>OHNG01000457.1_pt1 | contig 21539 bp, 19 predicted proteins | sample 1569511 | NCBI WGS metagenome assembly OHNG01 (sample SAMEA3879530, study PRJEB24766) | human gut metagenome | biome: human-associated habitat; feature: feces | place: USA | collected 1985/1987
CCCCCAGTTCGATCGGCGCGTTCGGTCCCTCTTCGCCCAAGGACAAGACTCCGCAGGATACCGTGATGCGTCCGACGACGATGTACGGCGTATGCAAGGTGACGGGCGAGATGCTCGGCGACTATTACCACAGCCGTTTCGGTGTGGATACCCGTTCGGTGCGTTTCCCCGGATTGATTTCCAACGTGACCCTTCCGGGTGGCGGTACGACCGACTACGCGGTGGAGATCTACTACGAAGCGATCCGTTCGGGCCGCTTCACCTGCCCCGTGCCGGGCGATGTCTATATGGACATGATGTACATGCCCGATGCGCTGCGTGCCTGCGTGGAGCTGATGGAGGCCGATCCGACGAAGCTCGTACACCGCAACAGTTTCAACATCGCGTCGATGAGCTTCACGCCGGAGATCATCTATGCCGAGATCAAGAAGCGTCTGCCCGACTTCACGATGGATTACGACGTCGATCCGGTGAAGAAAGCCATTGCCGAAAGCTGGCCCAATTCGCTCGACGATACCTGCGCCCGTGAGGAGTGGGGTTGGAAGCCCGAGTGGGATCTGTCGAGCATGACGGACGATATGCTGGAGGTGATCCGCAAGAAGAATCTGAAATAGTGTCCCGTAATCCGTTGCGGGAGCTGCGCGGCGATCCGGGCGGAGAATCGGGCGGAGTTGTGTCGGCGGACTCCCGCGAGGCACGGACCGGTTCCACGACGATCGTCGATACTTCCGAGAGTTGGGACGGCACGGCGCTGCCGTCTTATCCTGCGGGAACGCCCCGTATTACGATTCTTCGGATTACGATCGCTCCCGGTGAACGGCTGGCGATGCACCGTCATCCCGTAATCAATGCCGGTGTCGTGCTGCAAGGCGAACTTACCGTTGTTGCGGAAAACGGTCTGTCGAAGACTTTTTCGGCGGGCAGCGGTATCGTCGAGCTGGTGAATACGTTCCACTATGGTGAAAACCAGGGGACGGTGCCGGTTGATCTGGTGATGTTCTATGCCGGAGGCGCGGACCTGCCGCTTTCCGTGAAACGATAAGAAACGGCCCTGAAGTTTTCTTCAGGGCCGTTTTATGTCTGTTTCGGAACACCGGGGCGAGGTCCCGATACGGACTTTCGGTAATGAAATAAAAAGACAGACGGGTTAAAAATCGTAGCCGACGGAGAGGGACCAACTGCGGTTGCGGAATTTGGAGGTGTCGTCTTCCTGGGCGATGTTGAGGAAACCGCCGCCGTAAGAGGCGCCGATATAGACGGAGTGGATGCTTAATCCGATGCCTATCCGCCCGCCGAAGTCTCCGCGTTGAAACATTTTATTTTTGCCGAACAAATTCTGTTGGATTTCAAGTCCCAAGTCGTCAAAGGACTGTTTGCCGTCCACACCCAGCGATCCGTAGAATCCGGCGAAAGGAATGACAGCGACTTTCGGGGCGAGCCGGATGTGGTAGTTGAGCATGACGGGAAGTTCCAGGTACATTGCGTTCAGGGAGAGCTCAATGTCCGAGCCGCCGTCGGTAGCTTGGACTTTTCCTCCCTTGTTGTGCAGCATCAGGCCGAACTGGAAATAGAAAGGCTTGTCGTTCAAAAGCCGGACCTGGTCCGTCAGGCCGATGTTGAATGAAGTGCGTAATTCCGACAGGTATTTCTCTCCGGAACCGGTATCCAGGATGCTGATTTTGCTCATATCCATACCGACCCGAAGGCCGAAAATATTCTTTTTGGGCGTTTGTGCCCATGCGGTGGAGATGGCTGCCGTTATCGCCAGCAAACAGAGTAGAAGTTTTTTCATACGATCGAAGTTAGGGTTAGTTTTCTATACCGAAGATAAGAAAATATCGGTAATAAAAAAGGTTTTTCGTTGATAAAATAAGTTTTTGGCGTCGGATTTGCCGTTTCTTATAACCGACTTCGAAGGGAGAAATAATGTTATTCGAATAACAGTTTGTCTGTAAAAATCGTTATCTTTGCACGGTTCGACAGATTGCGCTGCGGCAGTTCGGAATTCGGATCCGCCTCGTTGCGACTTTTCGTGCGTCCGGTGGGTGCGATCCGGCAGACAACCGAGGTTGCAGGCAGATGCCGCACCTGTGAAACGACCGTTGAAAACGAAATTGTTTTTTATAAAATTCAAAAAATTACAGCTATGCAGATTGTAGAGATCCATGCAAGAGAAATCCTCGATTCGAGAGGTAACCCGACCATCGAGGTCGAAGTAAGAACCGTATCGGGTGCATTCGGCCGTGCAGCCGTGCCGAGCGGTGCTTCGACGGGAGAGCACGAAGCCCTTGAACTGCGTGACGGCGACAAGAGCCGTTATTCGGGCAAAGGCGTCGAGAAGGCGGTGGAGAACGTGAATAACATCATCGCTCCGGCGATCGTCGGTATGAGCGTAACGGATCAGGTGGGCATCGACAAGACGATGATCGCGCTGGACGGTACGCCGACCAAATCGAAGCTGGGCGCCAACGCCATCCTGGGTGTTTCGCTGGCCGTAGCCCGCGCTGCCGCCGACTATTTCGGTCTGCCGCTCTACCGCTACATCGGCGGTGTGAATGCCAAGACGCTGCCCGTGCCGATGATGAACATCATCAACGGCGGTTCGCATTCGGACGCTCCGATCGCTTTCCAGGAGTTCATGATCCGTCCGGTGGGCGCTCCCTCGTTCCGCGAAGGTCTTCGCATGGGTGCCGAGGTGTTCCACAGCCTGAAGAAGGTGTTGCACAACCGGGGCCTCTCGACGGCCGTAGGCGACGAAGGAGGTTTCGCACCCGCGCTGAAGGGTACGGAGGATGCGATCGAGTCGATCCTCGAAGCGATCAAGGCTGCCGGTTACAAGCCGGGCCGCAAGAGCGAGGGCGGCGACGTGTCGATCGCTATGGACTGCGCCTCTTCGGAGTTTTATGCGGACGGTGTTTACGACTATACGAAGTTCGAGGGTGCGAACGGTGCAAAGCGCTCTTCGAAAGAGCAGGTCGAGTACCTCAAGAGCCTGGTCGCCAAATATCCGATCGATTCGATCGAGGACGGTATGTCCGAGAACGACTGGGAGGGTTGGCAGATGCTGACGGCCGAGCTGGGCGACAAGTGTCAGTTGGTCGGCGACGACCTGTTCGTAACCAACGTGGATTTCCTGCGCAAGGGTATCGAGATGGGATGTGCGAACTCGATCCTGATCAAGGTGAACCAGATCGGTACGCTGACCGAGACGCTCGACGCCATCGAGATGGCTCACCGTGCGGGCTACACTTCGGTTACGTCGCACCGTTCGGGCGAGACCGAGGATTCGACGATCGCCGATATCGCCGTGGCTACCAACTCCGGTCAGATCAAGACCGGTTCGGCGTCGCGTTCGGACCGTATGGCCAAGTACAACCAGCTGCTCCGCATTGAGGAAGAGCTGGGCGATTCTGCCGTTTACCCCGGTATGGCTGCTTTCAACGTGAAGCGTTAACTTAGACTCTGCGACAGGAGCGCCAGTCCCGGCTTTGCCGGAGCTGGCGCTCTTTTTTGTCATTTCCATGTCAATTTGTCTAAAGTATACAAGAAAAAACATCAAAACTCAGCAAATCGACTATTGCCAATTCGCAACTGATATATTAGAATATAAGTGAGAGAGCGAGGCACTCCTGCCGCGCATAAACGCAAAGCAATATGAACGGAGGACATCCACTATGCCTATGAAAATGGGTTGGCGCTGGTATGGCGAGGGCAACGATCCCGTCACCCTCAGCGACATCAAGCAGATCCCCGGCGTGACCAGCATCGTCTGGGCGCTGCACAACAAGATGCCCGGCGAGATCTGGGAGATCGACGAGATCCAGAAGGTCGCAGACCAGATCCACGCTTACGGCTTCGACATGGACGTTGTCGAGTCTGTCAACGTCCACGACGACATCAAGATCGGCCTGCCCACCCGCGATAAGTACATCGAGAACTACAAGCAGTGCATCCGCAACCTGTCCAAGTTCGGTGTCAAGGTCATCTGCTACAACTTCATGCCCATCTTCGACTGGACCCGCACCGACCTGTTCCACCCCGTCGGCGACGGCTCCACCGCACTGTTCTACGAGAAGGACAAGATCAAGGGCGACTACAAGTCCATGGCCGAGTACATCATGTCCTTCACTGAGAAGTACAACATGACCTTCCCCGGCTGGGAGCCGGAGCGCATGGCAAAGCTGGACGAGCTGTTCAAGGCTTACGCCCCTGTCACCAAGGAAAAGCTCTGGGAGAACCTGAAGTACTTCCTCGAAGCCCTGATGCCCACCTGCCGCGAGTGCGACATCAAGATGGCCATCCACATGGACGACCCCCCTTGGGACATCTTCGGCCTGCCCCGCCTGCTGGTGGATGCCGAGAGCATCGACCGCTTCCTGAGCATGGTGGACGACGAGTACAACTGCCTGACCCTCTGCTCCGGCAGCCTGAACGCCAACCCCAACAACAATGTGGCTGAGATCGTCCGCAAGCACTGCGACCGCATCGCATTCGCACACATCCGCAACATCCATCACTTCCCCAACGGCGACTTCTCCGAGGCTGCCCACCGCGACTGCTGCGGTGAGACCGGCATCATCGAGATCCTGCGCGCCTACCATGACTGCGGCTTCGAGGGCTACATCCGCCCCGACCATGGCCGTCAGCTGTGGGAGGAAGGCCCTGGCAGCTGCCGCCCCGGCTACGGCAAGTATGACCGTGCGCTGGGCATCCAGTATATGCTGGGCGTCTGGGACCTGCTGGACCGTCTGGACGAAGAGAAGAAGAAGGGCTGATATATCATGAAGCTGACTGATATTAAGAACGGCAATCTGTCCGCCGAGTGGGCAGAAAAGGGCTACGAGCTGCCCAAGTTCGACGTTGAGGCCGTCAAGGCCAAGACCCACGCAGAACCCACCTGGGTCCACTTCGGTGCCGGCAACATCTTCCGCGCATTCCCGGCTGCCATCCTGAACGACGCCCTGAACAGCGGCAAGTATGACCGCGGCGTCATCGTGGCCGAGAGCTTCGACTACGAGATCATCGACAAGGCTTATCAGCCCTACGACAACCTGAGCCTGCTGGTCTGCCTGAAGTCCACCGGCGAGATCGAGAAGAAGGTGGTGGCTTCCGTTACCGAGAGCCTGAAGGCTGACTACTCCTTCGGCGCTGACTGGGCTCGTCTGGTCGAGATCTTCCAGGCACCCAGCCTGCAGATGATCTCCTTCACCATCACCGAGAAGGGCTACGGCGTCGCTCCTGCTGACCTCGAGCGCGGCCTGACCCCCGTTCTGGCCATGGGCAAGGTCACCGCTCTGCTCTACGAGCGCTTCAAGGCCGGCAAGCTGCCCCTGACCGTCCAGAGCATGGACAACTGCTCTCACAACGGCGATAAGGTCAAGGCCGCAGTCTTTGCCTACGCTTCCAAGTGGGTCGAGCAGGGCCTGGTCCCCGCCGAGTTCCTCGCCTACGTCAAGGACGAGACCAAGATCACCTTCCCCTGGAGCATGATCGACAAGATCACTCCCCGCCCGGATGCCAAGGTCCAGAAGATGCTGGCTGACGACGGTTTTGAGGACAACTACACCATCGTCACCGAGAAGCACACCTTCACCGCTCCCTTCGTCAACGCCGAGGAGACCCAGTACCTCTGCATCGAGGACCACTACACCAATGGCCGTCCTCCGCTGGAGCTGGGCGGTGTCCTCTACTGCGACCGCGAGACCGTCGATAAGATCGAGAAGATGAAGGTCTGCACCTGCCTCAACCCCCTGCACACCGCCATGTCCATCTACGGCTGCATGCTGGGCTACACCCTCATCTCCGCCGAGATGGCTGATGAGGACCTGCGCAGCTTCATCCAGAAGATCGGCTACATCGAGGCGATGCCCGTCGTCGTTGACCCCGGCGTTCTGAACCCCTACGAGTTCATCGGCGCTGTCATCAACCGCCGTCTGCCCAACCCCTTCATGCCCGACGCTCCTCAGCGTATCGTCACCGATACCTCCCAGAAGCTGGCGATCCGCTTCGGCGAGACCATCAAGGCTTACGAGGCGCGCGGTCTGGACAAGTCCAACCTCGTGCTGATCCCGCTGGTGCTGGCAGGCTATGCCCGCTACCTGAAGGGCATCGACGACAACGGCCAGCCCTTCGAGATCTCTCCCGATCCGCTGCTGGCTGAGCTGCAGGCCATCGTGGCTCCCCTGAAGGTGGAAGCCGGCGAGCAGGACTTCTCCTGCCTGAAGGCTCTGTACAGCCGCACCGATGTCTTCGGCGTGGACCTGTACGCCGTCGGTCTGGGCGAGAAGATCGAGTCCATGGCCAAGGAGCTGTTCGCAGGCCCCGGCGCTGTCCGCGCTACCCTGCACAAGTACGTCAAGGCCCGCTGATCGAAGCGTCCCCCTGACTTCATAAGCCATTTCCGCGCCCATGCTGCGTTTTGCTTTGCCGCAGCATGGGTTTTTATGATGTCTTTTTCCGGCACAGGAAAAGCCGCCGGGCCTTGCGGCCCGACGGCTTTTCTTATGATAGGAGGATCAAAAATGATCGTCGCTAAATATTAGTTCAGGATGGTCAGCTCGGTCTCGATGTCGAACAGGTGGACCTTGTGGGGATCGAATGCAACGCGGACGGTGTCTCCGTTGCGTGCCTTGGAGGTGGGAGCCACACGAGCGGTCATCTTGTTGCCCTTGTACTCCAGGTACAGGTAGATCTCAGCGCCCATCATCTCAGAGACATCGACCTGAGTATCCAGCTGGCAGTCGGTGTGCTTTGCCATGAACTCGGGCTCATCGTCGATGTCCTCGGGACGGATGCCCATCTTGACCTTCTTGCCGACGTAGGAATCCAGCTTGCTGTCAGCGGTCTTCTCCTTGGGCAGGGGGATGAGGTCGCCGCCCAGATCGACGCTGTACTGGTCGCCCTTCTTGACGATGGTGCCGTCCAGGAAGTTCATCTGGGGGCTGCCGATGAAGCCTGCGACGAACATGTTGCAGGGCATATCGTACAGGTTCTGCGGGGTATCGACCTGCTGGATGATGCCGTCCTTCATGACAACGATACGGTCACCCATGGTCATAGCCTCGGTCTGGTCGTGGGTAACGTAGATGAAGGTGGTAGCCAGCTTCTTGTGCAGCTTGATGATCTCGGTACGCATGCTGGTACGCAGCTTAGCATCCAAGTTGGACAGAGGCTCGTCAAGCAGGAAGACTGCCGGGTTACGGACCATTGCGCGGCCCAGAGCGACACGCTGGCGCTGACCACCGGACAGAGCCTTGGGCTTGCGGTCCAGCAGGTGCTCGATCTCCAGGATCTTAGCAGCCTCGTGGACGCGGCGGTCGATCTCGTCCTTCGGGGTCTTGCGCAGTTCCAGACCGAAAGCGATGTTCTTGTAGACGGTCATGTGGGGGTACAGAGCGTAGCTCTGGAACACCATGGCGATGTCGCGGTCCTTCGGGGGAACATCGTTGATGAGGCGGCCGCCGATGTACATCTCGCCCTTGGAGATCTCCTCCAGACCGGCGATCATGCGCAGGGTGGTGGACTTACCACAGCCAGAGGGGCCGACGAAGATGATGAATTCCTTGTCCTGGATCTCCAGGTTGAAATCGGTGACGGAAGGAGCCGTAGCACCGGGGTAGATCTTGTAGATATGCTGGCAGCTGATAGAAGCCATAAAGCTTTTTCCTCCATTGATGTTGTTGCACTCAAAGGCTCAGCTTGACGATGAGCCGTTTCATTGCTATTATAATAGCAGATTATTTTGTGTTATAAAATAGCATTTTATTGATTTGAGGTGTCAGATATTGATTTACTCTCCCAGCACGACTGCCGCCCTCGGCATCGTGGAGGATGCCCAGCCGGAAGAGCCCCTCACCCTGCGGGGCGAAGGGCTCTGGGTCTGCCTCATTTCCAGCGGAAAATGTGTCGTCTCGCTGTCCGATCTCGACCCGATGCCGGCAGGTTCTGCCCTGTTGCTGCCGCCCCAGAATGCCGCAGCGGGCCATCTCGTGCTGAGCCGGGGGCCGCTGACCCTCGCGCCGGAAAACGAGTGCCATCTGCTCTGCGTCCAGCTCACCGGGCAGGCAGCGGAACAGTTCCTTGCAGGGCTTTCCGAGATGCCCTTCCTCGCCCGGGGCGAGACCTGCCCGGCGGCAGCAGAGCTGATGGGGCGCCTTGCCGAAGAGCGGGACGCCTCGGAGCGGGTGCGCAGTCAGCTGGCCTTTGCCCTGCTGTGCGAGCTCTCAGACGCCGACAGCGCCGCCCCTGCCCTGCCCCCGCTGGTGGCCGCCGCCATCGAGGACATCCGCAGGAACTACGCCGGGCTCTACGGCGTGGAAGAGCTGAGCGAGCGGCTGGGCGTCTCCAAGAGCCACCTCGTCCGGGCCTTTACGGCAGCGCTGGGCGTCTCGCCGGGGCGGTATCTCACCAGCGTCCGCATAGAAGCCGCCATGCGTCTGCTGCTCCACCGGGAGTACACGCTGGATGTCATCGCCAGCCTCTGCGGCTTTTCAGGGGCCAACTACCTCTGCCGCGTCTTCAAAAAAACGACCGGCCAATCTCCCACGCAGTGGCGGGCGATGGCCGGTCGGAGCGCACTGCCCGAGCTTTCGCCCGAGCAGCAGCGGTTGGAACAGGAATTGTTTATTTAGTTCGTTTTTTCCGCTTCAGCAGGAAGAGGGTCAGGCAGGCCGTGATGGCCTCAGAGGCCGGGAACGCGGCCCAGACGCCGTTCATCCCGAAGAGGGCGCTCAGCACCAGAGAGCAGGCCACGATGGCCACGATGCCGCGGGAAAGCGACGTCGCAGAAGCCTCTGCGGGGCGGTCCACCGCGCCCAGATAGCCGGCGGCCACGATATTGAAGCCCGCGAAGAAATAGCCGAGGAAGTAGATGCGCATCCCGCTGAAGGCATACTGCGCCATGAGGGCCGAGTTCTCACTGTTGAAGACCGCGACGATCGGCCCGGTGAACCCGAACAGAACTGCATACAGTGCCGCCGCCAGCGCAAGCGCTGTTCCGCTGCCCAGCAGCAGGAGCTTGCGGGTACCGGCGGCATCGTTTTTGCCGTAGCACCTGCTGACCAGCGGCTGTGCGCCCTGGGCCACACCGTTGAAGATAGCCGTCGCCACCAGCGCGTAGTTCGCCACGACGCCGTAAGCCGCCACGGCCACATTGCCCGCCAAACGCAGGAGCAGCAGGTTGAAGACGGTGGTGGTCACGCCGGAGGACATCTCTCCCACGAAGCCCGAGACGCCCAGCTGGCAGCTCTGGGCCAGCAGCTTCGGCGAGGGCAGCTGCCGCACAAGGCGGACGGTGCTGCTCTTTTTGAAGAAGTGGCGGCTGCAGATCGCAATGCTCAACACCGGCGAGACTGCCGTCGCCAGCGCCGCGCCGGGCAGACCGAGACCCATGGGGAACATGAAGATATAATCGAACACCACGTTGAAGAGGCTGCCGCAGAGGGTCGCCACCATGGCCAGTGAGGGATCGCCGTCGTTGCGGACAAAGGCTGAGACGATGTAGTTGCACATGAAGAAGGGCGTGAACAGCAGGAAGATGCGGGCGTACCCCACGCCGAGTGCAACGATCTCCGCGTCGCCGCCCATGAACCGCAGCAGCACCTCGGGGCAGAAGATGCCCGCCAGCATGAAGGGCAGGGCGAACACCAGCGCCCAAAGCAGGGCGTTGGAGAAATAGCGCTCCGACCTCTCGTCGCCCTGCGCCCGGAGGATGGCGTAGCGGGTGGCCGCACCGAGGCCCAGCATGGAGCCGATGGCGAAGATGAAGTTGTAGATGGGCAGACAGAGGTTCAGCAGAGCCACACCGCTGGTGCCTGCCGCCTGCGAGATGAAATAGGTATCGGCCAGGATGTAGCAGGACGTACCCAGCAGGCCGAAGATGTTCTGGCTGACGTATTTGAAATACTGTTTGGTAAGGCTCATGTTCTCCTCGTCAAATGTCACATTTTTATCATTCAAATTTCAGATATACTGCCATATTGCGTCAGTTTATCACAATCCGACCGAAGCTGTCAAGCTCTCCATTTGCACAAACGCCCGGATGGGTGTATACTGTAGTTTGTTTTTGAAAACAGGCAGAAGGGAGGGTGCATCATGCCGGGCAAGACTTTATACTGTCTGGGCGAAGCGTGGCTGGAATTGAACAGCACCGCGCCGCTGGCGTCGGCAGAGACGTTTTCTCCCCGCATGGGCGGAAGCGCCGCCTCGCTGGCACTGGCTTATGCCGCACAGGGCGGCAGAGCCTCTCTTTTAACGCAGCTTGGCGAGGATGCTTTCGGACACCGCATCGCAGACGCTTTATCTGCTGCCGGTGTGGACATCAGCCGGATCTGCTTCACCTCCCGCGCCCCCACGCCGCTGCTGTTCGACGGCGGCGGCGAACAGCTAGGCTGCCGCACCCGTTCTTCGGAGCTGCTCTATGCACCCGAACAGCTGGGCGCTGACTGGGCCGCAGATGCTGAAATGCTGGCCTTTTCCAGCGCCTGCCTCGTGGACAGCCCCTGCCGCTACACCCATCTTGCCGCGCTGGACACCGCCCGCACCGCCGGTGTGCCGGTCTGCTTTGTCCCCTCTCTCCGCCCGGCTCTCTGGCCCGGCGAGAAGACCCTGCGGGACACGGTGATGCAGTTTCTCCCCTTCGCGGACATCCTCCTCCTCACCGCCGACGAGATGGAGCTTCTGCTGGACACCCGGGAATATCAGGTCGGACTGTTTGCCCTGCTGCGGGGGCATACACAGCTGGTGGTGCTTGAGACAGAAGAGGGCGTCCACGCCTTTACCCGGGCAGTACACGCATTCCTGCCCGGCCTTTCCGCCCCGCCCGAAGAGCTGGCCGCACGGCTGCTGTATCAAATCTCTCAGCAGGAACTGACCCTGAAAAAGCTCATGAAATGCAGTGCTCCGGCACTTCAGACACTTCTATAACGCCGGAAAACCCCCGCCTTTGCAGGCAGGGGCTTTCCGTTTATTCTGTCATCCGGAGGAGAATGAGCTGATCAGTGAATGAACACCGGGCCAAGCGGGTTGGTGATGGGGCTGACGTAGCCGCCCAGCAGCTTCGGGATAGCAAGGCTGATGTCAGGCACGAAGGTCAGCAGCAGCAGAGCAATGAACATGCACAGATAGAACGGGAGAGTAGCCTTGACGACCTTCTCCATGGGGCGCTTCGCAACGGCAGAGCCGATGAACAGAACCGCGCCGACAGGGGGAGTCAGCAGGCCGATACCGCAGTTCAGGACCATGATGATACCGAACTGGATGGGGTCGATGCCGATGGAGGTCGCGATGGGCAGCAGGATGGGGGTAGCGATCAGGATGATGGGAGCCATATCCATGATCATGCCCAGCACCAGGATGATGAGGTCGATGAGCAGTGCGATGATGTAGGGGTTGCTGGTGACGCTGGTGATGGCGTTTGCAGCCAGATCAGGCACGTGCAGCATGGTCAGGCAGTTGCCGAACACAGCAGAGGTGGCGATCAGGATGAGGACGATGGACAGAGTGTTGACGCACTCGTCCAGAGCGTGCCACACGCCCTTCCAGTCCAAGCCCTTATAGACAAAGACGGAGACCAGCAGAGAGTAGATAACTGCGATAGCAGCGGACTCGGTAGCGGTGAACACACCGCCGACAACGCCGAACACGACGATGACGACTGCGGCCAGAGCCCAGATGGAGGTACCCAGCTGCTTGATGAAGCCTTTGATGGTGAAGGGAGAACCCTTGGGATAATTCTCTTTCACAGAGATGATGTAGGAGCCGATCATCAGGACGATGGCCAGCAGAGCGCCGGGCAGGTAGCCAGCCAGGAACAGGCTGCCCACGGAGATGCCGCCGGCGGTGGTGGCGTAGATGACCATGTTGTGGCTCGGGGGGACCAGCAGGCCCTCGCAGGAGGAGGTGATGGTGACAGCGGTGGAGAAGTCGGCGTCGTAGCCCTGATCGACCATCATGGGGATCATGATGGAGCCGATGGAAGCGGTATCTGCAGAAGCAGAACCGGAAATGCCGCCGAAGAAGTAGGAAGCAACGATGTTGACCATTGCCATGCCGCCGCGCATCCAGCCGACGCAGGCGTCAGCCAGAGCGATCAGCTTTTCGGAGATGCCGCCGCTGCCCATGAGGACGCCCATGGTGATGAAGAACGGCACGGCCATCAGGCTGAAGGAAGAGATGCCCTTGACCATCAGACGGCAGACATCGGTCAGTGCCTGACCCTGCACCATCATGCACAGCACGCTGGACAGACCAACGGCGTATGCGATGGGGAAGCGCAGGAAGATCATGACGAAGAAGCTGACAAGAAGGACAACGATTGCCAGTGTCTGGACTGTCATATTAGTTCTCCTCCTTTACAAAAATGCTCTTGATGTGGTTGTACAGTGCCTCGATTTCGAAGATGATCATGGCGACACCTGCCAGAGGCACGGGGAAGTACATCCAGAAACGGCTCAGCCAGGGCATCGAGACATAGAAGCCGCGGCCGCCCAGGGTGGTGGCGTAGTTCCAGCCCACAACCAGCATGATGAGGCCGAGGATGCAGACCGCCAGATCGGCGAGGATGTCCAGCACCTTGACGGCGATCTTGGGCAGATAGACGTCAAATGCGGTCATGCGGATGTGTGCGCCGCGGCGGATGGCCAGAGCAGCACTCAGCACGGCCATGTAGCTCATGCAGGTCAGAACGACTTCTTCAGACCATGCGGGGTCCGGGATGAACGGGACGTAACGACCAATGACCGACATGGTGGTGATGAGAATATCCACGATCAGCAGAATCTTGCAGATAAACAGGACCACTTTGTAGGTGACGTCGTACGCCGGCTTGATCTTATCCAGAGTGGTAAAGATTTTCGGCATATGAATTCCTCCATATAAAAAGCCCGGCAGGTCTGCGGGCGTATCCCGTAGTCCCCCGCCGGGCTATGTACTACTTCAGGATAAAGGCGCTTTTATCAGGCCTTCATATCCAGCAGCTGCTGATACAGCTCAGCCTGATCCGAGGTGTTCTCGCTGATGACCTTAGCGCAAGCCTCCTGCCAGGGAGCCTTATCGGGGACATCGATGACGTTGCAGCCGGAAGACTTCAGCTCGTCGAGGACCTTGTTCTCAGCGGTCTCGGACAGGTCAGCGTTGAAGGCCTGCGTATCCGCAGCAGCCTCCATGACGGCAGCCTGCTGGTTCTCGGTCAGCTTGTTCCAGGCGTTGTCGGTGATGACAGCCTGCACAGCGCCCAAAGTATGGCCGTCGAGGATCAGGTTGTTAGCGACCTCGGGGAAGGCGTTGGACTTGTAGTTTGCGATGGGCTGCTCAGCGCCATCGACAACGCCGGTCTGCAGTGCGCTGTACAGCTCGCCGAAGGAAACGACGGTGGGGTTAGCGCCCAGGCCCTCGACCATGCCGTTCATGACGGGGTCGTTGGACACACGCAGCTTCAGGCCCTTGAAATCAGCGATGCCGGAAACAGGCTTGACAGTGAAGAAGTGACGGAAGCCCTCTTCGCCGTAGAAGATACCACGAACGGGCAGGCCCAGCTCCTGGGGCTCGTTCAGGAACTCAGGTGCCAGCTCGCTGTTGGCGAAGTTCCAGAAGTGTGCGCGATTCTCGAAGGTGAAGGGGATGGACAGCAGCTTGGACTTGTTGCAGCCGTAGCTGGTCAGTGCGAAAGCGGAGATACGGCTGATGTCGATGGAGGTGGAGCCGCCGAGGATAGCGTCCAGAACGTCGTTCTCAGAGCCCAGAACGCCGGAAGCCTGCACATCGACGACGACGGAGCCGCCGGTCAGCTCCTCGACCTTCTCCTTGAAGTGAGAACCGGTCTGGCCGACGATGGTATCCAGCGGGTTGACCTCGGCGTAGACCAGAGTCACCTTCGGGTCGGAAGCAGCAGCTGCGGCATCACCGGCGGGAGCGGTGGAAGCTGCAGCAGAGGTAGCGGTAGAAGCAGCAGTGCTGTTGCTGGAGCCACCACAGGCGGTCAGTGCCAGAGCAGCGGCGGAAACACCGGCTGCTGCCAGAAAGCTGCGACGAGAAATCTTCTTCATGATAAAATCCTCCTTAGATTTTCCTCATTCAAGGCGGTGCGCTCTGCACGGGTCGCACACCGTCCGTTCATTTACTGTACACACTTTAGCAAATTTTTTTAGTCAGAACAAGGGCTTATGAAAAATGTCCTGTTTTTCAAAAAAATGTGAGAAACACTTTTGTGCATTTCTTACAAGCAGCGGTGCAGTTTGTTCAGCACACTGCCCAACAAGATAAATACAATGTAATATCTCTGGCACTTTTCAAGCTTCGCGGATGCGCTGGATGAGGCGGCTCTGCTCCTCAAAAGCCGCGTACACAGGCTCGACTGCCGCCCGGAAGCGGGCTTTTTCGGCGGCGGAGAGGGTCGTCACTTCCACGCCCCATATGCTTCTCGGCGCTGGCCTCCCGCTCCGCCCAGAGGCGGCGTTCGGCCAGAGCGCTCTCCTTTCCGCAGGTGCGGATGATGTCCGGGAAGCGCTCGTCCAGCTCTGCCAGCTTTTCCATCGCAGCCTCGCTGGCCAGCTGCAGCTCCGGCACGCGGGCATGCTCATCCTTTAAGAAATAGGGGGCCACCTCGTAGTGGCCCATGGCCTCATAGCTGGGCCAGTTGTTTTCCGCGCCGTCTATCTCGGCGTTGTGCAGGGCTGCATAGACCCGGCTGTAGACCACCTGCGCCGGCTCTGCGCCGAGGTCCAGTATCATCTCGCTCATCATGTCCGACTCCTGCACCCGGAGCGTCAGCCCCGCGAGGTCCGCCAGCGTCTCCACCTTTTCGCGGGTGTAGAAGCTGCGGACACCGGCGTCGAACCACGACAGGCCCACGAGGTCCATCGCGCCGAGGCCGGAGAGGAATTCATCGCCGATCTCACCGTCCAGCACCCGCCACATCTGGGGCGCGTCGGTATAGAGAAAAGGCAGCTGCAATACGCTCAGGGCCGGCTGATACTCGGCCAGCTGGCTCAGAGAGACGCGGGCAAAGTCGATGCCGCCGTACTGCATCTGCTCGATGACGCTCTGTTCGGCCCCCAGCTCCCCGCCGCTGTAGACCACGACTTTGACCCTCCCCTCCGTCCGCTCGGCCACGAGGTCGGCAAAGGCCAGAGCGGCCTGAGTGGTGGGATAGTCCTCGGGCTGGTTCTCGGCGTAGCGCAGGATGAGCTCCGGGCCGGTGTACTCTTCCGTCTTGCTGCAGCCCACAGCGCCCAGCGCCGTACAGGCAGCCAGCGCCAGCACACTGCGGCGGGAAATCATCCGCCCGCTCACAGTCCGGCCTCCGGGTCGGCCTTTGCCTTCTGGCCGGCCTGACGGCGGTACTGGGTGGGAGTCATGCCGGTGCGTTTCTTGAACGCCCGGGCGAAGTAGCTGGCGTCCTCGTAGCCCACCATCGACGCCACCTCCGCCGAGGAGCGGAAGGGGTCGGCCAGCAATTCCTTTGCCGCGTTGATGCGCAGCTCGGTGAGGCAGTCGAGGAAGTTCATCTTCTGGTACTTCTTGAACTGTGCCGACAGATAGGCCGGGCTGATGTGCAGGATCTCGCCCACGCTGTCCAGCGACAGATCGAACATATAGTTATCCTCGAGGTAGCGGCGGACATGGGCCATGACGAGGGCCGTCTGGCTGTTCTCGCCCTCCTCGGGGGCGTCTTCCGCCTCTTCTTCGGTCTCCGTCTGCTCCGGCTGGGGCTGGGCGGCGGCCAGCTCTTCCAGCTTCCGCTCCGTCTCGATCTGCCGCATAGCCCGGCGCACCGAGGCTTCCAGCTCGTCGGGGTCCACCGGCTTGAGCAGATAGTCGCAGGCCCCCAGATGCACCGCCTCGTGGGCATACTGGAACAGGCTGTAGGCCGTGACGAAGATGACCCGGCAGGAAGGCCGCTGGGCCAGCACGGCGCGGGCAGCGTCGAGGCCGCTCATGCCCGGCATCTCAATATCCATCAGGATGAGGTCTGCGCCCCACAGCACCGCCGTGTCGGCAGCTTTGCGGCCATTTTCCGCCACCTCCAGGACCACTTCCCGCTCAAAACGGCGCTGGACCAGCTCTGCAAGCGCCTCCCGCTCCAGCTTTTCGTCATCCGCGATCAACAGGCGTATCATCGTCCAAATCCTCCTCCAAAAGTTCTACAAGGGGCAGGTACATCCTGATGGCCGTACCCCGGCCCGGGTGAGAGCGGATGACCAGCCGCCCCCGTTTATCCAGAAGCCGCAGCCGTGCGGCCACGTTATAGACGCCGATATGCTCCCAGCGCTCCCCGGGCTGGGCCAGCGCGGCTTTCAGCTGGGCCAGCTGTTCGGGCTGGATGCCCACGCCGTTGTCGCAGACGCTGATATAGAGCAGCCCCTTATCCCGCAGCGGGTTGATGCGGATACGCACCACGCCGCCCTCTTCCTTGGGCGAGATGCCGTGCTTGAAGGCATTCTCCACAATGGGCTGCAAGATGAAGGACGGCACCATCGTCTCCGTCAAATCGAGGGAGTCGGAGATGCGCCACACCATCTTCACACGGTCGCCGAAGCGGACGTGATAAATGGAGTAATACTCGTCCACGATGCGCACTTCCCGGGCCAGCGGCACCTGCTCGTCGTTGCTCATCAGGCTGTAGCGCAGCAGGTGCGACAGAGCCGTGATGAGGGCCTGAGTGCGGTAGGCTTTTTCCTGTCCGGCGGTCTGTAAAATGACGTTCAGGGTGTTGAAAAGGAAATGGGGGTCGATCTGGCTGCGCAGCTGCTGCAAACGGCTGCGCTCCATCCGGTTCTGTAATTCCAGAGCTTCCGTCTTCTGGCGGTGGAGCTCCCGCTCCATCTCGTTTTTCTCCCGCAGGGTGGTCACCTGCTCCGCCATCGAATGCTTCATGTGGTTGAAGGCTTCGGTCAGCTGGGCCATTTCCGGCTGACGGGGCGCAGGCAGGTCGGGCGAATCGAACTCGCCCCGGGTGACCTCCCTGGAGGCGCCGATCATCTGCTGCACCGGGGTCAGCAGCGTCAGCACCGAGAAGGCCATGACGCAGCCCAGCGCAAGGCAGAGCGCCACCACGACGGTCTGCACCCATTTCACCCGGTCGCTGAGGGCCGACACGGTGGTGTAAGTCCCCTGAGCGTCGGTGATAGCCGTGTTCAGCAGCTGCTGGGTGTACTGGCGCAGATAGCCGCCGCAGGGTACGATTTTATTATAGTAGAGCTGGGCGGCTTTCGTGTCCTGACCGGCGGCTACCGCTTCTTCCAGCTGGTCCACCAGTGCGGTGTAGCTGTCGTAGGTAGTGGAAACGGCATTGTAGAGCAGATACTGCTCTTCACTCACAGTGCCAAGGTCGCTCTCGATGCGCCAGAGCCATGCGTTGGTGACGGAAAAGGCGCTGTGGAGCTCCTCTGTCAGCGCTTTGGCATCGCCGTACTCCCAGCGGTAATCTTCCATGGCCGAAAGACTCCGCTCCACGCCGTTCTGGAAGCGGCTGATGGCGTTGAAGTTGCCCATCTGGTCGTCCAGTTCCCGCAGCACGGTGCCGGACTGGTAAAAGCTCAAGAATATCTGCCCCGCCAGCGCCAGAAAAAACGCTGCCAGGCAAAGACTGATCTGCCCTTTCAGGGTCATCCTGCGCCCCACGCACCCATCCTCCTTCTCTGTGATATTCTGCCGCGCATCTTCCGCCTTATCCGGCCTGTCCGCCGTCAGAGCGAAAGCTCCATAAACTTTCTTTTTCGTCCTATTTTAGCACATTTTAGGGCATCTGCGCAATATCATCCTTGATTGTTGGAAAATAATATGGTACTATGACCAAAAAGGAGGGTATTTTTATGTCTCAGCCGATCTCCATTTCCGTCCAGATGGATGCCGCATCCTTCCACGATTTTGCCGCCTTTGACCTGCTGCGCCACCACAAGGCGTGGCACCGGCCTCTGGTGTTCACGGCCATTTTGCTGGTGTCTGCCGGCTTCTGCCTGTCGCAGGTGGGCCAGAAAGACGGCGCAGCCCTGCTCACGGTGGTGCTGGCCGTGGTGGCGCTGGGCGTGCCGGCCGTCTACTTCTGGACGTTTTTCCACTCCCTGAGCCTCCAAATCAAAAAGATGGGCCTGCCCCGCCCCTTCTACCGGCTGCTGCTGGACGACGAAGGGCTGTCGGTCTGGATGGCCGGCGAACAGGACAAACCTGAGGCGAGCCGCAAGTATGCGTGGCACGATATGCATCTGGCCTACCGCACCCCCAACGCCATTTACCTCTATGTCCAGCAGAATCAGGCCTATCTGCTGAACGACAGCCTCGACGCCGTATGGAGCCTGCTGCAAGCCTCCCTCCCGGCAGAGCGCCTGCATGATATGCGATAAGAACGTCAAAAGCCCATCGCGCAGCTGTGCGATGGGCTTTTTTGCGTCAGCAAACAAAAACAGGCAGCGCCGTGGAAAGGAGGAGAAAGCGGCGCTGCCTGTGTATGAGAACTCCTAAACATTTGCGGCTGCTAGGAGGTTGTTGGTAGTCTGTCCGCCGCCGTGGCTATTGCCTCGCATAGGTGGGGGACAGTATTTTTTAGGGGCGCGGCACCCGCTGCGGGGCTGCGCATGAATCCTGCCTGCATGGCATTTATGGAAAGTCAAAAGCCGGAGATGGGGGATCTCGTTCTTGTCTTCCCGACTGCACCTTTATTGTACCGGATAAAAATGGAGTTTCTTTGAGTTAGTTTTGAACAATCTGCAAACAAGATGTGGAAAGTCCGAGGGCTTTCTTTTTCGTTCTGCTTGACATTCGGCACAGAACGATGTATTGTTTAGTTTATTGTAAAATACCTATGAAATTCCTGCATTTTTGAGGGAGGAGACACTATGGCCGCACCGGCACAGCCGCAGCAGAAAAAGACCCTGCTCATGACTGAGGGCAGCATCTGGAAAAGCATCCTGCTCTTCTCGGTGCCGCTCATCCTGGGCAACCTGCTCCAGCAGCTTTACAACACCGCCGACTCCATCATCGTCGGCAACTTTCTGGGCAGCAACGCTCTGGCCGCTGTGGGTTCCAGCGGCTCACCCATCTACCTGCTCATCGGTTTCAGTCAGGGCGTGGCCGTCGGCGCCGGCGTCGTCGTGAGCCAGTACCTCGGCGCAAAAGATAAAAAGGAAACGCGCATCGCCGTCCACACCTCGCTGGCCATCGCGGTCATCCTCGGCCTCATCCTGACGGTGGGCGGCATCGCCGTCAGCCGCAGCCTGCTGGTCTGGATGAACACCCCCGAAGAAGTCCTCGGCGACGCCGTGACTTACATGAAGCTCTACTTCGGCGGTGTGCTGTTCAGCGTCGTCTACAACATGGCAGCCGGCATCCTCAACGCGGCGGGCAACTCCCGCCGCTCGGTCATCTACCTCGCCTGCGCTTCCATCACCAACATCATCCTCGACCTCGTGCTCATCGCCGGGCTGAAGATGGGCGTGGCGGGCGCCGCCATCGCCACCGACATCAGCCAGCTGGTCTCCTGTGTGCTGAGCCTCCGCTTTCTGATGAAGGTGGACGCCGACTACAAGGTGGAGCTTTCCGCCATCCGGCCCGATCAGCGGATGACCTCCCGCATCATCCGCATCGGCCTTCCCACCGGCATCCAGAACATGGTCATCTCTTTCTCGAACGTGCTGGTGCAGTCCAGCGTCAACAGCTACGGTGCCGCCGCCATGGCAGGCTTTGCGGCCTATATGAAAATCGACGGCTTCAACATCCTGCCCGTCACCAGTTTCAGCATGGCGGCGACGACCTTCGTGGGCCAAAACTATGGCGCAGGCAACCTCAAACGAGTGAAGAATGGCATGTGGGTCACGCTGGGCATGGGCGTGCTCTACACCCTCTGCACCGGTGCTCTGCTGCTGGCGTTCCAGAATCCCATCATGCACCTGTTCACCTCCGACGAGACGGTGGTGGCCTTCGGGTGCAGCGCCATGCACTACTTCTGCCCCTTCTACTTCCTGCTGGCCATCCTCCACGGCATGGCGGGCGCAGTGCGCGGCACTGGCCGCAGCGTACCGCCGATGGTGGTGCTGCTCATCTCGCTCTGCCTCTTCCGTGTGGTGTGGATCCAGTTCGTCCTCCCCTTCTTTGCGGGCATCGAGGGCGTGTTCGTCCTCTACCCGGTGTCGTGGGCGCTGGGTGCCGTGCTGATGGCCCTCTACGCATGGAAAGGCAGCTGGATGACTTACGAGCATTCCTGACAGGAACCGGGAACCATTCCATTTTTCCATTCGCCTTTTGGGGACGTCTGTGGTATCTTATAGGTAAAAGAACCGCAAACCCGGTATCTCAGGAGGATTCATGCAGACAACAAAACCCGAAACCGCACAGCAGCGCCCCACCGGCACACGAATGGCCCTGCTGATGCTTCTTTACTTTATCAAAATCGGCGCGTTCACCTTCGGCAGCGGATGGAGCATCATCGCCCAGATGGAGCGGGAGTTCGTGGACGAGCGCGGCTGGATGACCAAGAGCGATCTGCTGGAGCTCATCGCCGTGGGCAAGAGCCTGCCCGGCATCATGGTGGCGAACATCACTCTGCTCTTCGGCTATCAGATGGCCGGGGTGCTGGGCGGCATCTGCGCGGCCATCGGCCTGTGCATCCCCGCCGTCGTCACCCTTACCATCGTGACGGCCATCTACGACGCCATTAAAGATAACTACTGGGTCTGGTCGGCCCTCAAGGGCGTCCAGTGCGCCGTGGCCCCCATCATCGGCGGCGCGGCCATCTCCCTCGGCAAAGATGCTCTGACCAGCGCGATGCCCATCATCATCTGTGCCGCCGCCTTTGTGCTCTGTTACTTTACGTCCATCAGCAATCTGACGCTGGTGGTGGCCGGTGTGGTCATCGCGCTGGTCTGGATGGGGGTGAGCGAACATGGCCATGTTTGAGACCCTCGTTCAGCTCTTCGCCGCGTTTGCGAAGATCGGCTTCACCAGCTTCGGCGGCACCTCCATGATCCCCCTCATCATGGATGAAATGTCCTCCCATGGCTGGATGACGGACGCCGATCTGACGAACCTCATCGCCATCGCCGAGATGACACCCGGCTCTCTGGGCGTCAACGCCGCCACCTTTGCAGGCACCAAGACCGCCGGGATGCTGGGCGGCGTCTTCGCGGTCCTGGGCGTCCTCAGCCCCACCCTGACGCTGACGCTTCTGGCGGCGGCGTTCTTCCAGAAGTTCCGCACCAGCAAGGTCATGAGCTACATCATGAAGATCGTCAAGCCTGTCTGCATCGGCATGGTGCTGGGCGTGCTGGTGGGCCTCTGCCGCCAGACCTGCATCACCGAGGCAGGCGGCATCAGTCTGCCGGGCATCGCCATCGGCATCCTCTGCTTTGTGCTGCTCCAGAAATTCAAGCTCAGTGTGCCGAAGGTCATCGGCATCGCGGCGGTGCTGGGGCTGGTGTGCTTCGGGGTGTTTTAACCTCTCAGTCTCGCTCCGCTCTGGCGAAAAGAAAAACCTCCCGTCTATGCCAAAGCCTCCCCTCGATAGGGGAGGTGGCATCGCGCCAGCGATGACGGAGAGGTTTATTATTTTA
>OHNG01000458.1_pt1 | contig 21503 bp, 20 predicted proteins | sample 1569511 | NCBI WGS metagenome assembly OHNG01 (sample SAMEA3879530, study PRJEB24766) | human gut metagenome | biome: human-associated habitat; feature: feces | place: USA | collected 1985/1987
AGAATAAAATATATTCATAATAAATTTGTGTAAACAATGAACCGCATATCAAATTATATAGCATTTATTTCTCTTTTTTTTGTAATTGTTTCCTGCAATAGTCACTTGAATGGTGTCTCTCAAGGTGTTAATTATGCATTAAAAAAATCAGGAAACAACTGTAATGAGTTGGAAAAGGTACTGTTATATTATCAGAATGATTCATTAAGATATGAAGCCGCCTGTTTTTTGATTGAAAATATGGTAGGGCATTTTTCTAATCAAGGATCGGCAACGGATTTCTATAAACAGAAGTTGAGAATGCGGTTAAAACCTTTTAGTCGTGATTTCTTGGATAGTCTTTGGAAAGAAACTTCTGTGAGATATTCAGATGAAGACTTTGTGAAGTCTTATGATCTTGAAGTGATTGAAAGTTCTTATCTTATTGAAGACATAGACAGGGCATTTCAGGTTTGGAAGACTGCCCCTTGGTACAAAGAGGTAAGCTTTGAAATGTTTTGCCGGTACATTCTGCCTTACCGGGTTAGTGACGAACAGTTGGTTGAGCACTGGCGGGATAGTCTGATACAAGACTATGCCGGATGCATTCGTGGGGTAACAGATATGAAACAGGCTTTTGCCTTACTTGCAAGGGCTGTAGATAAAGAACTCCGTTCGGCTTCATCAAAATGTCCGTATTTACTGGATGTTCTGACAATGCGAGATGCGAGATTTTCCCGTTGTGAGCAGCGTTGCATAGTAACAGGAAACGTTATGAGGGCGTTGGGGATTCCGATAGCTTATGATTGTGTTGAAAGATGGGCTAACTATAGTAAAAATGGGCATTCTTGGATTGTGCTGATGGGAACAGACGGAAAAACATATACTTTGTATGAGGGAGATTCCATACCCCGTCCGGCCACGTGGATTGATTCCTCATTTTTCAAACCGTTGGCTCTGCCGGATTCGAATTATTCATATCGGGTAGATTCTCTGAAACGGGCTGCAAAAGTCTATCGACAGAATTATTTCAGAGAAGAAGATCGAGATTATTCGGTGATGGATGTCTCGGCAGAGTATGGCTTGACGGACAGTGTTGTAATTCAGGTTAATAGTACGGCGGAATATGCGGAACTTTGTACTTTCAAAACCGGTGAAGACTGGAAGACTATCGTGAGAAGTAAAATCCGTAAGGGGAATTGTGTCTTCCGTAATCTTGGAGCTTCTATCGTTTACTTACCTGTTGTGGTGAAAAAGGATAAGACCGAAGTGCTGGATGCTCCTTTCATATTACGAAAAGGAGGAGCTGTGAAGAAACTTATTCCCTCGAAACAAAAGCGGACGATGCGGCTGAACCGCAAATACATACTGTTGACAAATTGGACAAACCGATGGTATGAATTGATTGGCGGGCGTTTTGAAGCGAGTAATGATAGTGATTTCCGTAATGCTGATCTGCTGCATACAATTTGCGATTTTCCGGTTTATTGTAATGAAGTAAAATTGCAAACCACGAAATCTTACCGCTATGTTCGCTACGTTTCTTCTAAAGTTTCTAAGAGCGCATTGGCGGAGCTTGCTTTCTTTTGTAATGAGAAAGAGATAAAAGGGAGAGCTATGGGGGAAGGCTTGAGTCCTCCTTCGCAAAAACGTGCTTTTGATCATGACTTAATGTCGATAGCTGATCCTCAACAAAAGGATTATTGGGTCGGTCTTGACTTGGAGCAACCATGTCGTTTGGATAAATTGGTATACTATCCGCGCAATGATGATAACTTTATTGTAATCGGTGAGGTGTACGAACTATTCTACTGTGATAAGGGCGACTGGCATTCATTGGGAATAATGACGGCTGAAAGTGGAGAGCTGGTTTATGAGAATGTTCCCGGCAATGCCTTGTATTTACTCAAAAACAGGACGAAAGGTAAAGAGGAACGCATCTTCACTTACGAAAATGACAGACAGGTATGGTGGTAGATGTAAAGAAGTTGATTGGCAAATGCTGTGACAGAATCGTAAATATTGCTTTTGGCGTCTGTATTGCCATTATCGTATTTTTAGCGTTACAGTTGTTTTTTGTAACCTCTTTTAAAATACCTTCTGATTCAATGGAGCCGACTCTTCTGGGTGGAGATTATATTCTGGTAGAAAAATGTTCAAAAGGGGCGAGGCTATTTAATGTGATTGCATCGTTGGAAGGGAAGAAAGTTGATATTTATCGTATGCCGGGTTGGAGAAAATTTAAGAGGAATGATGTGTTGGTATTTAATTATCCTTATTCCAAACGGCGGGATAGCATAGCTTTGGATGCGATGGTATATTATGTGAAGCGTTGTGTGGCACTGCCAGGAGATACATTGGAAATCAGGGATGCTCATTACCTCGTACGTAACTGTACGCAACCGCTGGGAAATGTAGAAGGGCAGGATTTCTTGCAAAGCGTGTTCGAATCGGGGAAAGTAAAGGAGTGGAGAATTGCTGTGAGAAGTTATCCTAAAAGTAAATTGCTTGATTGGAATATAGGAGAATTCGGCCCTTTCTATATCCCTGCCAAAGGAAGTATGATAAAAATGACGCCTTTGACTAAAGTGCTTTACAGAAATGTGATAGAGTGGGAACAGGACAAAAAGTTGATGGTACGTGAAGATACGGTTTTATTGGGCGACAGTATCATATATCAGTATCAGTTTCGTGAGAACTATTATTTTGTTTCGGGTGATAAAATAGAAAATTCACTGGATTCCCGTTACTGGGGATTGTTGCCGGAGCCTTTTATTGTGGGCAGGGCTTGGCGTATCTGGAAGTCGATAGACAGAAGTACGGATGCAGTGAGATGGGACAGAGCTTTTAAGAAAATAAAATGAGGTGTATACGAACAATATTGGCAGTCGGTTTGAAAGGGATGGCTTGTCTTATTTTGCTATCTCTAGTGTGTGTGGAGAATCCGGAACTTCCTTCCGGAGAGGTTATTGGGCAATGGCTTGCTTTTGATAAAAGGGTATTGGTGGCGGCAGGTTGCATACTGCTTGCTGTATGGGTGGATAAGAAAGGTGGGGAGTTTCCTGATATTGTGTCGTGGGCGTTAATCTTTTGGGGGAGTATGGAAGCTGTCCGGGGAATATGTCAACTCTATGGTTTTTCAGATTCCGGACATTCATTATATGCCATGACAGGATCTTTCTTTAACCCTGGTCCTTATTCGGGATATTTGGCGATGGTGCTTCCCGTTTGCTTACACCAATATTTAATTGGCGATGGGAAGATGGATCGTGTATTTGCAGGTGGGGCGGGTTTGCTTATACTTTGTGTCCTGCCGGCTGGAATGAGTCGCTCGGCTTGGTTGGCGGGAGGCGTTTCCTGCTTGTGGGTATATGCTTGTTATGCAGATTGGGGAATTAAACTGAAAAAAGCATGGCAGCAATACAGAAGGTTGGTTGTTGTATCGGTATTTGGGGGAGCGTGTGTGGGGGTACTGGCTGGTTGGCTAATGTTTGCACTGAAACCTGATTCTGCCCGTGGACGACTGTTTATGTGGAGAATTGCATGTCGGGCTGTGGCGGAGCAACCTTTGCTGGGGTATGGCATGGGAGGTTTTGCGGCTGCTTATGGCGATGCGCAAGAAGCTTATTTCGCGACAGGGGATTATGAATTATGGGAAGAACGTGTAGCAGGTAGCCCTGAATATGCCTTTAATGAGTATTTACAGACTGCGGTAGAGCTGGGGGGACCTTTGACGCTTTGCCTGTTGGCAGTTGTATTGTTCTGCCTGTATATAGGAATCAGGAACAAGCGTTTCGGTATCTGTGGCGCTGTATTCTCCTTAATGATCTTTTCATTTTCTTCCTATCCGCTGCAATTGCCAGTGTTTGTAGTGACGGCAGTATGTTTACTTTTAGCTTGCATTCTGAGAAATTACCGTTGGGAGTGGATGGGATTGGTGATATTGGCAGGGGGAATTGGAGCAACTCGTCTAAAGAATGATTTATGTATGGAGCAAGCATACAGGAATTGGATGAATGCACGGATATTTTATAACGCTGCTGCGTATGGTTCGGTAGAAAAAGAATATCGATTACTTTATCCTTTACTCAAGAAACGCGCTGCATTTTTGTTTGAGTATGGTCATATCTTGCATAAACAACAGAAACCGGAAGAGTCTATCCGTATTCTGATGGAGGCTATGAAATATAGTAGTGATCCGATGATACTGAATATTATAGGCAAAAATCACCAACAAACGGGAGATTATCTGGCGGCGGAAAGATGGTTGATACGATCAACTTATCGTCTGCCGGGACGGATTTACCCCTATTATCTGCTGGCAAAGTTGTATGCTGAACCGGATTTTAGACAGCCGGATAAATTGGAAGAGATGAAACAGATTGTTCTTGCAAAAGCCCCGAAGATTTATTCAACAGCTATAGAAGAAATGCGTAGAGAGGTGAAGAAAATAAAGTAAAATGGCAATAATTATGAATAGCATGAACAAGCAAGTTCAGGAAAATACAATTCAGTCTCAGAACGAATGGAATGCATGTTTATTGTTTAGAAACAAACAGTTGACGAAAGAAGTAAAAGAACTTCGTTCTGTATCGGCGGCTATGGATTGTTCTGCTTCGCAACTACAGGCAATGTCTCAGTTGTTGAGGCTGCACACAACTCCGGCTTATGGTATTATAAGGAGTGAACGGGAATGGCAGAATCTCTTTGCCTTGCTTGATATGCTTTACGGGAGTGGCTTCTTGGCAGACTTGGGAGAGCGTCAGCTTACCGCTCAGGAATTAAAACTGTGCTATTTAGTGCGTGCCCACCTGAATAATAAAGCGATTGCACTACTTTTCAATGTTACTACTTCATCGGTAGTAAAAGCCAAGCAACGACTGAAACGGAAGCTGGCTTTGTTACCGTCAGATAGCTTCGATAACTATATACAGCACTATTGATAGCACTATACTGAATAAAAATGATGCTTTCTTTTCCGTAATTAGAAAAAAGTCTCTATCTTGCCGCCGCAATAAAAAGCAAATATGAACTATGGAAAGACAAAAGATTCATCGGGAATACCTCTTGAATGCAACTTCTAAAAGCATTCTTTGGTCCGCGATAAGTACCCCCACCGGTTTGGAGGGCTGGTTTGCAGACAGGGTACAGTCGGACGATAAGATTGTCACCTTCTTCTGGGGAAAGACGGAACATCGTGACGCAGAGATTATCGCTGTGCGAGCTTTCTCTTTTATTCGCTTCCGTTGGCTGGATGATGAATATGAGCGGGAATATTTTGAATTAAAGATGACAAACAATGAACTGACAAACGACTTCGTGCTAGAAGTTACAGATTTCGCTGTGGTGGATGAAGTGAAAGATTTGTGCGAGTTATGGGACTCTCAGGTAGATACTCTGCGGAGAACGTGCGGTTTTTAGTTAACTTTGATATAAAAATTTTCCACACTCCCTTTTTTATGCTAATTTTGTGTCTTCATTGCATGAAACGAGTAAAATGCTGCGCATAAAAAAGTTAGATATATTTATATTGAAGAGCTTCTGTATGCTCTTTATGGGCACTTTTTTCATTTGCCTTTTCATTTTCATGATGCAGTTCCTCTGGAAGTACGTTGATGAAATGGTGGGAAAAGGATTAGAAATGAGTGTCCTTGCACAATTTTTCTTTTATTCCGCCCTTACACTGGTGCCGGCTTCATTACCGTTGGCTATTCTGTTGGCGGCACTTATTACTTTTGGTAATTTTGGTGAACGTTTTGAACTGCTGGCCATGAAGGCGGCAGGTATCTCACTACTTAAGATTATGCGCCCGTTGATTGTGTTTATCATTTTCATCTGTGGCGTTTCTTTTTATTTCCAAAATGTAATAGGACCGAAGGCACAGACTAAGCTCTGGACATTGCTAATTTCCATGAAGCAGAAATCTCCGGAATTGGATATACCGGAAGGAGTTTTCTATGATGAGATTGATGGCTATAACCTTTATGTAAAACATAAGAACCGTAAAACGGGTATGCTTTACGATGTGCTGATTTATAATTTTGAAAAAGGGTTTGAGAATGCGCAGATTATCAAGTCAGATTCCGGAAGACTGGAAATGACGGCTGATAAACAGCATTTGTATTTGCATCTTTATAGTGGTGAGCAGTTTGAAAATCTGAAATCACAGAATATGAATCAGAAGAATGTGCCTTATCGCCGGGAAGCATTTCGGGAGAAGCATGCTATTATTGAGTTCAATTCCGATTTTAATATGGTGGATGCCGGCATCATGAGCAATCAGTCTAACAGCAAGGATATGGCGATGCTGCAAGCGGGCATTGACTCCATGAGGGTGCAGAATGACAGTGTAGGACGTGTCTATTTCAAGGAAGCGATGAATGGCACTTACAAGATTTCTGCTGACTTGAAGAAAGCTGATACGCTGAAGATAGAGCAGGCACATTTGGGAGAATACAATGTGGACAGTCTTTTCAATGTGGCTACCTTGTCACAGAAGCAGAAGATCATTTCTACTGCCGTGAACCGTGCAGAGAGTGCAGGGAGCGATTGGAGTGTCAAGAGTTATAGTATGTCACAGACAGATACCAGCCTTCGTCGTCACATGACGTCCTGGCATGAGAAATTAACACTTTCGGTGGCATGCCTTATTTTCTTTTTTATCGGTGCTCCGTTGGGTGGAATTATCCGTAAAGGCGGTTTAGGTATGCCGGTTGTGGTATCCGTTCTTATTTTTATTATTTACTACATTATTAATAATACGGGCTATAAAATGGCACGTGATGGACAGTGGGTTGTCTGGATGGGTATGTGGACCAGTACAGCTATCTTGGCTCCATTGGGTGCATTCCTTACTTATAAATCCAATAATGACTCCGTGGTATTGAATGCCGATGCCTATGTGAGTTGGTTTAAGAAGATCGTAGGTATACGCAGTGTGCGCCATCTATTCCGTAAAGAGGTGATTATACACGATCCTGATTATACTCATTTGCCTGCCGATTTGCAGGCACTGTCTGCTGATTGTCGTGCGTATGCTGAAAGGAAAGCGTTGAAGCGTGCTCCCAACTATTTCAAGTTGTGGATGGCAGACTCAATCGATGAAGAAATAGAAGATATAAATGAGCGTCTTGAGAAATTAGTAGAAGAGATGTCCAATACTAAATCTGTTCATTTGCTGAATGCATTGAATAACTATCCTATTATCCCGGTTCACGCTCACCTGCGTCCTTTCCGTAATTATTGGCTGAATATGGCCTGTGGATTGTTGGTGCCGATAGGATTGTTCTTCTACTTTCGCATCTGGGCATTCCGTATCCGGTTGAATAAGGATATGGAGCGGATTATCAAGACTAATGAAGACATTCAAAAGATAATAGAAACTAATCTGAAATAACCTAAATAAATAAAGGAGAATACAGAATGGAAAAAGTGAAATTAAATACAATAGAAGAGGCGATTGAAGACTTCAAGGCCGGTAACTTTGTGATTGTGGTGGATGATGAAGACCGTGAAAACGAGGGCGACCTGATTATCGCTGCGGAGAAAATAACTCCTGAGAAGGTAAACTTTATGCTGAAGCATGCACGTGGTGTGCTTTGTGCGCCGGTTACTGTGTCACGCTGTAAAGAATTAGATTTGCCTCATCAGGTCAGTGACAATACTTCCGTATTGGGCACCCCTTTTACGGTGACTATCGATAAACTGGAAGGTTGTACTACCGGCGTTTCTGCTGCTGACCGTGCCGCTACCATTCAGGCGCTTGCTGATCCGGCTTCTACTCCGGCAACCTTCGGACGTCCGGGACACATCAACCCCTTGTATGCTCAGGAAAAAGGCGTATTACGTCGTGCCGGGCATACAGAAGCTACGATTGATATGGCCCGTATGGCAGGTCTTTATCCTGCGGGTGCACTTATGGAAATTATGAATGAAGATGGATCAATGGCTCGTCTGCCTGAATTGCGTAAGATGGCTGACGAATTTAACCTGAAGTTGATTTCTATTCGTGACATGATTGCCTATCGTCTGAAACAAGAATCCATTGTGGAAGAAGGGGTAGAAGTAGATATGCCTACCGAACACGGACATTTCCGATTGATCCCTTTCCGTCAGAAATCTAACGGTCTGGAGCACGTGGCTCTGTTCAGAGGTACGTGGGAACAAGATGAACCGATTCTGGTACGTGTGCATTCCTCTTGTGCCACAGGAGATATATTCGGCTCCAAGCGTTGCGACTGCGGCGAACAACTGCATAAGGCTATGGAAATGATTAATAAAGCCGGTAAAGGAGTAGTTGTTTATCTGAACCAGGAAGGGCGTGGTATTGGTTTGATGGAGAAGATGAAAGCGTATAAGTTGCAGGAAGACGGACTGGATACGGTGGATGCCAACATCTGTCTGGGACACCTGGCTGATGAACGTGATTATGGTGTAGGTGCTCAGATTCTGCGTGAATTGGGTGTACACAAAATGAGACTGATGACAAATAATCCTGTGAAGCGTGTGGGGTTGGAGGCTTATGGATTGGAGATTACAGAGATTGTTCCTATTGAAACAACCCCGAATCAGTACAATGAACGTTATCTGCGTACAAAGAAGGAACGCATGGGGCATACATTACATTTTAATAAGTAATTTGCTGTTTTGTTTTCTAATATCAAAGAAAATAGCTTAATTTGCAGCCAAATTTATGCAACAACCATAAAATAGATAGAAAAATGAATCAATTATCAGATCGTTTGAACAGTTTGTCGCCCTCGGCGACGCTGGCTATGTCGCAAAAGAGCGCCGAGTTGAAGGCACAAGGCGTTGACGTAATTAACCTGAGTGTGGGAGAGCCTGACTTTAATACTCCTGACCACATCAAAGAGGCTGCGAAAAAAGCGATAGACGACAACTTCTCTCGCTATTCTCCTGTTCCGGGATATCCGGCTTTGCGTAATGCAATCGTGGAGAAACTGAAAAAGGAAAACGGTCTGGAATATACAGCCGCACAAATTTCATGTGCCAATGGTGCTAAACAATCGGTTTGTAATGCAGTATTGGTGTTAGTGAACCCAGGTGATGAAGTGATTGTGCCTGCTCCTTACTGGGTAAGTTATCCGGAAATGGTGAAGTTGGCTGAGGGTACTCCGGTGATTGTTACCGCAGGTATCGAACAGGATTTCAAGATTACTCCTGCACAGTTGGAAGCAGCTATCACTCCGAAGACTAAAGCATTGATTCTTTGCTCACCTTCTAATCCGACTGGTTCAGTTTACTCTCAGGAGGAATTGAAAGGTTTGGCTGACGTGTTGGCAAAACACCCGCAAGTTATTGTTATTGCTGACGAAATTTACGAGCATATCAATTATATTGGCAAGCACCAGAGCATTGCTCAGTTCCCCGAAATGAAAGATCGTACGGTAATCGTAAATGGTGTATCTAAAGCATATGCCATGACTGGGTGGCGTATTGGCTTCATTGCCGGGCCGGAATGGCTTGTAAAAGCTTGTAATAAGCTGCAAGGTCAATATACTTCAGGCCCTTGTTCTGTATCTCAAAAGGCTGCTGAAGCTGCTTACACTGGAACACAGGCTCCTGTTGAAGAAATGCGTAAGGCTTTCGAACGTCGTCGCGATTTAATTGTGAAGTTGGCAAAAGAAGTTCCGGGATTTGAAGTAAACGTGCCGCAGGGTGCTTTCTACCTGTTCCCGAAATGTGATTCTTTCTTTGGAAAATCTGCCGGTGACCGTAAGATTGAAGATTCGGATGATTTGGCAATGTATTTGTTGGAAGTAGCTCATGTAGCTTGTGTGGGTGGTGCTTCATTCGGTGCGCCTGAATGTATCCGTATGAGTTATGCGACCAGCGATGAGAATATTGTGGAGGCTATCCGTCGTATTAAGGAAGCATTGGCTGAACTGAAATAAATGATAGTATATAAAAATGAGAAAGCCCGGTTTCATAATTGAAACCGGGCTTTTCTTTTTTTGAGTGTTGTTATTATTCTGCCGGGTGAATTGCTTCAGACGGACAAACATCAGCACAAGTACCACAATCTGTGCAAGTTTCAGGGTCGATAGCGTAGATATCACCTTCTGAGATAGCTCCTACCGGACATTCGTCAATACAAGTACCACAAGCAACACAACTGTCATTAATTACGTAAGCCATTTTCTTTAGATTTTAAATTATTAGTACTAATTAGTTCGGCAAAAATAATGGTTTTCTTGATTAGTTGTTATCAAACCTGTTTAAATTCCCTTAATTTGTACCTTGTCTAAATAATAGTGGGGAGAAAACCGAAGGAAAATGCAATAAAATGTCACTTTCAGCGTTTTAAGGATGTGAAGCGCATTTGTCTGATAATCCTTACTTTACTCCTTGCTTTTGGTGCTTCGGCACAGAAGCGGAAGGTGCAGAACCGTCCGTATATCGATCAACGGAGGTGGCACTATGGTTTTTTGGCAGGTATCCATGTGCAGGACTATAAATTGGTGAATACCGGATATGTGACGGAAGATGGTCAGAGCTGGTTTGCCGATGTGCCTGAATATTCTCCCGGATTTACGGTCGGAGTATTGGGCGAACTTTATTTGAATCAGTTTCTTTCCTTGCGTCTCGTCCCGACATTACATTTCGGGGATAAGAAAGTAGTATTCCGCGAGCAAGCCAGTGGTGAAGAACATTCGCAGTCGATGAAATCCGCCTATCTTTCTGTACCGGTAGATTTGAAGTTTTCTGCTGAACGTTTTAATAATTACCGTCCTTATCTGGTGGCAGGTATTGCTCCTACGTATGATTTCAGTGTGAAGAAGCAGGGGGCCTTATTGGTAAAGCCTTTCGATTGTTATGTAGAAGTAGGGTTGGGGTGTGATTTTTATCTGCCTTATTTCAAGTTAATCCCGGAACTGAAGTTCTGTTTCGGACTGGCAAATCTTATTAAGAAAGACCGTAAAGATCTTACGGATCAATCATTATTGAAGTTCACGCAGTCAGTCGACAAAATTACTTCCCGAATGATTGTACTCACTTTTTATTTTGAATAAGATTCATCACAGAGTAGCAATACTAAAAGTGATGGGATAGCCATCCTCGGCACTTTCACTTACCATAAAGCTACCACCAAAATGTTCAAATAACAATTGATTGATTTTTAGCCGTATGGAAACTTGCTGGGAGGCGAATGCAGGATCAACTAACGGGCTGTTTATGATACGGAATATCAGTAACTGATTTTCTTCGTCTTTGCTCAGTTGCATCTTCACTTCACGATCGGTATCGTTGGGTACAGGATAAATCAGCATACTCAATACAGCTTGGTTGAAGCGGTTGGCGTCCATTCTAAGCATCTGGTGTTCCACATCACTTTCCAGTTCGGCATGTATATGTCCGTTACTGTCTCTCCGGGCCATATATATAAGGTCGTTGCATATTTCCCGTATTTCGCAATCCTGTATCTGGAATTTCATCATTTTAGCTTCCAGGCGTGAGAGGTCGAGTACGTCGTTCACCAATTGAATCAAATCTGTAGAATTTGCCTGAATAATTTCAGAATACTCCAGTTTTTCTTTATCATCCAATCCCATATCAGTAGAGAGCAACTGTGAAAAACCTACCACATTATTCAGTGGAATACGGATATTGTAACTCATGTTTGCAAGGAAGCGGCTCTTTACTTCATTCGCTTCCTCAGCTATTTCACTCAGACGGGCCACTTCTTTCTCGTCTTTCTGCAATCTTTTTCTGCTGAAGTACATGTGGATAACGAAAGCAATCAGTGCCAGCAGGGCAATCCCAATAACGATCAATACAAAATAATGTATCTTTTCTTGTTGCTGTTCTCGTTTCAGCACCAGTTTATCCATATTGTACAAACTCTGTATTTGCTCCATTTGCGCGTTCGACAACCCTCGGTATAGAGAGTCCTTATCACGCATTACTTTCCTGTAGATGTTGATAGCAACCTCCGGATGCCCCATATCCACTAGAATATCTGCTTTCATAGCCATATATAGTATGGCATCCGGGAAAGACATCTGAAGTGTTAGGGTAATGGCATTATCCAATGACTCCAAGGCTTTTTCGTATTCTTTTCGGGCACGATAATATTCTGCATAAGCTTGCAGACGGGATACTCTGTACGGCAGGAAGGTGTTAGGGGTATCATATTCATCTGCTTTTTGCAGGTGTTCCCAGGCTTTCTTGGGGTTTCCCGTGCGGACGTAGTAAAGGGCGTATTGAGTTTCCATTCCCATATATAGGGCTGAGTATGCATTCTTGAGTGCCGGTGTGGCGGTTATTAAGTCTTGTATCGCTACTTTCATCTGTTCCAGCGAAGCATACATTTTTTTCATTATTATGCAGGAATGAATAAGCCAGCACAGCCTTCGACAACAGATTTATTTTATCCATCGGTCTGTCTTGCGGACTCATTAGGTGGAATGCTTCTTCCAAGGCCTTTGCTCCATCTTCGTAACGTAGTGTGGCAATGTAGCTGGTCATGAGGCATAGACAGGCTTCCCGCATACCATTGCTGTCATTCAGTTTTTTAGCTTTATCATACATGATGTTCGCTTCATGGATGGCAAGTTCTATCTGTTGGTTGATTGTATACATTTCAATCTGTAACTTCTTGGCTTTGAAGTAATCATTGTAATAATTATGCTTCTCTGCCAGAACTTCCATTCTGTTCATCCACTGCGTTACGCGTTTCAGATCCAGTTTATTGAAAAAGTAGATGATATGCTCATAGGTAGCAAGACTCTGATAACGGAGGTTGTTTTGCTCCGTAGCCTCTTTCAGCAATTTATTCTCATAATAGAGGAATACCGGTGTCTGCTGGTCCAGGCGGGCGATGTCATGCAGTACATCCAGGCGCATAGAGTCGTGCGGCGCAGTGACATAAATGCGCAATAGGCTGTCTTTAACGGCGCTATTTTGGGCATTGGCGGTGAATAAAATTCCAGTGCCTAATGCCAGTGCTATAATCAGACGCTTTATCATGCGCGACCCTCCTTTTTTTGTGTGCCTTTTGTCTGGCGTATGGGGTGTGTAAATAAGAAACGGGAACCTTCGTCATAGTCCGGATCAATCCATATCCTGCCTCCTATATGCTCTATAATTAGCTGGCAGATAGACAATCCGAGTCCGCTTCCTTGTGCGTTCTCATCCAACTTTTCGAAACGTTGAAATATATGAGCTTGTTTTTCTTTCGGGATACCACAACCGGTGTCTGTAACGGAGAATAGAGCCATGTCATCCGATTCTTTTTCCAGTTTCAGTGTGATGGCACCTTCTGCAGTGAACTTAGTTGCATTTATCAGCAGGTTTATCAATACTTGCTGTAACCGAGAATCATCTGTTTCTATTTTCAATTCTTCCAGTGAGGTTACAAACAGCAGTTCCGCCTGTGTTTGTTTTACTTTGCCCACTGTGTCAGTAACATTTCTACAGGTAGCTACTGCATCATGTTCTCCAATAGAGAACTGCATCTTACCGAATTCCAGGCTCGACAGGTCAATCACATCATTTATCAGCTTCAATAGAAGTTCAGAGTTCTGTTGAATAATCTCAGTACATTGTAGTCGGGTGGCGTCATCCAACCCTTCTTCGGTCAGCAGTGCAGAAAAACCGGATAAAGCATTGAGGGGAGTACGTATCTCATGGCTCATATTCGACAAGAATACACTTTTTGCGCGCGTTGCACTTTCTGCGTTCCACCGGGACTGTTCCAGATTTCTCTTGGATAGTGCCACTTTCTTTTTCTGTTTTCTTTGCCATACGGCTAACATGGAGATGAAAGCCAATAATCCAAGTCCGATGAAGATGGAAGCAAGTACAATTCTGTTTTCCTGTGCTTTATTCCCCAGTTCCAGTTCATCTATCTGATAGGTTGCTTTCAATGCATTTATCTGGCGGATGTAACTTTTCGAAGCGAGGGTGTCAGTAACGGTATATAACTCCTGATATATTCGGCAAGCCTCATCAAAGCGCCCCAGTAATTTATACAAATATATCTTTTCGGCAGAAATCGAGCGATACTCCAGGGAACGTTTGTTGCCGGAAACCAGTTCGAGCAGTTTATTGTAAAGGGCAAGTGCTTCGTCTGCTTTTTGCTTGTCATGATCATCTGCTGCCAATGCACGGTAGCAGGCTGCTGTATAATAGTCGATGGAGAACCCATGAGCCGGTTCATGAGTATGGTTTTGGTATATGGAATCTGCCTTTTGCAGATACCGGAGCGCAGTTTGCTGATCTCCCGAGGAAATATAGTAAGTAGCATTTTCTATGAGTATGGGAATGGCGAGCGGATGTTCGGGCTGCTGTTCCAGAAGTTGGTTCAGGGGATTTACATACGTCATGGCCTCTTCCAATCGGTTCATCTGTTGCAAAAGAGTGGAGATTTTCACCAGGAGTCGATAAGTTTGCGGATTATTCGGGGATAAGTGGTGCAAGGCATCCAGATAGGAACTTAACGCCTTGTCCTGTATGTAAGAGGCAGTATATGCCTGACCGATGGCTTGATTGGCAAGAGCAATACCGAAGTTGGAGTTCATATCTTTGGCACTTTCGTACATATACCGTGCCCGGTCTACTGCCAGACTGAGGTCGCCTCGCATGATATATGCACTAACTTGCCATAACAGTAAGGTGAAATAGGATTCTTCTGTCCGGGGAAATTTCAGAGTAGGTGCCAGTTGATTTGTCCAGGAGATAATGCTGTCTATCGGTGTGTTGGCATCGTAAGGAATTTCTCTGCTGATAAGTGATTGCAATGCAGACAAGTGTTCATTGTCTGTACGAGTAGCGTATGTTCTCGTCGCAAAGGAAAAGAGCAAAATAGTAGCCACTGCCGATATAATAGCAATCTTTCTCAAAGTAGAAGATATTTTATTTAGATTATTCGCAAATGTAGTGATAAAACTAAAAAAACAAAATTATTTGCTGAATAAATAATGCAATCTTTTACTTATAATTATCAATATAGTTCCAAACCAAACTCATCTTTCAGTTGTAGCAGTGCATTGTTCTTTTGGGCCATCAGTTGAAATTTCTCTACACGACTGTAAGCACGTACCTTTTCGGTGGGGGCACTGACACGGACGGTCATGGTGGCTTTACTGTTTTTTAGGCGTTTACGTAAGTAACCTTGCAAGGTAGGAATCAGATCGGTAAACTCCTTGGCTGCAATGTCATTTTCTACAACAACTTCGAAAGTGGTCGCATCCAGCATGGTCAGGCGGATTACTTGCATACGTTTGGCAAGAGCAGTCTGCTCCTGTGGTAAGCGGCCGGCATATTCCTGCCAATAGTAGTTCACGTCCTTTTCGTTGAAGATGAAATCTTCCTCGGGTTGTGCATTTTGCTGAACGGTGGAAACAGTACGTTTCTGTTGCTCTTCGTCTACTCGCGGATGCTTAATGGAAACACCCAGACCGGACATTTTCATGACTGGTATTTTCTTTTCCTCTTTTCCTTGTGCCATCAATACGGCAGTAGGAGTGGGACGCATGGTCGTCTGCGAGCTAAAAGCTTGCTGAACTTCCGGCGAGAGAGAGGCAGCCTGGGCTGCGGGGGCTTGTTGTACAGGTCGGGGCTGTGCCGGAGCAGCGGTTGTAGCCTGCTGTTGGGGCATAGCATTTGCGGCCTTTGGCTGCTGAGCGGCGGCAGGCTGCGAGAATATGGGTTTGATAGATTGTTTAGGGCCACGCCCATCGCCTGCATCGTCCCCCTCGGCGGTAAGCTGGGCTACCTGAATCAGAGTCAGTTCCACCAGCAAGCGCTTATTTTTGCTGGCACGGTAATTCAGATCACAATCGTTGCAGAGCTTCATAGCCCGGTAAAGGAAGGGTAACGGACACTTCTGTGCCTGAGACTGGTAACGTTCACGAATACTGGCACCTACTTCAAGTAATGCCAATGTGGCGGGGTCTTTGCTTACTAACAGGTCGCGGAAGTGAGAAGACAGTCCTGTTACAAAATGACTGGCATCGAATCCTTTATTCAGCACATCATTCAGGAGCAGCAAAGCATCGCTGACCTGGTTTGCCAGAAAATGATCTGTCAGTCGGAAATAATATTCGTAGTCCAGTACATTCAAGTTCTCGATTACGCTCTTATAGCTGATGTGTCCGCCGGTAAAGCTGACCACTTGGTCGAAGATAGACAAGGCATCACGCATACCACCGTCAGCTTTCAGGGCAATCACATTCAGTGCTTCCGGTTCGGCGGTAATTCCTTCCTTTGAAGCTACGTATGCCAGATGGGCAACGGTGTCCTCCACACCGATACGGTTAAAATCATAGATTTGGCAGCGGGAAAGGATGGTTGGCAAAATCTTATGCTTCTCCGTAGTAGCCAGAATGAAGATGGCGTGGCGTGGCGGTTCTTCCAGCGTTTTCAGGAAAGCATTGAAAGCCGAGGCAGACAACATGTGCACTTCATCGATGATATATACCTTATATTTACCTATCTGGGGCGGAATGCGTACCTGCTCTACCAGCTGGCGGATATCGTCTACGGAGTTGTTGGACGCGGCATCCAGTTCATGAATATTGTATGAACGCTGTTCGTTAAATGCCGTACATGATTCGCATTGGTTACACGCTTCTCCATCAGCCGTGGGAGTCATACAGTTGATGGTTTTGGCGAAGATACGTGCACAAGTAGTCTTTCCCACCCCGCGCGGTCCGCAAAACAAATAAGCATGAGCCAATTTCTGGGTAGCGATTGCATTCTTTAATGTAGTAGTCAGCGCTCGTTGTCCCACCACCGATTCGAATGTGGACGGACGGTACTTACGAGCTGATACAATATAGTTCTCCATATCCGGGATTCTCTCTGTTTTTTTTGATTTTTCGCTTTCAGTGCAAATGTACACAAAAAAGTGATAAGTAATAAAGGATAGAGAAAGAAGTTTTGAACCTAAAGCGGTAAGTTTTTAAGTTATTAGTTTTATCTTTGCGGATATAAAAAAGAGAAGTTATGGATAAACTGATCACTATCTGGAGTTTCATATGCCGACGTAAGTATCTTATCACCGTCGTTGCATTTGCTGTTATCATTGGTTTTCTGGACGAGAACAGCCTGTTCCGCCGTCTGGGATACGAACGCGAAATCAGCCAGCTGAAAGAAGAGATAGAAAAATACCGGGCGGACTACGAAGAGAACACCAAACGTCTCAACGAGTTGAACAGCAATCCGGATGCTATCGAACAGGTGGCACGTGAAAAGTATCTGATGAAGAAGCCCAACGAAGATATTTACGTTTTTGAAGATAATAAATGAAACAATTAGTACCCGCACTTTTCGCCGTAGGCGCAATCATGGCTCTCACAGGGGCTGCTGTATATATCACCGGATGGAACTATGCTCCTTATATTTATACCATCGGAGCCGGATTCATTGCTCTGGCACAAGTAAACACACCGGTTAAAGGAAAAAGCAAAATTTTAAAACGTCTGCGCATCCAGCAGATATTCGGAGCACTTGCGCTAATACTGACGGGAGCTTTCATGTTTACCACCCGTGGAAATGAATGGATTGCCTGTCTGACTATCGCTGCCGTACTTGAACTTTACACCGCTTTCCGCATTCCACAGGAAGAAGCAAAAGAAGAGAAATAAAAAAAAAACCTGTTCAAAGCTTCTCAGTCTTGAACAGGCATCAATTTATTAAAATCATGAATGCCCTTAGGAAACCTAAGGGCCTAAAAAAGATGTTTTTTATTTCTTAGCAGATGAATATCTGGCATTCAATCCATCTACAATTTCTTTTGTGATATTATATGCACTATCAGCATAAAGCAGATTATCGAAACCTGTGTTGCTGAAGATCAGGCTATATCCACGCGTCTTATTATATTCTTTCAGGAAAGCGTTGATAGAATCACGGAAAAGCAAACTGTTAGCATTATTGTCTTCCATCAGACCATTTTGAAGTTTATTGCTCAATTCCTGCAAATCCTGTTCCATTTTAGCCAAACGATTGTATTCCTGCTGAGCTCTTTCCGGTGACAGGAAAGCATTGCTTTCATATTTCTTTTGGAATTCCTGTTTTTCTTTGTTCAAAGCTGTCATCTTCTGATTCAGCGTCATGCGAACATTTTCGCTCTTCTTTACCATAGCCTCATTCAAGTCAATACAGAAATTGTATTTAGCCAACAAGGTATCTATTTCAACATAAGCTATTTTCATTCCAGACAATTCTGCATTAGCCGAAGCCGGAGTAGTTGCAACTTGATTATCAGCTTTGCCGGCGCATTGTGAGAATAAAACGATAAACGCAAGTGCAGCTAAACCGTTCATGAGGTAGTTTATTCTATTCATAACTCTAAAATATTGTTTTTAATTAATTAGTTCATACTATCGTTCAAGGCTTTTTCCAACTCATCAATAGAAAAACGTGATTTCTTTTGTGCTTCACGATCCTGCGACTGCGCACAACCGATTCCTTTCTTACGCAACTCTTTATTACCGCTCACATGACCATTAGGGAACTTCCCCCCCTTCGTAAAGAATACTTTCACCCCTAATAATAGCAGGGAAATAGCAACTATTAACAAAGTTATCAGTATAGTCTCAACCATTTCTATTAATTTTGTGAGTGCAAAGATAGGCTTTAATGAGAAATGAGTTCAGATAAGTCAAGCAAATTAACCATATTTAGCAATAAGAGGAACCAAAATGAACCTCCTATTCCTATTATAAAAGAAAACAGCATGGAAAAAAAAGACCTTAAGCCGGCTGGCGTATTCAAGTATTTTGAGGAAATCTGCCAAGTGCCGCGTCCTTCCAAGAAGGAAGAGAAAATAATTGCCTACCTGAAGGCATTCGGAGCAAAACATAACCTGGAGACCAATGTAGACGAAGCAGGAAACGTACTGATCAAAAAGCCTGCCACTCCGGGCATGGAAAACCGAAAGACCGTTGTGCTACAGTCGCATGTAGACATGGTATGCGAGAAGAATAATGATGTGAAGCATGACTTCCTCACCGACCCTATCGAGACCGAGATAGACGGGGAATGGCTGAAAGCCAAAGGTACGACGCTGGGGGCGGACAACGGTATCGGTGTAGCCACCGAACTTGCCATCCTTGCCGATGACAGTATCGAACACGGACCTGTCGAATGCCTGTTCACCGTAGACGAGGAAACCGGACTGACCGGTGCCTTTGCCTTACAAGAAGGTTTCATGAGCGGTGACATCCTGCTGAATCTCGATTCCGAAGATGAGGGAGAATTGTTCATCGGCTGTGCGGGCGGCATAGACTCCGTAGCCGAATTCACTTATAAAGAGGTGGATGTACCTGCCGGATATTTCTGCTGCAAGGTACAGGTAAAAGGACTTAAAGGCGGACATTCCGGCGGCGATATCCATTTAGGACTCGGTAATGCCAACAAATTATTGAACCGCTTCCTGAGTCAGACTTTCAAGAAGTACGATATGTATCTCTGCGAAATCGACGGCGGCAACCTGCGCAATGCCATTGCACGCGAAGCACATGCCGTTATAGCCATCCCCGAAGCCGACAAGCATGCACTGCGTACCGACTTGAATGTATTCGCCGCCCAGGCGGAAGCCGAATATGCTGTAGCAGACCCCGATTTGCAGTTTACCCTCGAATCGGAAAATCCCCGTGCCAAAGCTATCGACAAAGACACTGCCAAACGTCTGTTACAGGCTCTTTACGCAGCTCCACACGGAGTATATGCCATGAGCCAGGACATTCCGGGTCTTGTGGAAACCTCCACCAATCTGGCATCCGTAAAGATGAAACCCGGTAACATCATCCGTATCGAGACAAGCCAGCGCAGTTCTATCGAGTCTTCCAAACAAGACATTGCGACTATGGTACGTACCGTATTCGAAATGGCAGGAGCCAACGTATCTTTCGGCGACGGCTATCCGGGCTGGAAACCCAATCCGCACTCGGAAATCCTGGAAATTGCGGCGGAATCATATAAGCGTCTGTTTGGTGTGGATGCCAAAATAAAGGCTATCCATGCCGGACTGGAGTGCGGGTTATTCCTCGACAAATACCCCTCTTTGGATATGATTTCCTTCGGGCCTACCCTGCAGGGAGTACACTCTCCTGATGAACGGATGCTTATCCCCACTGTACAAAAGTTCTGGGATCACCTGCTTGATATATTGAAGCATATCCCTGCCAAGAATTGATGAGCTTACATAAATGGAGATATAAAGAAAGAATGCGGAGCAAAAGAAGACATGCTCCGCTTCTTTTTATCCCGCTATCCGCTCTGATGCTTCTTGCTTTCCTGACTTCCGCTCCACTCCACGGGCAAGAGAAGAAAGATACTCTTACCTTCCGCATCATGGGTTACAACGTAGAAAACCTGTTTGACTGCCGCCATGATACCCTGAAAAACGACCGTGAGTTTCTGCCCGATGCCGTCCGGCGCTGGAACTATACCAAATACAAAAAGAAACTGAATGCCATTGCACGTGTCATCATTGCCGCAGGCAAATGGACACCACCCGCACTGGTTGCCCTCTGTGAAGTGGAGAACGACAGTGTGCTACGCGACCTTACCCGCTACTCCGTCCTGCGTGAGGCCGGCTACCGCTATGTAATCACTCACTCTCCCGACGAACGGGGCATCAATGTGGCGCTGCTCTATCAAAGAGGCATCTTCAAATTACTTTCCAACCGAAGCTATCCGGTAATGAAACCTCGCAGAAACAGCCGCCCCACACGCGATATTCTCCACGTCAGCGGACAGCTTTTAAACTCCGACACTTTGGACGTATTTGTCGTGCATTTTCCGTCCCGGTCCGGCGGGGCAAAAGCGTCCGAACCGTACCGCCTGGCAGCGGCACAAAGATTGAAAGACACAACAGACAGCCTGCTCCGGATCCGCACCCGCCCTCAAATCATCATTATGGGAGATTTCAACGACTATCCTGACAACAAATCCATACAGAAGATACTGAAAGCCGGAATACCGCCCACAGAAACGGACTCTTTGGATTCCCGGACGCTTTACCATCTTTTAGCAAGAAAAGGCATTAACAACAAGCATTTCGGCAGCTACAAATATCAGGGGGAATGGGGACTGCTCGACCATATCATTCTTTCCGGCAACCTGCTGATGCCAGGTTCTCCCTTATACACCGCAGAGGAGAAAGCCGGTGTGTTCCGTGCTCCTTTCCTTCTGACCGAAGACCGGAAATACGGCGACGAACAACCCTTCCGCACCTACTACGGCATGAAATATCAAGGGGGATACAGTGACCACCTGCCCGTATGGGCAGAGTTCCGCCTACTGTATTAATCGGAATACTGGTAGAGCTTTAAATCGAACTTGCCGACTATTGCCAGCAAATGATCGAAAATATCGGACTGAATGCGCTCGTATTCTCTCCATACCTTATTGCGGGAGAAGAAATAAACCTGTATGGGTACTCCGTAAGTGGTTGGTTCTTTCTGACTGATAATCAAATCCATATCCTGATTAACAACCGGAAGGCTACGCAGATAGCGTTCAATATAAATACGGTAAAGCTGCGAGTT
>OHNG01000497.1_pt1 | contig 20194 bp, 15 predicted proteins | sample 1569511 | NCBI WGS metagenome assembly OHNG01 (sample SAMEA3879530, study PRJEB24766) | human gut metagenome | biome: human-associated habitat; feature: feces | place: USA | collected 1985/1987
CGGAACCCCTCCCGTCAGACCGTTACCCTGTGTAGTCCCTTGTAAACTGTACTTTACTGTGTGATAAACTATTTACATCCACTTTGGATACCTCCTTTGATTAGTGCGGTTGGCGAACCAACACTATTATATCATTGGAGGTTTTTACTGTAAGCTAAAGCGATTGTTGTCCACCTGCATAGCAGGTGGTTTTTTTAAGGATTGCCTTACAACAAAAAGAGAGCAAATATTTTACTATTTGCTCTCTCAGAATTTAAGATTCTCCACTTATATGGCAGGAGCTCTCCCGAGTTTAAAATCTTCCACTTATATGGCAGGAACTCTCCCGATAATCAATTCCTTATCTGTTAATCATTATATGCTTTCTTAATGAAAAAAGCAATGAGTATTTTAGCAGCACTTGTCCCATCACGTTTTTTATACTATACTGATATCATCAAATCGAAAGAAGGTACTCTCATGACAAAACAGGAAATCAGCGAGATCAAAAAGCTGTTCACCCCGAAAAACTGCTCCATCACAAGAATCTGCGGATGCTATGTGGATGGAGAGAAGAATAAAAAGACCGAATTAAAGCAGGCGTTTCTGGCACTGCCGGAGGAGGAAATGTTCAAGTATTTCGAGATTCTGCGTAAGAGTCTGTCCGGCACCATCGGTAAAAATCTGCTGAATCTGGAGTTCCCGTTAAAGAGTGAAACGGAGGGCGGCACTCAGGAATTTCTCCTGCGTCTGCGAGACAGCCGTCTGAAGGACGATGCATTGCTTGAGCAGTTCTACGACCGCATCATCGAGTCTTATGAATATGTGGGCAATTATCTGATCCTGCTGATTCACGATGCCTACGATGTGCCGGGACGCACCAGAGACGGTATCGAGATGGAGGATGCTTCCGATGAAGTCTATGACTATATCCTTACCTGCATCTGTCCTGTGGATCTGTCCAAGCCGGGACTAAGCTACAACGCAGTGGAAAACACCTTCCAGAACCGTATCCGCGACTGGGTGGTAGGTATGCCGGACGCAGCTTTCTTATTCCCTGCGTTTAATGACAGAAGCACTGACCTGCACAGCACTCTGTACTATTCCAAGGATGCGGAGGAATTAAAGGAAAACTTTGTGGATCTGATGTTAGGCTGTCCTCTTCCTCTGTCCGCCGGTGGTCAGAAGGAGACCTTCCAGACACTGGTAGAAGAGACACTGGGCAATACCTGCGATATCGAAACGGTGAAGAACATTCACGAGAAAATGAATGAGCTTGCCCAGGAACATAAGGAAGATCCCGAACCCGTGGTCCTGGATAAAAATGAAGTAAAGACCATTTTCGCCAACAGCGGCGTGGCCAATGACCGCATGGAGGTCTTCGACCAGTGCTTTGATGCGACGGCCGGAGAAGATACTTCCCTGATGATGACCAATGTCTACAATCCCCGCAGCTTTGAAGTAAAGACCCCGGATGTTGTCATCAAAGTGAATCCCGAGCGCACAGATCTCGTCAACACGAAGCTGGTCGACGGCAGACAGTGCCTTGTCATCGAACTGGACGGTAACATCGAAGTCAATGGCATTGCCGTACGGGCTGCCGGAAGCGGGAACGGAGACAACGAAGGCGAAGAGTAACGATTGCTTTTCTTTTGCTTATGTCTGGCTTCTCGCCAAATAAAAAACCAGAAGCAGCCTTACGAATGCAAGCATTCGACAGCTGTCTCTGGTTTTTATTTTTCTCTGAGTCGTTACATCTTAAAATACTGCATGCTCTCCGCCAGCTCATCAGCAATCTTCTTCAGCTGTCCGGCACTGTCATATACCTGCTTAAAGGTATCCAGAACCTCCTGTGTCTCGGTATAGGTCTGCTGCGTACTATCTACATTGTCATGCGCAATCTGCGAAAGCTGCTCCACAGCCTCCATGACTTCTCCACGGGACTCGGCCAGTCTGCCGGTACTCTCTCTGATCTGCAGAATACTCTGCATGGAATCCTCGATCTCTTTTAAGACTTCCGATACATTGGTTCTGGTCTCCTGCATGCTGCCGCTCTGTTCCGTAATGATCTCCTGCATCCGCTGCATGATCTCCATTTCCCGGGCGGAATCTTCCATCAATGCTTTCGTAGTGTCTTCAATCTCGTGACCGGACTGGTTGGACTGTTCTGCCAGCTTTTTGATCTGGTCTGCCACCACAGCGAATCCTCTTCCGCTCTCTCCTGCTCTTGCCGCTTCGATGGAAGCATTCAGACTTAACAGGTTCGTCTCCTCGGCAATGGAAGTGATAAATTCCATTGCGGAATTGATCTTCTGGATCGATACATTGGTGCGGTCGGTCTGCTCCTTGACTTCTCCGATGATCCGCTCCACTTCCTCATTGATACTGCACAGCTGTGCCAGCGTATCTGCTGTCTTCTTACTGGACTTCTGCATGGAATCCGCATGGGCGTTCAACGTATCCACCTCTGTGGAAGTCTCGGTGATATGATCTCCCATGATCCGCATGTTCTCGGAAGTACTCTCGGAATTCCGGGACTGCTCGGTAGAATTCTCTACGACCTGATTTACAGCACTCTGTACCTCGTTCATGGTACCGTTGGTGGTATCCGCCGCAGTTCCCAACGCCCTGGAAGCCTCCAGCAGATTCTCGGAATTCTGGGAGATTCCTTTCAAGATACCCTTCAGAGTATCCTTTAATTTTACAGTAACCCGTGACAGATCTCCGATCTCATCCTTCCGCTTTAACATCTTGTCATCAACCCAGACAGTCAGATCACCCTCTGCGACCTTCCCCATGATACCGATACTCTTCTTGATATTCTGGCTGATGGAAGTGGCCAGCTTCAGTCCCACGCCCATACACAGGATCATCGCCACACATACAGCTGCACCGATGCCAAAAATCATGCCGTTCACCACGGCATCCTTGTCCTCTTTATTCGCACCCACGAATACCATGCCGATGATTTCCGCAGAGTCGTTCTGATAGACCGGCATAAAATATCCGTAATTCATGACTCCGTCCAGAGATACCGCACTGCTGAAATACTCTTCTCCGTTCTGTAATACCTTCTCCACGATCCTGTCTCCCGCCGGAGAATTCAGAATCCGATCTCCGTTACTATCCACGGCGGAAGTCATGATGCGACGGTCCCCGTAGAAAAAAGTCACATCCATTCCGGTGTTGTCCCTGATACGATCCACCAGGCTCTCGGAACGGGAGATATTATAGCTGCCTTTCCAGATGTCGCCATTACTGGATTCCATATAGTCACCGGTGTTCTGGTCATATGCTGCCAGCGTTGCCGCAGCCGTTCCCTTCAGTCCTTCTTCGATTTCCTCCATCATGGAACTGCGTACCGTCGTCAGCATAAAAAAGATAGATAACAGTCCCAGCAATACTACCGGTCCGATGGTCATTGACAGAATCTTTTTTTGTATACTCATGAAAATGCCCCCTATTCTACCACAGATACGGTCTTGAAATACCAGTTGATACCTCCGGTGATCGTTGCATCATCCAGCGTTGTTCCTTCTTTGCCCACAGTCTCTCCCGTATTAGTCTCGATCACACCGTCAAATACCCCGTTTTCTCCGGATAAAATCTGCTTCTTGGCTTCTTCTACTTTCTCTTTCGTTCCTTCCGCACAGAAATCCGCCAGATCCGTGATGCCCACCAGATTTTCATTCATGCCGCCGTAATAGTTGCTGCCGTCCCAACTGCCGTCAATGACGCTCTGCACTGCTGCCGTATAGTAAGCACTCCAGTTCCATACCACACTGCACAGGCAGGACTGCGGAGCATCCTTACTCATATCCGAATTATATCCGATACTGTACACACCTTTTTCCTGTGCCAGCGTCTGGGGATATACGGTATCACAATGCTGTGCAATCACATCACAGCCCATATCCAGTAACGTCTGTGCCGCAGCTTTTTCTCCCTCGGGATCGTACCAGCTGTTTGTCACCTTTACGTATACCTTTGCGTCCGGATTCACCGAATAGATGCCGAGTGCAAAGGCATCAATACCGCCGGTGACCTCCGAATTGGAAGAATCCATAGCTGCCACATACCCGATTTTATTGGAAGAAGTATTCATTCCCGCCACGATACCGCTCAAATATCTCGCCTGATAAATTCTGCCGAAATAGTTGTTGAAATTTTTACCGTTGCTCAGGTAGCCGGTGCCATGGGAGAAGTACACGTCCGGATATTCTTCCGCCATTTCCGCTGTAGTTTCCATATATCCCCAGCTGGTAGTGAAGATGATATTACAGCCTTCATCAATACATTCCTGAATTGCCTGTCTGGTCTCCTGCGTATCACTGTCATTGACATTAATCTTGCGGATGATCTGATCATCTGATAATCCCAGATTCTGCTGCATTCCCTGAATTCCCAGATCATGCGTATATGTATAACCGCTGCCCTCCGCCGGATCCGACAGATGCAGTACTCCTACCTTGATCTCCTCCTTTGGAATCCCTGCAGTCTGTGTTGTTGCGCTGCTGCCGCTTTCCGACTGCACCACCTGCGTAGTCCCATTGCTACCCCTTGCCTCATATCCGATGTTTGTAGCATAATCGTCCACTTCTCCGGTATTTCCGCAGCCTGTCAGTAATGCACACCCCAGAAGAATTGCCGCTGCCTTCCAAAAGTTTCCTGTTTTACCTCTTCCCATATACAAGTACCCCTTTCTCTTTTGTAGTCTATGTATATCTCTTATCTCTACCGTCTGATTTCTCAGAATCGGTTGATTCTACAAATATAAACTACAGCCTTCCCTTATTCCCTGCTGCCATGGCAGGTAAAATAAATCACCTGATACTCTTTCGCGATCTCTGTAAGGAACCGCATTGCTCCCTTGGTCCGGTTCTCATCCAGATTCACAAAAGGGTCATCCAGAATCAAAAACGGCTTCTGTTCCTCATACATGGCTTCCACCAAAGCAAGTCTCATACAGATACCGATCAGGTCACGGTTGCCCAGACTCAGGTATCCGATGTCTCTGGGCATATTTCCTTCAATCACCTGTAATCTGGTATTGGCATCCATCTGATAATTTTCGCATTCCGTTCCCGTGAGAATTCTGTAATATTTCCGGAACCCCTGCATGACAGGTTCTGTATATTTCGCAGTGAACGAACTCTTTGCCTGTTCCAACAGATTTTTTGTCATTCCAAGCAATTCATATTGTTTGAATCCTTCCTCTGTCTTCTTCTGCAACGCTTTTAGCTCTTCCTGCATATTCTCCACATTATCCCAGGATTCCTGTAAGTCGGAAAGTTGTTTCTGATAGCTGTCGATAGTCTGAAAACATTCTTCCATACGCTCTGAAAGGACCTGCATTTCATCTGCCAGACTTTCCAGGGATTCCTCTCCCTCCGGAACCTTCAGTGCCAGAAGTGCCGGAATGTCCTCTTTCACTTCAAACGCTCTTATCTCCTGCTCGATTCTCCTATATTCTTGTAACTCCTTCTCATAATCCTTTCTATGACTTTCCAGTTCAGCCAGCTGTTCTTCCGGGTGCTCCTCCGGAATCAGCTGCAACGACACAAAATAGTCTTTTACCTGTTCTTCCAGCGCTTCGTATTTCTGTTTTTGCTGTAAATATTTCTTTTGTTTTTCCAGTAAAAGCTGTCTCTGTCTGCACTTTCCCGCCAGTTCATGCAATGCCGCAAGATAATTTTGTGTTTCCGGTACTTCTCCGTATTCTGCAAAAAACTGCTGCAAATCTTTCTGCAATTCGGCAATTCTCGCAGTCTTTTCATCCGATCCGTCCTGCTTCTGCCGCTCCAAAAGTGCCTCGTAATCTCTTCTCTTATTCTGCAGTTCCACAAGCCAGGAGGTCAGTTCCAGTCCTTCCCGAAGTCCCCAACGAGTGCAGAAATCATCAATCTGTTCTTCCTCTATGCGGACCTGTGCCTCAAGTTCTTCCATTTCCTGTTCCAAATAGGAAAGCTCTGTATTTTCTCCCGTTTGGACTTTGGATCTGCCTGCTGTAAACAACAGTGCCGCTGCCACAGCTGCAATTCCCAGTACGATCAGGACTCCTCCGATCACTCCCTGTCCCAACAGGATCACAACAAAACCGCCAAGCGATAAAAGAATGCCAAAAAGCAATAGTATTTTTTTCCTTTTACCTGCTTCTTCCTGCTCCCGTAAGCATCTGGCATCTTCCTGTGCCTGTATGGATTGCAGGGTTTTCCGCTGTATTTCTTTCGCCTGCAGAAGACTTTTTCCTTCATTGCGGTTCGTCCAGGCATTTTTTACACTGTCGATCTCCGCCTCCTGTGGCATTCCTTCCGCAAAATATCCGGAAAGCTCCTCTAACCGTCTGCTCTCTTCCCCTGACAGGGCATTTTTTCTTATCGTACTTTCCAGGCTCTCAAGTTCTTGTGCCTCAGCATATTTTTCTTCCAGCCGGGCATTGTCCACCATGGGGAAATTATCTTTACACTGCGCCTGTTCTTCCACTGTCAGGCAATAGATTTCCATTGCCTTGCGGACAGAAATCCCCTGATTGCAGACGGCTGCTTTTTCGCGTAATTCTTCCCCTTTTGGTATCACGCCGTTAAAATAGCTTTCCGCTTCTTTTAAAGTCTGCTGTCTCTGTGCCATTTTTGCACGCAGATCCAGGTACTTCTCTTTTTTCGCCTGTTGATCCTTATAAATTCCCAGTTCCTTTTGTCTCTCCTGCAGTTCTGTCAGTTCCGCAGAAAGCTTTTCTCTCTCCTCGATCGCCGCCTTTTTCCGGGTATCAATACTTTCCATCGTATTCTGTATCTCCTGCCCGTTACGGATCTGCGTCTTCAGTTCCGTAATGCGGTCCTTGCTCTGACGGAGCGATCCGGTCTTACGAGAGGGTGACATGCTGTTTAACAGATCGTTCAACCGCTTGTCCGCTGTCTCAAAATTATTGATATCGTCCGTATTCTCCGCCAGATTCCCGATTTTGGCATTGATGCCGTCCGTAACAAAGGTCTCGCAGTCATTCTGTGAGATAAAAATCGTTCGTTCAAAGGATCCTGCGTCGATCCGGAACAACTCTTCTCCCAGATTTTGTGTAAAATCACTGCATGGCAGATTTGTTTTCGTATCTGTCAGCTGAAATTCATCTTCTGCGCTTTTACTTCCGAAGGTTCTGCGGACAGAATATTGCTTTCCTTCACTTTCAAATTGCAGTTCTCCGCCGTAGACCCCCTTTTGCCAAGGACTGTATCTCTTCCTCTCATTTTCCAGTGGGTCCCTCTTCCCTTCATTCCGGAATCCAAACAGCATAACGCGTAAGAATGCAGCCAGTGTGCTTTTTCCCCAGCCGTTTTCCTCACAGACGGTGTTGCAGCCATCTGTAAAATCATATGTAAAGTCACTTAGTTTTCCGAAATTCTCAATGTGACATTTGATCAGTTTCATGCGTCCAGGATCTCCTCTCCGGCCAGTGCCTGCAATCCGTAATGTATCACTGTCGCCTTGTCCTCTTCCGACAGATCTTCTCTGCCCATGACAGTACGGATAAACTCTCCCTTTAAGGACTTATCCTTTGCAAAAGCAGCATAATCCACCAGATACGCAGAGCTGTCCTTAATCTTCACAAAATAAAAAAGGTGGCTGAACTGATGTAACAGAAAGTCAATATCCTTTTCACTTTCCACATCTATTTTCCCGACCAGTTCATACTTGATCAGACTTTTCTCCGGGTAACCTTTCCCGGCTGTCTCGGCTCTCATCCGTTCCAGGATGTCCGTCGTGGATTCACAACCGGTAATATCCACCGGGATGGTATAGAGCTTCCGGGATGCGAAAGGAATAAACGTACTGTCAATTGTACCTGTCAGCTCATCAATATCAAGCATCACAAATCCATGCTCTCCGCATTCATCAAACCCTCTGCCCTCCAGACAGCCGGGATAACAATAGACGCCTCTCGCATCCAGACGCTCTTTTTTATAGCTGTGGATGTGTCCCAGGGCAAGATAATCAATTCCCTTATTTTTCAATGCCGTCAGATGAATGATCTCCGCCTTATCTCTCGCACTGTATTCCGATTCCTGCCCATGCAGGACTACAATGTTGCATTGATCCACATCCAGTGACAGCGTATTATATATGCTTCCACTGTTTTCCGGTGTCAGTTCCACCCCAGTAACCGCAACTCCCTTACCGGAGGTATTCTCCGTCCCTGAAAGTTCATAGCTTGTCCAGTTGTTCCCAAATAGATGAAGATTCTCCGGAAGTTCCGAAAGACCGGACGTAAAGCTTCCTTCGTCATGATTCCCCTGTAAGTAATAAAAAGCTATTTTGGGATGTCCCTGAATTAAGTCTTTTACCACATTCCGGGCGGTAGCGGATACGTTTTTCGTATCGAACAGATCTCCTGCGATTATGATCGCCGCCACGCCCTGCTCTGCCCCGTAGGTAACCATATTCTGAAAAGTAGTCAGCAATTCCGTCTTGCGTTCTCTCGCTTTTTCTTTGGTCAGATTTGCACTCATTTTGGAATCCAGATGGATATCCGCACAATGGATGATTTTCATATTGCTGCCTCCCGCATTAACCCTGTAGCACCTGTTTCAAAAGATTGGAACTATGCAGAATCTCATTCGCAAAACCGCATCTGTGATGCTCTCGTTTTGCAGACATATTCATTATATACGAATCTTTGTTCGATTACAACAAAAACGTATCGGTAGTGAGACATTCGGTCTCATTTCCGATACGTTTTATTTACTACCTGTTTCCGTCCAGCTTCAGTAAATCCGAAAAGCTTTGCAAGGGGTATGTTACGAAAGCAAAAGCTGCTGCCTCCCCTAATCCCGCACTGTCGAATCCTCCGGCTTTTGCTGCCAGAATACCGGCTTTTGCATCTTCCACAACCAGGCATTTTCCCGGACACAGCCCCAGATACTGTGCTGCACACAGAAACACTTCCGGGTCCGGTTTTGACCTTGTAATATTGGTTCCGTCGCTGACGGCATCGAAATATCCGGTAAGCCCAAGCCTTTTTAAGATCAGTTTGGTGTTTTTGCTGGAAGATCCTATTGCCAGTTTTCGTCCGCGGCTTCGCAGCGTATCCATAGTCTTCCGGACTTCTTCGGACAAATCCGCCTCGCCCATATTTTGCAGCAGACCTACATATAATTGGTTCTTCTTTTCCGCAAGTGCTACTTTTTGCGCTGCAGTGAGCGGTTCACCGTGATATTCTTCCAGCAAAATCTCCAGACTGTCCATACGGCTCACCCCCCGCATCCGGTCATTGATCCGGTCATCAAAATTAATTCCGAGTTGATCCGCTATCTGTTTCCATGCCAGGAAATGATACCGGTCCGTATGGCAAATGACACCATCCAGATCAAATATTATTCCCTGATAGTTTTTCCTACACATACAGACTGCCTGCCGTAATCAGTTTGCCTGACTTCCTGTCAAAGAGCAGGATATCCTCTCCACCAACTTCGAATTTCACTTCCTGTCCGATCTTGTAAGCAGTATTGCCGAAGACTACACCGGTCAGCAGGAAATCACCGATACGAAGCTTGATCGTGGATTCCATGCCGGTAGGCATGGCACCGTAGATCACGCCGTCCAGTCCTGCGCCATCGTGTAATTGCAGGGCTTCGGGACGTACACCGATGACAAAATCCTCGTTGGTGATCACAGGCGCTTCCTGCAATGCATAATCGTCTTCGTTCACCCTTGCAATATGATATTTGAAAACTTCATCTTTATTCGACTTTTCCACAGATTTCTTATCCTGCATCTGCTCTTGGTGATGCGCTGCCTCATCCGCTTCCTTCTTATCACGCTCTGCGAACCATCTTTGCAGATCCAGAGGTTTTCCGGGAATAAACTGTGCTTTTCTGCCATCCAGAATGGTAACCTCAATATTGCCCTGTGCGTTCTGATCTCCCTTCGCCTCGATAAAGTTGATAGAAGGATTTCCCACGAAATCCGCTACAAACAGGTTATTGGGTCTGCTGTAAACGGACAGTGGCGGCTCATACTGCTGTAAAACGCCGTTATTGATCAGGCAGATCTTCGTTGCCAGCGTCATGGCTTCCATCTGATCATGTGTCACATAGACAAACGTACTTCCGGTCTCTACATGCAGACGCTGTAATTCATATCGCATTTCCAGACGGAGTTTCGCGTCCAGGTTAGACAGCGGCTCATCCATGAACAATACCTGGGGTTCCGGCGCCAGTGTTCTGGCAATGGCAACTCTCTGCTGCTGTCCACCGGACAGTTCTGCAGGATAACGATTCATGAACATTCCGATCTTAACGATACGGGATACTCTGCGTACTGCCAGGTCAATCTCTTCCTTGGAATATTTTCTGACCCTGGTTACTACCTTGCCACCGGATACGACTTCGAATTTCTCGTTAAGTTCTTCCCTTTTTTCCTTATAACCTGCCAGGATGCTGTCCAATTTTGCAGTCAGTTCCTGCTTCTTTTGCTTTGCGGCACTTTCTTTGTCAGCTGCCTCGTGGAGTTTGTAATTATACAGCTCCTTTGCAGTATAGATAGAAATGGTGTAATTATCGATCAGCTTCAGATAGACCATATCCAGGTCTAATTTTCCCTTTTTATCTCTGCATTCCTCAATGAGTTTTACCAGCTCTCCCGGATTCTCCAGTGCCTTGATCATGCTTTTTAAAGCTTTGGCTTCCTCATCGATCACGGGAAGTTCTTCCTTGATATTTCCCAGTCCGAAGGAGATGTTCTGGTATACCGTCATATTCGGCCACAGTGCGTAGTTTTGGAACAGAAATCCGACTTTTCTCTTATTTGCGGGAACATTGATCCCCGCTTCACTATCGAATACCACCCGGTCTCCGATCTTGATCTGCCCGCTGGTAGGGGTCTCCAGACCGGCGATCATACGTAAGGTAGTGGTCTTACCGCAACCGGAGGGACCAAGCAGAGTGATAAAGGAATTGTCCTCCATATCCAGACTCAGATCATCTACCGCATAGAATTTTCCCCAACGTTTTGTAACATGTGTTAATTTGATTTCCGGCATAGTTATTTACCTCCGATACCTTCATCCAGGCTGGACCCGGTCAGTTTATTTACCAAAGTGTTAAAGATCAGGATCGTTACGATCAGGATCAGGTTGATGGCGCTGGAGAATGCATACAATCCCATCTCATCGAAATAATCCAGTGTCGTGGAGAGGATAAAGCCCTGCGTACATAACAGTAAGAACAGGGACAGCTCTCGCAGACAGGTCATGAACGGAAGCATATATCCGTTGATAATGGAAGACTTCTGGATCGGAATGATGATCCGCAGCATCCGCTTGTACCAGGGAATATCCTGGATGATGGCCGCTTCCTCGATCTCTCCCGACAGCTGCAGCATGGAGTTCAATGCACTTCTGCTGGCAAAGGGAATGTACTTGATCACGCCTGCGATGATCAACAATGTGTAAGTGTTGAACAGGTTGATCTTGTCATTGGAGAACAGGATGAAGAAGGCTGCGCCCACTGCCAGGGATGGCATCAGGTACGGCAGGAATGCCACACCGTTGACGTAATTGGCCCATTTACTTCTCCGGTTCTTGGATACCGCATAACCGATCAGGGTACCGATGGTACCTGCGATCAGAGCACAGCAGACGGCGACTAACATCGTTCCCTTGAAAGCTCTCCAGATCAGCGGATTGTGAAGAATACCGGGCTGTCCGTACAGAGCACCGGCTCCGTTGTTATCCGTCAGCCACCACTTGGTGGTCAGCGCACTGGAATCCACGGTATACAGGAAACTGTAATCTCCCGGATTCGGAAGGAAAGTCTCCAGTGCGAAGGACAGGATCGGGAAAATACTGGTGAAGAAGGTGATGACGATCAGGATGACCGCGATCAGATATTTCCCGACTTTTCCTAAGTTGATCTTGGAGATCTGTCCGGATTTACCGGTAACCGTCGTATAATTTTTACGGCTCTTTAAACTCATTTGGTTCATTAACAGGATCGCCACACCGAAGATCATCATGATGATGGCAAGAATACTGGCTTCCCCGGTATACTTGGAGTTCATGGAGATATACTTGGTGGACAGAGTGGTCAGTCCCAGGTAGTGCGGTACGGGATAACTTCCCATGGCGCTTCCGAATACCAACAGGATGGTGGAAAGAATGGCCGGCTTTACCATGGGTAAAGTAATGCGGAACATGGTCTTCCACTTCGGTGTATCCAGGATCGTCGCTGCTTCCTCCAGATTGGCATCCATGTTGCGGAAGATGCCGCCGATCAATATGTAGGCAAAGGGAGCATAATGCAGTCCCAATACTACTGCACTGGGGAACAGCCCCAGGCACCACCATTTCGGCATCGTAATATTAAAAAGAGATGCCAACAGTCCGTTGGAGGTTCCGGTGACTGCATTACTGTTGAATACATTCTGCCATACCACTGCCAGTGTCCACTGGGGCATGATGTAGGGGAAAATAAAAATGGAGCTTAAATATTTTTTACATTTTAAATTGGTCCTCGTAATTAAGAATGCGAACAAACCGCCGAACAAAATGGAGATCAGGCAGGTAAAGACTGCCAGAAGCACGGTATTTAACAGCGGTGTCCACAGATTTGTTCTCGCCAGTTTACTGGTGAACAGATCCACATAGTTGGCAACGGAATATCCGCTTGCCTTTCCGGTAAGATGTGCATCGATGGTGCCCGGATGGATCTTGAATGTATCCTCGACGATTGCCACGATCGGCGCCACTGTGGTAAAAGTAAGTACGATACCAAACAGAAGCAGAATGATATTTTGTGGCTTGGAGAAATACGTCTTGATCTTGTTCAGAACAATCACCATCTTGCTTGTTTTTTTTGTGGCACTCTGATTCATGGTTAACCTCTCTTCCCAATACAAGCTTTTGGTCCTGTAAACCATCCACCCCTGCGAATAAGAAAACTGCTACTTACATGCAGGCATGATGTAGCAGATTTTCTTATTCTGACGGGACGAATAGTCACTTTTTTATATCATATATCACTCATATCACTCAGCAGTATACTTCGGTAACAGCTCGATCCAGCTTCCTACCGTGAAGGATACGGATGCGCAGTACTCAGGATCTTCCAGCACCAGTTCGCCATCGGTAGACCACCAGTCGAAGCCTCTGTCATTCTTGCTCTCGTATACAACATTACCGTTCTCATCATTACCGCCGGTGCTGTGCTGATAGGTAGCTTCGATTGCCTTTGCCACTTCAGGGTTAGCGGAATAACCGCCCATGTCTTTGCCCCATGCGCTGAAGCCGTCTTCCGTACAGGTCATGTATGCGATGAACGCACATGCAGTCCAGGGCAACGGGCTGTTATCGGTAACAAACAGATAATGGCAGTAACCGTAGCCACCGATTCCCTTATAACCATCCTGATAAGCGGCAACCTTGATATTGTTCACAGATACACCTGCGGATTCTTCTACGGAGCGCAGTTTACTGTATACTAACAGTCCACACTGATCGGTAGCGGAATCGGATACCAGTGTATTACAGATAGGTCCATCATCGGTCTGGGCATTGTAGCTGCCTACCCAGAGTTTGATCCATGCCAGGGCATATTTACCATCAGCACCTAAGCCTAAATCATTTGCTTCGGATTCCATCTCATCAATCGTGGGCTGGAAATAAGCCTGCTCATCAGCGGGTAATGCATTGAAAGCATCCTTTAACATGGCTGCGTATTTGTCTTCGGTCAGCATGTACAGGAAATTCTTACCTACAACCTCGGAATCAATATCCATGAACAATGCGTGAGTTCCTTCCGCTACGAAGTCCCAACAGTTGTCATATACTTTATCTCCGGTACAGTTGTATTCGAATACCTTATTCAGCGTCTGTAATGCCAGATAACCATCCACCGCATCGGGTGTGGTTCCGTTAGCCTCTGCCCATTCCTTGGGAATGAACGTATCCAGTATTCCGGTCTGTGTCATCTTGGATTCGATCTGATTACCATCCTGGATCAGGGTCATTGCGAAGGTTCCTTCCGGCTTCAGGGAATCAGCGGTCAGCTGTTCAAAGATCTTGTTGTTCTTAGGCTGCTGCCAGTCAAATTCCATGCTGTAAGAAGGATCGATAGACTGCAGATACTCGATGAACAAAGGAAGTGCTGCTTTACCACGGCTGGAATTACCTACGCCGTAGAAGGTCTTGCCGTTGGATTCTTCGATGGCCTTCTGTGCCAGTTCCTCCATGGTCATTCCTTCTGCCTGTTTGATGATCTGCTGAGTTGCAGTAAGATTTGCGTCGTCGGCTACCTCCGGGGTCTTGGTCTCTGCCACCGTCTCGGTTCCGGCTGTCTGTGTGTTATCTGCGCTTCCAGTTGCCTGGTTCTGTGTCTCGCTGCTGCCGCATCCGGCTAACATACCAACACTCAGTGCACAGATCATAAGTAACGATACTACTCTTTTCTTCATATGCTGTCCTCCCTTGAAACATATAGTTTGTATAACCCTTCATGGTCCACTTACTTGGAATGGGATGTTTCCCACTTCCGTTCTGATGATTCTATTATACGTTGGGAGTTCAGCAATTTGTATAAGGTAAAACTGTTATTATTTTAATATTTCTGATATTATGTATAATATTTCTGCTATTTTCTCGATTCGTTTGTGCAATCTGTTATCTCTTCAGGCTTCTATCTTGATATTCCGAAGGTGTTACACCGACAATCCGCTTAAAGCTGCTGGAAAAATGTGCAATATCACGATATCCCACCTGCTCTGCCACCTCATAGACTTTATTTCTGCAGTCATTTAATAATTTCATGGCTGTCCGCATCCGCACTCTGGTAATATAAGCCGCCACCGTATAATCCGTCTCCTTTTTGAAAGTATGACTTAAATGTCCCTCGCTGATTCCCACATGTTCTGCGATCTCTGACACGCATAACTCAGGATTTTCATAATGTTCGGTAATATAATCCACTGCGGCCATGACGTATTTGCTCTTGTCGCCTTTGTTCAGTACCAACTCCGGAAGCTGATCATCGCCAGCCTTTTCCTCACGTTCCTGTGTCTTTTTCCGTTTATCCAATGCATTATTCACTGCCTGCTCCAGCTCTCCGTCCCCGAAGGGTTTTAACAGATAATCACTTGCAAACAGCTTCAGGGCACTCTGTGCATAGGAAAAATCACTGTATGCGGTTAAAAAAATCACACTGACATCATTGCCTTCTGTACGCAGCTCCTTCAGCATTTCGATGCCGTCCATTTTTGGCATACGGATATCGCAGATCAGCAGATCCGGATGATATTTCCGCACGGCTTCCAGTCCTTCGATCCCATTGCCGGCTTCCGCCACGACGACACAGTTCAGTGCCTGCCAGTCTGTCTCCATCACGATTCCTCTGCGCACCAGCATCTCATCATCGATCACAATCACTTTGTACATCGTATTACTCCCTCCATTATCTCTTCCCGTTTTCTGTATATTCCCCACTATCCAGTAAAAATTTCTCTCTGTCCGTTGCTCTGTATCGGTTTCTCAGGCTTCTCCGTATCTTACCGGCAGCCGTAATGTCACTTTCGTGCCGTGGACTTCGCCTTCCTCTTCTGTTCGCTGTCCGTCCGTAGTGTTTTCGACATTCGGGGTAAGCCTCTCCATATGAATGCCGTATTCTTCCCCATAGGTCAGCCGGATGATCGTGTCTACATTAGATACTCCGATATGCCCCACCAGCTGCTCCTGTCTTCTGTGATTGATGGCATCCATCCATTCTTCAGGAGCGCCACAGCCGTCATCGGTTACTTCAATACACAAAACATCTTCCTGTTCTGTGATCCGCACAAGGATATTTCCTTCTTCACTCTCCTTTAATCCGTGAAGTACCGAGTTCTCCACGATGGGTTGTATGATCAGCTTGGGGATCACGCACTCTTCCAGTCCCTCCTGCAGCTCCACGGCGTACGAGAACTTATCATTGAAACGGATCTTCTGGATATCTACATAACAGTTCACCAGTTCCAGTTCTTCTTTCAGATAGATGAACTGTCTCTTGGAGATACTGGTCCTAAGGATCTTCGCCAGTCCCGCCGCCATGGTAGCGATCTCCGGGATATGGTTGGCCTTCGCCACCCATTTCATGGTGTCCAGTGTGTTATACAGGAAATGAGGATTCAGCTGTGCCTGCATCATGGCAATATGGGAAGCATTGAGTTCCTTCTGCTTCTCCACCTTATCCTGCACGCTTTGCTCCAGTTCGTTGGCCATGATATTAAAGTTCCGGGACATCTGTCCCAGCTCGTCCTCTCTGTCGGAGACGATTCTGACAGTAAGGTCTCCTTCCTGCAGTGTACGCATGGCCGTATTCATCCGTTCGATAGGGCGGGTCATATTTCTACCCAGCCGGGAAGCCACCAGAACGCACAGAATGACACTGATGGTCAGCATCACGATCAACACACTGTACATGGAGTTCAATACTTCTGTTGAAAACACGCTGGGACAGGACAATACCGTATACAATCCACTGTCTCCCAGCGGCTGGATCAGAAGTTCTCCGGCACGATATACTCCCAGCAGCTTATGACCAACCATGAGCTCTTCCCGGATCTGCTCTTCCTGCAGGTTACCATTATCATAAAGGGTTCTCCAGAAGGGATCCATGATTGCTACCTCCGCTTTGGCATTTCCCTTATCATGAAGCACTTTTTCAAAATTTTCTGCGCGCATGCTGATCACAATATAGCCTTCCGGTATACTGTCTTTTCCCATAAGTTTTCCCGCTGCATACAATAAAATATTGCTGTCATTAGTATCTGCACGCCGCAGCACCAGCGTCTCTTTACTATCCTCGACTGCTTTCAGGATGCCCCAGTATACCGGCAGATCTGTCTTGGCACTTCCCTGTGCCGTAGTGTAAATACATTTTCCGTTTTTGTCATACAGATCAAATTGGGCATATTCTCTGTAATCAGTCACTTCCCGATAGAATTGCAGGTAAATCTTGCTCTTCGACCAGGTGTCATCTTCACCTATCTGTTCCACGATCCGGGTGTTAGCATTTATATTCTCCACTACCGTCTCGAACTCCTGAAACAATTCCAATATGCCGGCATCTATCTGTTCCGCCTGCTCTGTTACTTTTTTCTCATAATCGCTGTTGATCTTGGTCTCCATAGTCTGGATCAGGGATACCCCAAAAAGCAATAACGGCAATAACGCAACTACACCGAAGCAGACCAGCAACTGTCTGTGAAACGACTTTTTAATCCACTTTTTCATCTGTTCTCCCCTGTAACGTCTCCCATGTGTTCAGAATTTTTTCCTTTTCCTGAGAAGCCCAATGAATATCATAATCGATCGTTTTTAATTTTGTGTGCTCCGGTGCTGCATACTCTTCCATATCATTACGGACAGTTCTCCGGAAAAAGACTTCCTCCACCAGTCTCTGTACATCACTACTTACGGTAAATTCCAGAAATAATTTAGCATTTTCCATATGCTTTGCGCCCTTGACGATTGCTGTGGCGTCCGGTATAGCACTGGTGCCGTCCGTGGGGTAGATCACTGTAATATCTGCCCCTTCCAGAATCTTCTGTCTCGCCATTCCCTCCGTGGTAATACCTACCAGTCTGGTCCCGGCATTGACTTCCTCCAGTACTGCACCTGAGGACGGCGACAGATAGCCATCCAGTGCACCGGTAAAGGCCTCCAGAGTCTTCTGCTCATCCTGATCCGATACCTGAAGCATCGTACAGAGTGCTGTATAACTACTGCCGGATTTCGTGGGATCTGCGAACGCGATCTTTCCCTTCCAACGATCGGTCTGTAATTCCTCCCAGGTTCTGGGAGCTGCTACGGGATAAACCAGCTTATTGTTATAGATAAATACAGTCGGCAGCACAGAAAAGGGCGTATAAGCATCTCCCTCCGTGCGATACTGTTCAGCAATTTGATCTATTTCGCTGACCTTATAAGGTTCCAGATAGTCTCTGCACTCCTCAAAATTTTCAACACCTCCGCCGAACATGACATCAAAGGTACCGGGGGCATCCTGTTGTAATTCATCAAAAAGTGCCAAAGTATCTCCTGCTTTGAGCTCCACAAAAATCCCTGTGCGTTCCTCAAATTCCTTGATGATCGGTTCGTATACATCTGCTTTGTGAGAGGTATAGACGATCAGTTTTTTATCTTCCGGTATCTGATAGACTGTTTCTTCGGACTTGCTGCAACCAGTAAGTAACAGGATCGCCGCAGTCAGTCCAGACAGAACAGATATACCTGCTTTATGTTTTTTACTATACGAAGTCCTCATAACTTTGCCCTTATCTTTTTCGTTTGTTTATTTTCACTGTATTGTTTCTGTTATCTCTCCGGTTTTTCGAGTTTGATCCCGGCTGCTGTCTGCTGCAATCTCCGCATCCGGTCGTACTGCACATACATTTTCTGCACTTCGTTCTCCAGGATGTAGTAGTGGCGGATGTATGGGATCAGCAGAATCAGGATCACTATGGGGAGTAATAAGGTAAAGAGGCTGTCGGAGATCACACTTAAGACGATCGCCAGCATCTCTAACAACGCAAAAGTCACCGTAACGATCAAATGGATCAGGCGCTCATGTTGGAAAAATCCTACCTGCACCAGATGCTCCTTAAGCTTGTCCTGAACCATTTCCTGCATGGCCTGTTCCTCGGTATCCGTTTTCTCTATGTCAGATTTCTCTATGTCAGATTTCTCTGTGTCAGTTTTCTGTGTATCCGACTGTCTCTGTATAGCCTGCGTTGAGTATTCACCGTGCTGTGACAATGTCAGTGCTCTCTGCTCCATTGTCTGAAGCCACTCATCTATCTGCTTTCGATATTGCAAAATGCGCTGCTCCATTATTTTCCCCACCTTTCCGGTACTTGTATTACTCCATCATAGCTAGCCTTCTATTGTTATATAGATAGTTTTAAATGGTATACAATAAGAGTGTTAGTATTCATCAATGTGCATATTTATAAAGCTTTAGATTTTTCTAATAGCTTTAGGTACAAATAAACGAATTGGGAGTAAATTTTTTATAAGACTTATGCCGCCCAAGCGCAGCATAAGTCAAAATAAATATTCTACAACTTTTCATAAAAACAAGCAGAATTGGCTTTATGCCAAAAGACCAAAACAGACAAAAACAAGTAATAATGCACAAATTTACTTTTCTGACACACAACCCAACATGGATGTTTAGGAGGCGTCAAGGAAAATGTTACAAAATTGCTACGTTTGCAAACCCAACTAAACAAATTCTATGTTTTCGCCTAAAACCTCTAAAAGAATTATTTCATTCCACGAATCGTAAAAGATTGTGCTTTTGACCTCTGCTATTTCATCAATTGTGCCATCACCGTTTACAATATCTTCTTTCAATTCTTCTAACAGTATAGAATTTGTTTGAATTAGTATATCTCCTATCTCTCTACCCATAGAATTTTTTTCTTTGAAGGCATAATAGTTTGAAAAAATAATTTGCCTAATTTTTTGATCCCAAGTTTTGATATATATAATCAAGCAAGAATCTTTTATGCAAATATCATATATTGTATTATCCATGTTGCTTACGTTATTTATCCAATCCATTATTTGTCACCTCTCTTATTCTGGGAAGGGTTCTCCTGGTATGAATCCAGAGCCTGCTCCAGGTGTATATCCTTCAGGATACCATTTCTTTACATTATTTTTGTTATTCCAACTTTTTGTAGGATCAACCTTATATTCCACATGATAATGAACACCATGATGTCTTGGATTATAGGTTTCGCCTGGCAATAACGGATGTTGTTCTGCCCTTATCCTAATATTATCGCTCGTTTGAATAGTCTGACTTGTTGTACCATTAGCTTTTGTTGCTTTATTTCTCGGTATTTCTGGTAACAAGTCATCTGGGTTTTCTGGAAATACATTTTTAGGGTTACTACCACTCTGGTATGTCTCGCTTACCAGACGGTCCATCCGGTCATAGACGTAAGAAATCTTGTGTTCTGTGGCTTTTCCCTCTCCGCCGATCCGGCTTCCCGACTTCAGGGTCCGGTTGCCGTTCAGGTCGTGGGAATAGTAGAGGTCTGCCAGTATCTCACCATCTGTACGTTCCATGTGCAGGTGCACCAGGTTGCCGTCCGTATCGTATTCATATCCGGTACGGATCCCGTTGCCGTGGCGGATCTCCTTTAACCTTCCTCCCGGTGTATGGGCATACGCAGCCAGCATATT
>OHNG01000510.1_pt1 | contig 19829 bp, 25 predicted proteins | sample 1569511 | NCBI WGS metagenome assembly OHNG01 (sample SAMEA3879530, study PRJEB24766) | human gut metagenome | biome: human-associated habitat; feature: feces | place: USA | collected 1985/1987
TCGGTGATGGCGGCAAGCGAGAGGTTATTCTTACGGATAGCGGAGCTTATATCACCCCATCTGTTCCTACTTTGGTTGATATGCCTAAGCATGCAGAGGTTATTCCGGATGTAGTTGACTATAAAAAAATGGCTCTTCGTTCTGACGCAATGATGCTTGATAAGATGAGGCGTGACAAAGGGGAACCGGTTATTGTCAATGTAAACAATGACTATAAAAATCTAGAACGAAAAATGGATGTGACTAATCAAGGAATGTCAAACTTGAATAAGACATTGCGAAAGATGGCCCGTTCCGCAGAATATCGTTATCTTGATAGTAGATTGTAAAGATTTAAAGTTAAACATTTATATATTTAATTCTTATGGAAAAAGTAACCTTAAAAGTCGAGTTGGAAAGAGACGATATATCGGCAATGTTTCGTCTTTCTGGTGAAAAATTAACGGATGAACTGTGGGATAAAATGAAAGATGCGGAATGCACGGTGGAAGATGAAGATCTGGAGGATCAGTCCGCAATGTTTAGGATAATGTTTAGTGCAATTGCTATAAAGAAATTATTGCAAGAGGATCGCTCTAAAATAACGAAAGATCAATCAGATCATAAACCTTTCAAAAGCCGTTTTTCAACAATAATGGAGAAGCAGCAGCAACAGAGAGAAGAACTAAGGAGAATAAAAGAGGAAAGGGACAAGGGTATATAAAGATGAAAACATTTATAATAATATTGATAGGAATAATGTTAACCTATCTTACATGTGTGGGTATTTATAACGAATGGGACTTTATTTCAAGCGTGGCCCCAACAGAATTTGCAAAAAGAGTAGGTACTGCATTGATACTTTTTCTTATATATAGCGCCTTCTCTTGGATTGTAATAACAGGAATAATTGAATCATAAATATGCTATACAATGATCTGGACAAAATTCCCCTAGACATCTTCATTGATGTCTTCTTAGGAGAAAAGAGAAAACTCATAATAGATGGCAACCATTCAGAAGAAGAGTTGGAAGAGCAAGCCTCCATGCTGATATCTGAATACATTGAAATTGTAGGCGGTACTTCTGTTTCTGCTGAAATTCTGAAGAAGAGCAATATGATCAATCTTCATATAAAAGTTGAATGTATGAGGATTGCGGAACTGATGGCAAATCGGGGAGAATGGGATGAAGTGGTTAATATCTTAAGATCCTTTGGATATCAGCTATTCCCGTCTGAACATGAAAAAATTAGAAAGCGGATATCGGCTATAATGTCGCAGAGCCGTTATTTAATAGAAAGCTATAACAGCAAAAAGGCAGAAGAGCAATCTTCCAATATGGACAAAAATTACTTTGCCAGGGAAAGAGTTATGGTCATGGCTCACTTTGGTATGCAAATCCGCAAGAATGAGATTACTGCCAAGGAATACGCATTTATGGTCAAGCGTATGTGCGATGATGTAAAATCAATAAAACGTAAGTAACCATGTATTTTAGATGCCAGATTTTAATAAATGGAATATCCTACGAGGCAACGGATGATCTCAAGAACTGGGATGATTTCGAACTTGCTTATAAGAGAAGTAATTATGACGGAGTACTTCGTTCTTTTAGCACTAAATTTGAACTTGTAAACCGGTCTTATAGTTTGCTGAAGGAAGAATATTCAAAGAATTATCTTTCTTCCAGTGCCGGTATAGCTTTTTATAAACGAAACAATAGCTGGAACTGGGATAAGGTGTTTCAATGCGCTTTAGATTTTTCCTCTTATTCGGACGATGGGTATACAATCTCCATTAATGCGATTGATGATACGCTGGCCGCCATCATTAAAGCTAAGAGAAATATACAATATGAGTATCTTGTATCCGAATTAGGCCCAAAATCGCTTTACTATGATGGGCTGAAGTCTCAATATGAAGCCAAATATATATCAGGGGGGGCTACTGTAGAGAATGATGCTGATCTTCAGTATGTGCAATATTATGGAGTATTAATCCCTGATAGTAAACAAGAATCAGTTACGGTGAGTCTTCCGGTGTATGTATTGGACAATAGCGAGCTTCCTAAATTAAATTCTCCCTTAGTGTTTACAGATGAGCCATTTGTGACAGATGGGAGCTTTCAGACCTTTGCGGAAGCGCTTTCGGATATTAAAGTTACAGTAAATTTGTCATTTTCTTTTTATGTTATTGGTGATAATCAACAAGGCACTGCTTATGGCGATGTGGTATTATATGTAAAAAAGGCAAATGGTGAACTTGTTCAGCAAGGGATATGGAGACATATTGCGGGAAACATGCCAACCATTGTTAGTTCGCAAAAGGATATAGATCTTTATGCTGGTGATTTTATAGGAATAAGTTTAGTATTATCTAATTCGGCTAAACCGATAACAATGACATGGACTACTTATCTGAGAGACTTCTCTTTATCTGTAAATTTCCAATCCCGTATCAGTCCTGTCAATATAGACGTCCTTCTTTTGACCACTGTTGCAGAAAAGCTCCTTGAAAGCATGACGGACAGCAGTGATTATAGCGTGGAGATAAACAATTATGTGCCTGGAGGAATCACCCGTAGTCGGCTTTCTTCGTGTTTTATAATGCCGGCTGAAAGCGCAAGGAATCTCCCTAATGCAAAACTGTATACCTCTTATAAGAAATTCTGTGAATTCATGGAATCTGAATTTGGTTACGTTCCGGTTATAGAAGGGAATAAAGTTACCTTCGCTCATAGATATGCATTATTTGATGATTATGTCGTAAAAGACCTTTCAGATCAGATAAACGATTATGAATATAGTGTAAATTCGTCTCTAATTTATACCTCTGTGAAGGTCGGATATGACAAGCAGGATTATGACAGCATTAACGGTCGTGATGAGTTTCGGTTTACAAACGAGTTTTCGACAGGGTTGAAACTAACGGATAATACGCTTTCTCTTATTAGCCCTTATCGGGCGGATGCGTATGGAATAGAGTTTCTTGTCCAAAAAAGAGGGGAGGATACCACCGATAATGACAGCGATAATGATGTATTTATCGTGGGATGTAAATTTGCTACTTCGGCAGGGAAGGGGGATCTGTTATTAGACCGTCCATACAATACCGGTCAGTTGTCGGGATTAATCAGTCCTGATACGATGTTCAATATAGAATATTCTCCTCGCTTTATGCTGGAAGAAAATAAGCAATATATAGGCTCTTGTACCAATATGCTTAAATTTACTTCTTCGGATGGTAATAGTGACGTCTCAATAGATGGAGTAAAGGAAACGGATGATTTCCTTATCGAGAACCGCTTATTTACTGTCGGAGAAGTAGACGTCGAGACGAGTGAAGTAGACATCCCTTCCAATTTATCCGGATTAATCTCTTTTGATCATAATGGAGAGACTGTCTCCGGATATATCAAAGAAGTGAAGATTAATATTGGAAAGACAGAGTCTATAAAATATTCACTGATAGTAAAAGAGATAAAAAGCTGATAAGTTATTGCTATTATCACGATAATTAGTATATTTGCATTGCAGTGTCAAGTGGCACTTAACCCATAAAGAACGAAAAGACCATATGATTAAAATCGGTGACATCTGTCCATTGTTCTTTTCTCCCTTAAAGAACAAATTCCAACAGGATATAGACTATATCCAACGTTTCCATGTTAATGATAGAATTTTAATTCAAATCTTTTCTAATGATGCCAGCCATGCGGTAAGAGCTCATCTTTATAATTTGGTATCAGGCGTACAAACAGCTATTTCTCTTTCCGAATATGAAGTGAATGATACGGTAAAGATGTATTATTCAGCAATTACCGGACTTTCTGATTCGGTATACGCTCTTGAGGTATCGGATGCTTCCGGTAATTTCCAATCTACAAGTGAGCCGTTTTCGATTTGTTCAGATAGTCTCCTTCTTGAAGAGACTTGCCTTATAAAATATTCTCATAAAGACAATAATTCTCCTTTTGATAATATATTCTGGGTTGGAGAAACTCAGCTGTTTTTTGAATTCAGAATAGAAGGAGGATTTAAGCCGAATAGTTATTCTCCAAAAGTTGAAAATGAGCAATTCCGAAACCAAAAGCAGGAAATTATAGAATTGTATTCAGTTCCGTATGATACGTTCGCATTGTCATGTGGTAATTCTTCTGGTATTCCTTATTGGTTCATTCAGTTTATAAATAAGGTTTTATGCCTTTCTGACTTTTGTGTAAATGGTGTCGCTTATGTGCGTTCGGGGAATTCTGTCCCTGAAGTGACTCAGATATCTGAGGATAGCCAAATGTTTTGGGCTTCGGTTTTATTGGAAAAAAGAGAGAATAATCTTTCCGGATTGGGAGGTATACCGGGCGGATCATCAGCGATCAATCTTGTTGGATTTAATATAAATAATCCCAAAGAAGGAGAAATGCTACAATATGATTCTTCCCAATTGGCTTTTGTAAATACTGATAAAATTGAAGTGTAATGAAGAAGAAGGTAACAAAAGAGTTGTGGTATGGAAGTGAGATAGACAAGGATGGCAATCCGGTATATCCTCCGTTGGCACCTTCTGAAGAAAGGCATTTAGAAGGATTGAATCAAGGGGAAGTATATATACATAATAGAGATGAAGATCCTAAAATTGTCATTGTGACCGATAAGGGTAATGTAAAAGAAATAGGTGGAGATGGTGAAGCACTAGAGAAAAAATATATACGAAAGGATCAACCGGATGGTACCGATTTCTTGCTGAGTGCTAACGGTGGCCTTGTAGTGCGTGGCGGAGAGTTGATAGAAGAAATTGAAGATTCATTGATTGAAGAATTAGAATAATATGGCAATACTAAGTAACGGTAAGTTCTACGGATTTCTTTGTTCTGTGAAAGCGACAGGACGTAAGTTGTCAAACGGCGTTAAAGAATACGTCGAAGACTTCGTGTCCGGATTTGCCGGTCATGGATGGAAGCTGTGGGAGTATATCAAGGGCAAATGGAAGCTGGAGATAGACAGTCTTGTTGTTCGCGAGACAATGGTCGTTTTTGAGCTCCTCATTCAGAAGATCCGCGCGGTGAAGGGTGCACTGGGCATCACTCAGGCATGCGGTCGTATAAAGACTGCCACGCTGGATGAGTCGGGGCAGAACTGGCTGGTGACTATCGAGGATGAGATGTCTTTTGTCGCACACGATTTCATCCGGTGTCAGGATTGGACGAATGGTACCCTTAAAGGCTATTGGGTCGAGATATCTGAAATACGCAAGATTGACGGTGTTGATACAATCGTCATACCCGTTAGTGATTTTACCGGTGGTATAGGTTACACAGACGGAATGGAGGCTGTCGATCCGGACTTGTCTGGCATGACGACTCCGGCCATCGGTGATGAGATTGTCCAGTTCGGTAACTCGAAGGATGTAAATCGTCAGAGTGCGATCTATCTGCATGCCGATGAAGGTGGACAGCCTGCAATCGATATTCTGTTTGGTATCAACAGCAAGAGTTTTGCCGGTTGTACGAAAATCCGTATGGGCGGAGAGCTTCCTGGAACGGACGGTCTTAAAGGTTTCTACTGCGAAAACGGCATGATCAAAGGGACGGATTCTACTGGACATGTTGTTTACTGCATCTATCCTGACGGAACCGCAGAGTTTGGAGACGGATCAGCGAAGTTTGCTACGGATAAATCCGGATATATAGCCGGAGGTGCCATTTCGTGGCATTGGGACGCGTCGAAAAACAAATATGTATGCTCCATGAAAGGAGTGGTCCTTACATGGGATAATCTGGACGAGGAGACAAAGGAGAATCTCAAGGGTGAACCGGGTAAAGACGGGCTTAGTATTACGTGGAAAGGGGATTTATCAAGTGCTCCGTCTAATCCAGAGAAAAACTGGGCATATCGTAATACCAGCAATGGTATTGTCTACATCTATAACGGAAGCGCTTGGGAGTTGATGGTTGCGGATGGCCAAGACGGAACAGATGGTACTGACGGCACAGATGGCCTGAGCGTTTTCGTTACATACCATGACAGCGAAGATGAACCATCTCGTCCGACCGGAAGCGGGACAAGCGGAGGATGGCATACTAACGCTACAAAAGATGTTGTCTGGATTTCTCAGAAGGTCGCTTCAAGCGCTTCTTCCGGCATATGGGGTGATCCTATACGATTCAAGGGATTGCCGGGTAAATATACGGAGCTACGGTATAAGTATGCTTTCGGAAAGCCTGCTACGCCTACCGGTACAAATCCGGCAGGATGGTCCCTTTCTCCGGATCGGGAGGATATTACCTTCTCTTATTCCGGTGACTTTACAAAAGATGGTGATTACTATGTCTCTCCATCTCCTACATCCCATTCTTCGACATATAAGCAAAGGATATCTTTTACAACAAGAAGAGCCAATCAGATGATACATATAGAGATTGATGTATCATCTGAGCAGAACTACGACAAGGGTATTGTAGAAATTCTTGATACAGTCTACAGCAGTTCCAACGAACATGCCTGGGTGGGAAGTGGAGTAGCCAGTGCCGTGGTAGATATTGCGGTTCCTACATCTGGCAGCCACTTTGTGGAAATCGTATATACGAAAGACGGCAGTGGAAGCAGTAACGAGGACAGGGTAAAGTTCCGCATGCTCGATCCTATTACCTGTTGGTATTCCACCGCGGTGATTGATGGTGAAACGACTCCTTCCTGGAGCGAACCTGTCATATTCCCGACAGACTCCAAGACCGAGGAGCAGGTCTACCTGCTTGCTAAGTCTAAGCGGGATGTTATTGACCTCCCGACATCCAACGAATACGTTAATGAATACATTGGCGATGCTCCTGAATACAGTAGCTCAAAATTCTATTCGGCAGGTAACATAGTAAAATACAATAATGTATACAAGGTAGCTATTCAGGCGCATTCGGGGATTGCTCCGACCAATGAAGCATACTGGGAAGATGTGCTCTGGTGGGTGGATAATCCTCGTGGAGCATCGGAAACTTATCCTTATGAGTACACTTGTGAACGTACTCTACAGGATGGAAAGTGGGGAGAGTATAAGAACTATCGTCTCTTTGGTCATTACGGAAAAGACGGCGAACCGGGTGAACCTGGTACTCCGGGAGAGGATGCAAATCTCCTTCCCTGGGTAGAAGATTGGAACAATAATAAAACAGAAATAGGTGGAGAATACCTTATTTCACCTAAGATATTTTCTGGAACCAAGGATAGCAATGGGAAACTGACCGGAGTCGCGTTAGGAAGAGACTGTGTAACTGTTGATGGAGAAAAAAAGACAGGGATTTTTGCTCTTGATCAGGACGATCTTATGCTTGAACTCGACCCTTTGAATAAGAGGTATGTGTTCCGGGGTACAAATATTATCGGTTCTCCTGATGGGCAGAGGGTAGTTATCAGTCCAGACAGCAAGGATATTAAAATATTTGATGATAGCAACAAAAATGTCCTACGTATTGATGGGGCCAGCAAGGATTCGCTAAATGATTTATTTAGCCAAAATATTCCTACGATTAATATCAAAAACATTCCAGCATCTGTTCCAAGTCAGGAAAGAGAATACATGGTGGATATTGCTGATCCTATTTATGTGACTGGAAATGTAGCACTTGATGGACGATTTTTTGGTGGCTATACTAGTTCTTCTCCTAATACCATATTTGTTGAGATAATTCTTAAAACATATAGCGATAGTTCATTGCAAAATATTATATATGCAGATTATCTATATTCAAAGGTAGTATCATACACAACTGAACATAGCTTTGATGATGAAATGTTTACAGGATTTTTGGTAAGCGGGTATAATGTATTGTCTTTAAGACTAGCTATGTCTTATCAATATTCTCATAGTTTCTCAATAAATAATATGTCCATTACGCCTGTGGTAAATGAGTACTTATCCTCACTTTTTGCAAATGGAATATCATTAGGAACTTCTTCAAAAAATCTTTTTTCTGTAATGAACAGAAGAGTGAATGGTATCAACTCGATACAAGCAATTTTATCAGATGGTACATCGGGGCTGAGATTGGATAGCAATGGTTTGCAATCGTTGAGAAATGGTCGCTGGGGAATGGTACCTTCTATAATTTGTTATGGAAGGGCATATTCTACGCCTTCAAATGCTTATATAAGAAGATGTAAAAGTTATAACGGTGACATTCCAACTATAACTAGAATGTCATCAACATTGGGATATTTAAGAATGAATATTCCTTCTTCATGGACTTCTGATGGATTTAGCGAAAGTACTGTTCAAATCATGTTAACAGGATATGGACAATCTGCAAATGGTTCCGCTTCGAATATGAGTGAATTTCTGATCAAAGCAACTGTACTTTCTGTAACTTCTAGTTATGTGTATATCGGATTATCAGATGATGATACGGGAAATGATGGAGAATTTTATTTTGAAATGAAATGGCTTTAAAAAAAATAGATATATGCGAGTAAAAGGAACGATAATCAAAGCAGTCATCTCCATCGACCTTCCTTCTGGATTGACGATGGACGATATAGACTTCTCATGCCGCTTCTTTGTCTATTACTGTTCGAATGCGTCACAGATAATAAAGAAGTCTGAGATGATCCGCGTCAACGAGAATAGCTACACCTGCTACATAGACACAAAGATAATCGGTACGGGTGAAATATGGCTTGAGACTACGGCTTATCTCCCTGACTCTGATTACGAAATCGGTACAAGAGTAGAGATCGACAAGATAAATACTGGCATAAAGACGGTGTGACATGGGATGCATATCTGTACATATAGAGGCGATTAAGGGCATTGGAAATGTATCGGTCAAGGCTGATGAGATGAAGGTTTCCGCTTCGGCAACGGGCATGAAGGTGTCGATAGGAGTTGTCTGTGATGTTGGTAAGCAGGCTTATTTAAAGGTGGACCCTGAATATATATGGCTGATGCCTTCGAATAACTTTTTGGATAACGTCGATGTGTTGTCCAATGTAGTATGGCAGGCTGTACAGGAAGAATGATATAGTTAATTGAATTGTTTTATTTAAATGTTGTATTATGGCAAAACCTAGTTGGTTAAAATTAAATCCGTCTACCGGATCTGGTAACGGAACAATTGCGAATAGCGCGGACGCTCATACTGGGCGTACAGCTCGTACTGGTACAGTAACGGTTACCGGTGTTGGTGTTTCCACTCCTTCAACTTATAAGGTGACTCAATCTCCGAAATCTGAGTTTGCTTCTTTTGATAACGGTTCGGAAATGTCTGCTCCCAAGACAGCGGGTACTGTGACCGTAGAGGGTAAAACAAACTCTTCGAAATTGACGTTTGCATGGGCGGGGAGTGTAGTTGATGTTACCTTGCCTGCAAAGTATAATGCCAATGGAACGCAGACTAACAATGCGGCTACTATCTCTGGTGATCCGGGAGCTACCGCAGAGTTTCCCTTTTCTATTGAATTGGAATTTCCTAAAAATGATACTATCGAAGAGGTCGTTAGAACCTTAAAGGTGACGGCCAATGGCGGACAAGCTGCTCAGATTGCTATCAAACAGGCTGCCGGTGATGCTACATTGTCTGTTTCTCCGGCTGAGATTACTATTCCTCAGAGTGGATCTGCTGTATCCGTTAATGTTACGTCTAACACTTCTTGGACTGCTGCGTAATGAGCATACAGATTCCTTGGAAAGAAGGAGAAGGCAACATCGTTATCACTCCCGGTTCCAATGGGACCGCAAGCGCATCAAGCGATGTTGCCAATGAAGGACTCGACAGGGAGCAGACTGTTGTGTTTAGGACAACTAATAGTGGAGTACAGGCATCTGTCTCCACTACCATCTCGCAAATAGGAAAGAGGCAGGCGTTTGCTGTTGCTGAAGGTCGTTTCTTTCTTTCGGATGGAAGTACGTTTAATGTGATTAAAAAAGAGTTTGCATGAGTGATTATAATAGCGGATTTACAGGGGATAGAGTTGTAGAATTGCTAAACATGATTCCCAATTTGGCAAAGGCAGATTTGTCTAATGCTATGACTGTATCGTTAGGTAAGAATGGATATGCTAAGTTTAACAATGGGTTCTTAATTCAGTGGGGATACATATCAAGTTCCAGTAATAATACTTATGTATATTTGCCGCTATCATTTTATAATGCCAATTATGCTCCTGTGATTACCTACTATGAACCGGGTAACGGTATGAATGTTGTTGCCGGCCTTGTAATATCGACGGGTACAAGCAGCTTCAGAGTTCGTAGTAGATATACCGTTGGGGATAGTAATGGTACTGGCGCGGGAACTAATCCTTTTTATTGGATAGCCGTTGGGAGTTGGAAATAAATAATATTATGGCAAAATATTGGAAACAAGGATTCTACGATGAGCTGCAAGAAGGCTCAGTAGAGATAACGGAGGAGTATTGGCAGGAGCTGCTGAACGGTCAGTCATCCGGAAAGGAAATAAAGGAGAGCGAAAGCGGCTATCCCGTATTGGTTGATCATGAGTATACCCTTGATGAACTAAAAGAGAAGAAGATAGCGGACATTAATGCTTATGACAAGTCAGACGCAGTAAACTCTTTCACCCTTGCCGGCAAAGATATGTGGTTAAACAAAGAGGACCGCGTAGGTCTTGTTAACTCAATCAATATTGAGAAGCAGGCCGGAAGACTGGATACGGTTTTATGGTTTGATGCGGTAAAGTATACGATACCTATATCAAGCGCTCTCCTCATGCTTAACTCGTTAGAGCTGTATGCTCTTGATTGCTACAATGTAACTCAGCAGCATATTGCTGTAGTTCGAGGATTGCAGACTAAAGAGGAGGTCGAATCTTACAACTACAAGACCGGTTATCCGAATAAACTAGAGTTTTCATTATAAACAGATAAAACTATGATTTTGACACTACTATCATTATTGGTTTTCGCATCTTATGTTGGTGTGATGATTTACAAGACAAAGGGTATCCCTTATTCTATTTCCGATACCTATTACATTCTGAGTAACAGGTATTGGTTCGGTATATGCATGATTCTTCCGTCTTTGCTTTTGCTTCCGGCCGCACTGGATGCAAGTACAGAAAACAGTCAGTTCCTGATCTTTCTTTCTGTAGTCGGAATGATCGTGTTGGGAGTATCCCCAAACTTTAGAGGAGCGCACAAGAAAGCTCATATAGCTGGCGCGGTGATGTCTCTTGTATTCTCTCAATTATGGGTAGGATGCAATTCGTGGTATTGGCTGCTGCTATGGGCTGCATTTCTAATCTACGCGATAACGTTTGTTGTAAATAACTGGTCTGGTAATCTTATATGGGACCTGACGGCATGCAAGTCTATGTTTTGGATTGAGGTAATCTCGTTGTTAACCGTTTATTTAACTTGTATAGTATGAAAGAAGCAATAGTACATACAACTACAGGCGGATTCGCAGCAATCGCAACCGCTTTCGTCATTGAGTCTCTTCAGAACATGATTCCCTGGCTAATCGTATCATGTGCGGTAATCCTTTGTGATCTTCTCTTCGGTGTCAGAAAAAGTATGCTAATGGGTGAAAAAGTCAGATTCTCTCGTGCAATTCGCGCTACTATGGGAAAGATGGTTACTTATTTTGCTTTTGTCTGCATGGTCTGCATGATCACAGTAGCAAGTCATAGCGAATATCCTATTGATGTGTATTCTTGCTTATTGGTATGCTTCATCGAAGGGTGTTCGATTGTCGGCAATATATTGAAACCAAAGGGGATCAATATAAATGTGATTGGAGCTCTGGGAGTCTTTGGGAAGAAGGTGTTCAAGGTTGACAAGGAAGATGTCAGAGATATAATTCAAGAAGAAACTCATGAGTTGGATCAAAGAAAGTAACCGTCCTAAGCACCTGCTTTATGCTATCCCAGCAGGTGCATTGCTTACCATCTTGTTTGTCGCAGGGCTAGCGGCCGGCATGGAATTCAAGGACAGAGCTTGGGGTGGCAAATGGGACTGGCTTGATATTGCCGCAACGTTAATTGGAGGTCTTATCGGTCAGGCTATTCAGATATTAGTATTGATTTTAATTTTATAGGAGGAAACATATATGGCAGATGTGAAGAAATTGGCACCGTTTATTCAAAAGTGGGAAGGCGGTTTCGTTAATGATCCGGATGACTTGGGAGGTGCTACTAATATGGGAGTAACAATCGCTACCTATGAGGCGTATTGTAAAAAGAAAGGCTATCCTAAACCGACTATAGAGAGACTAAAGAATCTTTCCAAGGAGGAATGGACAGAGATATTGAAAACTATGTACTGGGATAGATGGAAGGCAGACGAGATCAAGTCTCAGTCGGTCGCTAATATTTTAGTTGATTGGATATGGGCCTCCGGTATTCATGGTATCAAGATTCCGCAGGAATTGGTTGGTGTAATGCCGGACGGAATTGTCGGACCAAAAACTATAGCGGCAGTTAATTCTAAGAATCCACGCGAGTTATTTGATCGTATCAAGATTGCCCGCTTCGATTTTATAGAAGATATCTGCCGGAAGCGTCCCGCAAACAACAAGTTCAAACGCGGATGGCTGAACAGAGTTAACGATATCAAATTTGAATCATAATAAGAGGAGGAATAATCATGAAAGAAACATCTATAACCTTTACGAAGGGTGAGAAGAACTATGTAAGCGATGCCGTTCAGGTAAATTCTGCGGAAGTAGGATTGCAGATTACATTTGAAAAAGGCGGTAAGCTTTGGGTGTATATAAGCTATGATGGACAGAAATACTCTTCAGTGGACAGCAGAAACTACACAAAAGACTTTGCTCGTCCGATTGTCGGTTGTATCCCCGGACAATATCTCAAAATCGAATGTGAAACAGAACCGGTAAAGGCTTCTATCTTTGAATCGGAAGAATAATGGACGCAATAGGATTAAATCCAATTAAGCTTGATGCGATAGGGCTTGATCCTATTCGTATGAATGCGATACGCTTAGGAGTTCCGGGAGCTTCTTCCGGTTCCGGTCGTCCCTACATCGACCCCGAACTACTCAGCCATGTCAAGATGGCCATCTCCACCTGGGGCAAGACCAACGACGACCCCGACCGGGCTGTTTTGAAGGACTTGTCCGGCAACGGGAACGACATGCGCCTGCTGAACTTCGGATTTGCAGAGGGCAGTGGATATGGATTACCGGGAACCGACTTCGAAGGCTGGCTATGTACAGACGGAGTAGACGACATAATCGAGTCCGTCAAGCCCATATCTGAGGTGTTGGAAGGTAGCAATGAGATTACGGTAGTGAGTATTATTCATGGAATTGGTTCTAAGAATGCTTATACTAATGTCTTAAGAGAATCCGACTCTAATTACATTAGAAACACTTCTACAGCAGATGGTAAAACTGGTATTTATGGTTATACCTGTAAAGATACGACTAAATCCATTATAACCGATATACTTGGTGATAAGAATGATTATAAATTAGAATATATTCAAACAACTACTCCTTCGACCGTAAATAGCGTATTTAGTGTTGCAGGATGGAGAGAGAATAATGGTTCAATGATTGTGTACCCTGTTGCCTACGCAGGTGGCTTCATCGCCAACAAAGTCCTGACCACCGACGAAATCAATCAGATCATCGCCTACTTCAACCTTGACCGTCCGGGACAGATCATCAAGCCTCAGTTGTACTGCAACATCAAGAAGCAGGGTATCACTAATGATAATCACGCAGAGTTTAACGATCAGTTGATTGACTTTGTAGGAGGTCACAACATTCAGCTAAACAATATCGGTTGGAAAGGAGAAAGTGGAATAATTGATGGTGCGTTATATCTAGACGGTATCTCCGACTTCGGCAAGGCTACCGGATTGCCTGTTTTGAAAGACTATACTATTTGTGCTCTTCGTAAATGGTTATATGGTGATTCTGTAACAAGTACTGAAACTGGCTCTATTGTTTCTAAATCTAAAGTTGGTAATGACGGTGCTTTTATTTTAGAGCAGACGTTTAATCGAAATCCTTCTCGCTCTAGCACCTTTTCTTTTGGCACAATTAACTCGTTGATGAGTAACGATAAGTTGAACGAAGAATCATTTACTTATCAAACTAAATATAGTTATAACGGGGAGACTATAGTATCCGGTTCCGGCGTTGATATTGACTCTATGTGGCTAGGAACGATTAGAGACGGTGATTCTCGTTTCTCTAAACTCGCATTATGGTCATTGATGCTCTTCCCCTACAGCCTCTCCGAGTTCCTCCTTGAACGCCAATTGAGAAAGTATAAGGCAGGCACTCTTTATCCGGATATGATTGAGTTCAGACCGATCGTAAAGAGTAACATCCCTTATCTAAGAATCTTATATTTTATAACTTCCATGGGAGATCAGATAATTAAAGGCAGTTACATTCCTATTGGAAGTGTAATACAAATTAATATACAAACCGTTAACGCCACAGATGAAATATCTAGTGTGTCTGTAAATGGCAAAGAGGTGGATATGTACAATAAGGATGAAACATACTGGAGATATAGATTTAAGGTCACCAAGTCACCTCAGAAGATTAACATAGTTATCTCCAGCTACTTGACAATGCTGAATAACGATACTTTAATTGAAAATGAAACATTAATTAAAAACGAATAATATGGAAAAGATATTTGATATAGCAAAAGACAATGAACAATCGTGGGGCACTTTAGCTACTGCGATTGATGGAAACTTTGAGGAATTATCTAACGAGGCACAAGAATCAAATACGGCCTCTCATATAAGTAAGATTGTTTCTTCGTCTATAATGCCGACAATAATAGAGAATAAACAAGTTACAGTTGACGGAATTAGGGATGCTTCTATCCAAAATTACGCTGAAATTGATGTTTCGATTTTTACTGATGGAATTCTAAGAGTTACCGCATGGACATCCACTAACGCTATAGTAGGTTACCAATGGCTAGATAATGACAATAATACTACATTTGTTTCCACCTCGGAACATGGAGGAGGGATGTATACATATGAAATTATAGTTCCGCAAAATGCAACAAAATTACAATTCTCATTTTTTAAAGAACATGGGATATCTGTTGATGCTACTTATACTGCACGTATCCCTGTAAATGTTGAGGTAGCAAAAATGGCTCCGGTCATTTCTCTTGCCGGGATGGACGGAGCAATTAATACCGCAGACAGTATTTCTAACGAAGAGTTACTGATTACAAATTATCCAAGATATGTAAAAAGGGAATATACAGTGAGCCTTAATTCTAAAATTAAATCATTTTCGGAAATAGCTGTTGGAGTTGGTCATCTTACTACAAGAGGGTTGTATGTAATAATTGATAATACCAACATTAAGGTTGTTATGTATATCAATAATACAGAGACAGTCTTCGCTACTCACGCACATAACTTGACAATATCGGCATTTATTAACGTATTAGTTGACTATAAAGAAGATACAATTAAATATGTAATCAACACATTTGGTGGAAGTTATTATGGTACTGATACTGAAATGGGGAAGAAAGTATATGGAGATACGAACGGCATAGAGCTCAATGATATATATGGGTACTCATTTGTTTTTGCCAACTCTGAGACGACTTTGAATGATGTTGAATTAAGAAGAACAAATCGTGGATTTCGAGAGCCTATATGGATTATAGGGGACTCGTACTGCTCAACTGATAGTAATGCAAGATGGCCATACTACTTACTAAACGAATATAAGATAAAGAGTTGGTTTTTAATTGCCCTTGCAGGGCAAACAAGCAATGATCTTAATGGTCATGTGGGGGCATATAATGATTTATTGAACGCGTTACAATATGGTACACCTAAATACTTATGGTATCAGATACAAGCTAATGATACCAACGCCGTTTATGAAGAATATATATATAAGATTAAAGATATTTGCGATAAGAGAGGAATAACTTTAATTCTTGTTCGTCACGCAAAGCTTGGAGAACAGGCAGAAGGTAAGGATTGGCAAACTAAAAATTCTATAGCTTTATCTTTGGGATTGAGATACGTTGATATGTATAAGGCTGTAACAGGCAATGAATTAACACATGATTGGTATGAAGGTTATCTATCTTCTGACGGAGTTCACCCTACAGCATTAGGAGCAAAAGCGGAGGCAATGAGAATATTATGCGACATACCTGAGATAACTCAATATAACTAACTTATTAATACTTAATGTTTAAAAAGTAAAGCTTATTAAATACATTGTATTCCCTACAGAGAAACTGAACGAGATACCGCAAGAGTTACTTGACGAACTGCATTTGGTTCCACGCAAGAGCGTAGACGGTACTCAGGTCGTCATGAAACTGGTTCATTATGAAACTCTTTTCCCGTCTGTTATGACCTTACCGTTACTGGACGAAGAAGAGACTCCGCAGGAACCGGTCTATCCTTATCCTACCTACGAAGGTGAAGATCTGAATGTTTTGTTGTCGGGTCCGGCTTGGGCAAGTAAGGAGACACTATGAAATCTCTCCCTTGGATATTAGTCTGCCTGCTTATAGGTTTGGTCGTGTGGATGCGTTGTAATCCACACGATCCATCAACGGTGTACATTAAGGGAGATACTGTACGTATCCGGGATACGATAAGGGACACCATTCCCAAACCGGTAAAGGAAACCTTAAAGCGTACCGATACGGTATATTTACCGATCCTGATAGATACCACTACCGACAGGACCGTAGACGGTGATTCGGTCCCGGTGATTATACCGATCACAAGTAAGGAGTATAAAACGGATGATTACCGGGCGGTGGTTAGTGGCTATAAGCCTAGTCTTGACTTAATGGAAGTGTACAGAGAAAAGGAAATCATTACTCTAAAACCAAAGCAAAAACGCTGGGGGCTTGGCCTGCAAGTAGGCTACGGTTATCCAAGTGGATTGTATGTCGGTGGTGGAGTTAGTTATAACTTATTTATGTGGTAATACCGGCACTATCTTCACAGACCGTTTCCGGTATGAAAAGTTTAAGCTTTATTGATATAACAATTGACTGCGGAAAATGTTTAAGAAAGGAGGACAAAATGAGACATTAATTGATCCTGAATAATCAATTCGAGGAACATCTCGGAATGATTATTAAGCACTAAGTTACCGGTAAAGTAGAAGGCCGGTTATCATAACAAATGTAGCTCTTTCGGGGGATAGAGTAAAAAGAACCCCCGACACTAAAGTTGACGCCAATCAAACTTTTAAACATACAAAAGCATGCATAGATAGTGCCAGGGGTATAATGTCCTTAACATTTCTATACATGCTTTTGTTCTTTCAATAACCGTAAGTTTGATTGGCAAAGGCAAAAGTACAATAAAAAATTAAATTACTATGTGTAAGTCAGAGATTTTTGCCGAGATTCTAAATGTTGTTGGAAAAGAAACTGAAGTTTCTACTGAATTGATCCTTTCATCAAGTAAAGTTACTGAAGTTGTTGACGCCCGTTCTATTGTAGTATTTTTCCTCGCTGAATACGGGCTATACCCTGAACAAATAGCGACTTTGCTTCACAAGACATCCGCTAGTATCCGCTACCTTATATCTACTTTTGAAAGCCGTAAACTGGCAAACAAAATGATTGCAATATATCTGCAAAATATTCGCAAATCGCTTGAAAATGAGCTCTGATTTACGCAGTTTCTATTATATACTTTTGTGATGCGGTTGATATTGACCGTGTTATAATTGTATATTAATATGAGTGAAACAAAGACTTACGTTTTCCCGGAATCAGGCGGGAGCGGTGGCGGTAATGGAATGATGGCTATGCTTGCTCCATTATTGCAACAGAAAGGTATTGATCCCAACTTGTTGGTTGCTATGCAAGGAAAGAACAACAACGGATTTGGTGGTGATGGATCATGGTTCATGTGGATAATCTTCCTCTTCTTCCTATTCCCCCTTTTCGGACGCAATGGATGGGGAAACAATGGAGATGGCGGAAACGGTGGCGGATTTGCCGGAGCCGGTATCCCTAACTTAATTAACAACGATGCAGGAAGGGAGTTACTTATGAGTGCAATTCAGGGGAACGGACAGGCAATCAACAATCTGGCTACTAATTTGAACTGTTCAATCGGTCAGGTTCAGAATGCTATCAATGGGGTGATGTCACAGGTGCAACAGGTAGGAAATCAGGTTGGTCAAAGCTCAATGCAGATTATCAATGCTATCCAGCAGGGTAACTGTCAGATCGCTCAACAGATTGCTTCATGCTGCTGCGAAAACCGTCTGGCGATCTGTCAGCAAACAAACACATTGCAAAATGCCATTAACGGTGTTGCGACTGGTCAGGAAAGAGGCTTTGCTTCTGTTGCATATGAAACTCAACGTCAGACTTGTGATCTGCAAAATTCCATCAAGGATAGCACCCAGCAGATTCTTGCCGGCCAGCGTGCGGCTGAAATGCGTGAAATGCAGAACAAGATTGATAAACTTCGTGAGGAGAATAGCACATTTAAGAGTTCTGCTATGACCTCTCAGATTGTCGGACAGGCAACGGCTCCTCTTGGTGCAGCTTTAAATGATTTGAGTACTCGTCTTGCAAAAATCGAATGTAACCAGCCGGAAGTAGCGAAGGTGCCTTATAGTCCGGTTGTAGGGATTCCTTCTTGCGTTGCAGCTCAGTATGGTCTTTACAATGGTATTGGGGCATGGGGCAATTTTAATGGTTGGGGATAAAAGGAAGGAGGCATTATATGGCATTCATTAGTCCTTTTATCATGGCAAATAAGAATGGTATTCCCAGATTGGAAAGTACAGGTGTTACCGTAGGTACTACCAACGTACGTTTCTCTTTCCGGAATCATCCGTTCCTTTCTGCTCCATTTAGCGGATTGATTCTGTTCCGTTTGGCACAGCCGATCCCTTCCGGTACTACCGGTACATTGCCGGTAGTGTTTGATACCAACGGTGCTACTCAAGCACTGACTACGATCGCCGGCGCAGATGTTACTGCTTCGGATATTACCGGTACCGGAATTTATCTGTGCTACTACGAATCAGGTAGCAACACATTGCAAATTCTTACCGGAGTAGTTTAAAATAATGGGCGGGAGTAATCCCGCTCTTTAAAGAGTTAATAAATTATGCCTTTTCAGAATCTAAGAGTAAACAGCGAGTTTTTTATCCTACACAAGGATAACACTCCATACATAGAAGTTGGCTCCGTCTCCGGAGTTTCTACACCGGTTGCTGAGTTTATGCAGCAGCCTCTCCCTTATGGACAGCCTCCTAGAATGGTGGTTGATGTGACCATCAAGGTTGGTGAGCAAACTGTTACATTTCAGAAAATACCTGCAATGTCTGACATTGCTGATGCAAACTTTCCCGGAGGTGGGAATATGGTAATATCCGGCTCAAGGGAATCGATGAATGCAGAAGTTGCCGCCATGCGCAACCGCTCCTCGGAGATATTGGGCAGTGTCGATCATCATCGTTCCGTCATGGAGTCATGCGACAAGATGCTTCAGGTACTTAATCCGGAATTTGCAGAACGCCAGCGTCAGGAAGCGGAAAATAAAGCGCTTCGGCAAGAACTTAGCGAATTGAAGGCTATGATGGCTGATTTCTTCAAGTCTTCTGAAAAGGCATCTGGTAGTAACAATTCTAAAAAACAATAGTATGATGATGATTGAGATTTCCGAGAGCAAGGTCGAGAAAATGTCCGACTACGCTGAAAAGATGCTTAAATACGGTGGTAAGCTGATGCAATGCATCGAAGAATTATCCGGTGGTGAAAGCATGGGAAGACGTGAACGTTATTATGACGATGACGACGACCGTTATGACGAGATGGGCGAACGTGGTGATTATGGTGGTGGTTCCGGTCGTGGCGGCTATGGCGAGAGAC
>OHNG01000571.1_pt1 | contig 17867 bp, 9 predicted proteins | sample 1569511 | NCBI WGS metagenome assembly OHNG01 (sample SAMEA3879530, study PRJEB24766) | human gut metagenome | biome: human-associated habitat; feature: feces | place: USA | collected 1985/1987
TGATCATACCCGGACGGATTTCCGGGAAGATCACCTTCCGCAAGGCCTGAAACGGAGTCGCCCCCAAATCCAACGCCGCCTCGTAGATATTCTGGTTCATTTGTTTCAAGCGAGGCATGACGCTTAATACCACATATGGCGTACAGAACGTAATATGCGCCAGCACGACCGTCGTCAAACCTTGAGAGATCCCTAAGCTGACAAACAACAGGAACAAGGAAATACCGGTAATGATATCCGGATTCAACATCGGGATGTTATTGACAAAACTCACGGCATTGCGGGCCCTTGCCTTCAAATTAAAGATCCCGATAGCGGCTACGCTCCCCAACAAGGTAGATACCGTAGCGGCTATCATGGCGATAGCGAACGTATTCCAAAGTGCGCTGACCAACGAATGTTGTACGTTGCCGGCAAAAAGAGAGCTATATAATTTCGTGGAGAACCCGGTCCAGTTACCCAGCACTTTCGCCTCCGTAAACGAGAAGATCATGATAATCAAGATCGGCGAGTAGAGCAACAAGAGCAAAGCCCACAGATATCCCTTAGCTAAATATTTCACCATCAGATAAGCCCTCCCTCATTCGCCGAATCACTGCTCTCATTGCTGAACAATCCCGTGATTCCGATTAATAACAACATGATAAGAGAAAGCGCCGCCCCGTAGTTCCACATACCGTTATTGATATTCTCCTGTATGGTCGTACCGAAGAGCTTGATATTGTTCATCGTCAACAATTCGGCGATGGCAAACGTAGAGATGGTCGGCATAAACACCATCATGATACCGCTCATGACTCCCGGCATGGAAAGCGGGAGAACCGCTTTGAAAAAGACCTGTACGGGATTAGCCCCCAAATCCTGTGCCGCCTCAATATAGCTATGGTCCATCTTCTGCAATGTATTATAGATGGGATAGATCATGAAGGGGATAAAGTTGTAAACCATACCGAAGATCAGTGCTCCCTCTCCCAGCGGAACGCTGAAAAAGTCGAATAAAGCGACAGTGGCAAGAGTACGCACCAGAATATTCACCCACATGGGCAGGATAAACAGCACCACCATCGTTTTGGAACGGTTCAGCTTGCTGTTGCTTAATATCCAGGCTGCGGGATATCCCAGCAGGATACAGATAAGAGTCGTAATAATGGCAATACCTATGGAATAGACGAAGGTATTGATAGCTTCGGGATGTTCGAAGAATTTCTGAAAATTGGCGAGTGTCAGATGACCGTTATCATCGGTAAACGCATACACGACAATTAGAACCAACGGTATGACCACAAAGATCGCCGAGAAAATAATGTAAGGAAGAGTCCAGCTCTTACGTGATGACAAAAATACTATAAACTTCTTATTCACTTCCTTTCCTGTTAATCGGTTATTTTAATTACACGAATCGCATCCGGAGGGATAGTAATACCCACACGGTCTCCGTCATCCCAGACATCGTTCGTATCCACAAACACATTCTCGTCCCAATCAGACCATACAGTCAGATGGTAATGATCACCTTTATAAAGGATGAACTTCACTTCTCCCGTCAGCGTACCGTCTTCTTCGTTATCCTGCAGGATCACTTTATCAAAGTCTACTTCGACCTTGACATCCGTACCGGATTCCAGTCCTTCCACAGAGGCACATTCGAACGTACAGCCAAGGAATTCTACATGAGTAGCATCCTGCAACTTTCCTTCAAACGTATTGCAGACACGCTCTTTTCTCATAATATGAATATCGAACGGTTTCACCAGTAATCCTACCTCAGCACCGACTTCAAAATGATGATAATCCTGAACAAGGAACTCATATCCGCCACAAAGCACAGTCATCTCATAGTGTACCCCTTTGAAGATCGAAGTCTGTACCACGCCGGTCAGTTGCGCCATCTCCGAAACCGGGAAAATATAAAGGTCTTCCGGACGGATGACTACGTCCACCGGAGTATTTTCACCGAAACCTTCGTCCACGCATTCAAACTCCGTACCACAAAAGCGTACCAGTTTATCATGAATCATCGTTCCGTTGAGAATATTACTTTCTCCGATAAAATCCGCCACAAATGAATTGATCGGCTCATTGTAGATATCAATCGGCGTACCGATCTGCTGAATTTTTCCTTCGCTCATCACGACAATCGTATCACTCAATGTCAAGGCTTCTTCCTGATCATGAGTTACGTATACAAATGTAATGCCCAGAGATTTATGCATTTCTTTCAGTTCCATCTGCATATCCTTGCGCATTTTGAGGTCGAGCGCAGCCAACGGTTCGTCGAGCAGCAACACTTCCGGCTCATTGACAATGGCACGGGCAATAGCTACACGCTGTTGCTGGCCACCGGAAAGAGAATCTACATCCCGATACTCGTAATCTGTCATACCAACCATCTTCAATGCGGCTTTCACCTTCTTGCCGATTGTCTGTTTCGGCGTCTTTTTCAGCTTCAGGCCGAAAGCAATATTGTCGTATACATTCAAATGCGGGAACAGGGCATATTTCTGAAATACCGTGTTCACCGGACGTTTATGGGGTGGAGTCTGTGTGATTTCCTTACCCGATATTCGGATTTCGCCTTCCGAAGCTGTCTGAAAACCGGCAATGAGACGCAACAATGTTGTTTTTCCGCAGCCGGAAGGTCCGAGAATCGTAACAAACTCGCCCTTTTTCACGTTCAGAGTTACATCATCCAAAGCTGTTTTGTCGCCAAAAAACTTCGATACATGGCTAACCTCAATGATGGATTTGTCTTCTTGCATATTCATACTAAAGTTTGGGCTGCAAAGGTACACATTTCTGCGGTTTCCACCTACGTGTTAATCTAATATAACAGTGTTTTTCGATGCCAGACAGAAAAAAAATCTATCTTTGCATAAATATTTATTCACTAATTTTACAAAAGCATGAAAAAGTTAACTTATTTAGTTATTGCGACGGCAGCGTTGGGTAGCTTGTACCGGAAACAAAGCCGGATACGTTATCACAGGTACAGTAGAAGGCGCTGCTGACGGCGACACTGTTTACCTTCAGGAAGCAACAGGCAGAAATCTTACAAAACTAGATACCGCAGTCATCTCTAAAGGTACTTTCACCTTCGAAGGCACACAGGATTCTGCAGTAAACCGTTATGTCACTTGCGAAGTGAACGGAGAACCTCTGATGATTGATTTCTTCCTTGAAAACGGTAAAATAAACATTGCACTGACAAAGGACAATGATTCTGCAACCGGTACTTCCAACAATGACGCTTACCAAGCTATCAGAACTCAAATCAATGATATCAGCCAAAAGATGAACGCTATCTACGAAGCGATGGGAGATTCTTCTTTGAGTGACGAGCAGAAAGAAGCCAAGCAAAAAGAAGGTGCCCGGCTGGAAGAAGAATATGATAAAGTAATCAAAGAAGGTGTACAGAAAAACATCACCAACCCGGTAGGTGTATTCTTGTTCAAACAGACTTTCTACAATAACTCTACTGAAGAGAATGCAGCTTTGCTGGAACAAATCCCGGCTAATTTCCAAAATGACGAAACAATCGTAAAAGTTAAGGAACAGACTGAAAAACAAAAGAAGACTGCCGTAGGTACTAAGTTCATTGACTTCGAAATGCAGACTCCGGAAGGAAAAACTGTGAAACTGTCTGATTACGCAGGTAAAGGTAAAGTGGTACTGGTAGACTTCTGGGCTAGCTGGTGTGGTCCTTGCCGTCGTGAAATGCCTAACCTGGTAGAAGCTTACGCTCAGTACAAAGGCAAAAACTTCGAAATCGTCGGTGTATCTCTTGATCAGGATGCTGCTGCATGGAAAGAGTCTATTAAAAAACTGAATATGACCTGGCCGCAAATGTCTGACCTAAAGTTCTGGCAGAGTGAAGGCGCACAGCTTTATGCAGTGAACAGCATTCCTCACACTGTTCTGATTGATGGCGACGGTACTATCATTGCCCGTGGTCTTCATGGAGAAGGTCTTCAGGCTAAATTGGCAGAAGTAGTCAAATAAATGAAGCTGATAAGAGACTTCACCTAATGAAGTAACACTTGTGCCATACCGTTGTCACACTTGTGCCACCATATTGGCACAGTTATGCCACGCCGTTGGCACAGTTGTGCCAATAGGATGGCACAACATCCGACAAGGTATCTTATTCCTGTTAACGCAGTAGGTAAATCTGATCCAAGTACAGGCACTTTTGCCGAAAATACTGATCTTATCCACACCGTTACATTGAGATATAAAAAGATAGCCCCTGCAATTTCGATCGCTCGAATTGCAGGGGCTTCTTTTATATAGGGACGTCAAGCAGGGAAGCGTCACTTCCCTACTTCGTCAAGCTATCAGATAAACCAACGCACGTAGCAGAAGTCCTGACGGTGCGGAAGTTCCGGATTCTTCGGGAACATACGGTAAGACACCTTGAAGCTACCGGCATTTGACAGGCTATGTTTAACCTGGAATGTGTAAAGGTCGCCTTCTTTCTTGATAACGCTGAACGGTTCTACAGAGTAAACATGTTGTTTTCCATCTGCAGTTGTGTAAGTAGTAACCAATTCAAGTCCCACTGCATCATTCAAGCCTTTTTCATCGATAACGTAAGTAATAGTATATTCTTTTCCGCTTTCGATATCACCGGCTTTCAAATCTTCCAGCTTGTCGCAAGATACGATTTCGATAGAATCCCACTTGGCAACGACTTCTTCTTTCCATGCAGCAAGCTTAGTAGCTACCATTTCCGACAACAGTTTTTCTGTTTCGATCAAAGATACCTGTACGTTTCCGTGCGGGTCGCGGTCCAGCGTCAGCTGACGTGCAACACCCTCAGGCAGGCTGGCATAGATAGCCGCATTTTCCGGAGACAGTTTACGGATGATATAATCACGTTGGTGAGACTTCTTAATTTGAGAGAATTCTTCAGCATTTTCAGCAAGGAAGTCGTTCAACTCAGCGATCAGACGTTTCATAGCCGGAATAAACTCGATCAAACCTTCAGGGATCAAAACCGTACCGAAGTTGTTGCCTTGAGCAGCCCGGTTAGCTACTATCTGAGCAATGTAAGTTACTACATCGTCCAAAGACATATCTTTTGCTTCAACTTCTTCTGATACGATACAAACGTTAGGTTGTACCTGCAAAGCACATTCCAATGCAATGTGAGAAGCAGAACGTCCCATCAACTTGATGAAGTGCCAGTATTTACGAGCTGAGTTACAGTCACGTTGAATGTTACCGATAACTTCAGAGTAAACCTTACAAGCAGTGTCGAAACCGAAAGAAGTTTCAATCATTTCGTTCTTCAAGTCACCGTCGATAGTCTTCGGACAACCAATTACCTGTACGCCGCACTTCTTAGCTGCATAGTACTCAGCCAGTACGCAGGCATTTGTGTTAGAGTCGTCACCACCGATGATAACCAATGCTTTAATATCAAGTTGCTTCAGGATTTCCAGACCTTTTTCAAACTGATCTTCCTTCTCCAATTTAGTACGACCTGAACCGATGATATCGAAACCACCCGTGTTACGGTATTCGTCAATGATATCTGAAGTCAGTTCCATATAGTTATGGTCAACCAAACCGCCGGGGCCAAGAATGAAACCATATAACTTGCTGTCCTTATTCAAACTCTTGATACCATCGAAGATACCGGAAATCACATTGTGACCACCGGGAGCCTGACCACCAGAAAGGATAACGCCCACGTTCATAGCTGGGAAGTTAACCACTTCGTCAGTAGCCTCAAACTTGATCAAAGGCATTCCGTACGTGTTAGGGAACAATTTTTGGATAGCTTCCTGATCGGCTACAGATTGAGTAGCTGCTCCAGCTACCGCCTTAACGGCACCCTTCAGCGCTTTCGGAAGTTTGGGCTGATAAGCAGCCCTTGCAATTTGCAATGCACTTTTTGTCATTTTATCTAATTATTTAAAGGTGTTAGTAAAGTTTCGTTCAAAAGCGTCGCAAATTTCGTGTTTTTTTCTGAATTATGAAAGGAAGCGCACATCAAAAAAAATATGAAATGTTGGTTTATACCGTGGAAAGTACTTATCTTTACCGGAAATATTTCAATTTATTCACTTAAAACGTAAAGATTATGGCAAGTAGAAGAGAACTTAAGAAAAACGTCAATTATATCGCAGGTGAACTGTTCATGGAGTGTTTGGTAAACAGCTTATACGTACCCGGAACCGATAAAACTAAAGCCGACGAGCTGATGGGCAGAATCCTGAGTGTGCAAGATGAATTTATCAGCCGAATCAGCCATACCGAACCCGGAAATGTAAAAGGTTTCTACAAGAAATTCCGCGAAGACTTTAATAAAGAAGTAGACGCAATTATTGACGCTATCGGCAACCTGAAGTAAGCACCGGGAATGAAAAAAGCAATATACAGCTTTATCTACTATCGCATTTTGGGATGGAAGACAAATGTGACGGTGCCGGATTATGATAAATGCGTGATAACTGCAGCACCTCATACATCTAATTGGGATTTATTTATCGGCAAACTATTTTATGGAGCTATCGGACGGAAAACATACTTCATGATGAAAAAAGAATGGTTCTTCTTTCCGCTGGGATTAATTTTCAAAGCCGTGGGAGGCATACCGGTAGATCGGGGACGCAAAACGTCATTGGTAGACCAGATGACGGAAAGATTCGCCAAAAGCAAGAAATTCCAACTCGCCATTACACCGGAAGGAACCCGTAAAGCGAATCCTAATTGGAAGAAAGGATTTTATTTTATTGCATTGAAAGCGCAAGTGCCTATTGTAATGATAGGCATCGATTATACCACTAAAACGATTTCTGCGACAAAGGCGATTATGCCGTCGGGAGATATAGAAAAGGATATGCGCGAGGTAAAGCTCTATTATAAGGATTTCAAAGGGAAGAACCCGAAGAACTTTGCTTTAGGAAACATTTGATAATAACTTTTAGGCGCGGATTACGCGGATTACACGGATTTTTATTACCTTGCGGCGTGGAAAGCCGGGCAAATAATCTTTGCCTGCAAGTATAGCGTAGCACATTAATCCGCGTTATACGTATAATCCGCGCCTAAAATATTTCAATGAAGTTATGCGTGTAACTCTATTACAAACAGATATTGTTTGGGAAGATAAACAAGAAAATCTCCGCCTACTCCGTAGGAAGCTCAAAGCGCTTCGTGGAGTAGCGGAGATTGTTGTCTTGCCCGAAACCTTCTCTACCGGTTTTAGTATGGACAGCCGAAGGCTAGCTGAACCGGTATCGGGTGTAACCATCGCCACCTTGCGCCAATGGGCGGCGGAATTCCAATTCGCCATTACAGGCAGTTATATAGCTTGTGATGAAGAAGTAGATGCAAATAAGAATGCGGTTCCCATTCCTGATAAGTCTTATTATAACCGTGCTTTTTTCCTGACTCCCGAAGGGGGGGCTTATTACTACGATAAACGACATCTCTTTCGTATGGGCCAGGAAACGGAGCATTTTACAGCGGGTAACCAGCGGCCTGTTATCTCCTACCGGGGATGGAATATACTACTGTTAGTCTGCTACGACCTTCGCTTTCCGGTATGGAGCCGGAACGTAAATAATGAATATGATCTTCTGATATACGTTGCCAACTGGCCTGTTCCCCGCCGCCGGGTATGGGACATTCTGTTACAAGCCCGTGCACTCGAAAATATCAGTTATGTTTGTGGTGTCAACCGTATCGGTACGGATGGAAATCAAATGCTATATAATGGCGGCAGCGTCATTTATTCACCAAAGGGCGATTTGCTTGCCAGCGTACCCGACCATGAAGAAGGAACCGCCACCGCAACTCTCGACCTCTCTGTCCTGAGAGAATTCAGACAAAAATTCCCTGCATGGAAAGATGCTGAATGTTTCCAAATTAAGAATTAATAATTAACAATTAAAGCACTATGGGACGAATGAAAGCTAAACACCGCATAGCTGACAGGTTATTCTTTCTGTTACTGACCATCTTAGTTTTTTCCTCTTGCGCAAACAGCAAAAAGGATATTATTCCTTCTGCCGAGTATGCACCTTTTGTGAATGCATATACGGGAGGAGTTATCTCGCAAACTTCGAACATACGTATAGAACTGACGCAGGATCTGCCTATGGTAGATTTGAACAATGAACTGAAAGAAAATCCGTTTAGCTTCTCTCCCTCCCTGAAAGGCAAAGCGTATTGGATCAGCAACAATACGATTGAATTCGTTCCTGAACCAGGAACTTTAAAGCCGGGAGAGTTCTATGAAGGTACGTTCCAATTAGGCAGGTTTGTAGAAGTGGACAGTCGCCTGAAAGAATTCAAATTCTCTTTCAGAGTACAGGAACCCAATTTCACACTATATATCGAACCACTGACAACCATCGACGTAGATAGCCATGGCGACTTGGTGACATTGAAAGGAGAAGTACGTTTCAGTGATGCCACTCCCAAAGAAGCAGTTGAGAAAATGCTCTCTGCCAAAGGCGGAAACGGCCAAAGCTATCCGGTCAGTATCACTCCGACAGATCATCCGACGCGCTATCAGTTTGAAATAGCCGGTGTTATTCGCGAAGCGGAAGACTATCAGTTGGAAATCACCGCCAACGGCAGTCCTGCAGGAATCGACCGCAAACTGACAGAAAACGTACTGATCCCTGCCAAGAATGACTTCCGTTTCCTCTCTGCCAAACGCATTGACGAACCGGAAAATGGAATTGAAATAGTATTCTCCGATCCTGTTTCTACCACACAAGACCTGAACGGATTGATTGAAATTCCCGAAGTATCATCTTCTATATTTCAAGTGGAGAATAACAAAGTATACATCTACTTTGAAGCCAACCAACTGAGCAAACTGACTTTGAAGATACACGAAGGAGTGAAAAACAGCCGGGATAAATCGCTCGGCACATCACACTCCATCGCATTCAGCGAACTGAATCTGAAACCACAAGTGAGCATGTCTACATCAGCCGCTATCCTACCCGACTCCAAAAGTTTGATCATCCCGTTCCGGGCAGTCAATCTCTATGCGGTAGATTTAAGCGTAATCCGTATTTTTGAAAACAATGTACTGATGTTCATGCAGACTAATACGCTCTCGTCCGCCAGTGAGCTGCGCCGTTCCGGACGATTGGTTTACCAGAACACATTGTGGCTGAGTAAGGACAGCACAAAAGACGTGCACCGATGGGAAGACTATTCAATAGATCTTGCCGGACTGATTCGGCAAGAACCGGGTGCTATCTACCGTGTCATACTTTCTTTCCGGCAAGAATACTCAGCCTATCCTTGCAGCGGAACAGAAAAACAAGAGATGAGCTTTGCAGACAATACTGCTTCAGAGGGATTGACAAAAGTCAGCGGAAGTAGTACTTTCGAAGAAAATGAAGCTGAATGGGATACACCGGAAACTTATTTCTACTATAATGGTAACATTAAGATGGACTGGAGCCAGTATAACTGGCGGGAACGCAATAATCCTTGTCATGCCTCCTACTATATGGACTCTGACCGGGCAGCATCGTGCAACGTATTTGCCTCCAATATAGGAATGATTGTAAAACGGAATTCACTGAACAAACTGTGGATTGCCGTAAGCAACATCTTGGATACCAAACCAATGGAGAAAGCGAAAGTGACTGTTTACAACTTCCAGTTGCAAGCCATAGGAACCGGTGAAACCAATAGTGAAGGATTTACAGAAATCACTCCGAAAGGTGTTCCTTTCATTGTGGTGGCCGAAGTAGAGAAACAGAAAGCTTACGTTCGTGTGGCAGATGGTGAAGAACAATCTGTCAGCCGGTTCGATGTAGGCGGAAAAGATATTCAGAAAGGATTGAAGGGGTTCGTTTATGGCGAGAGAGGGGTATGGCGACCGGGAGATACGCTGCATGTAAGCTTTATTATGGAAGACCGTGAAAAAAGAATTCCGGATAAACACCCTGTAGCATTGGAATTATATAATCCGAGAGGACAATTCTATACCAAAATGATTTCCACGCAAGGTATAAACGGTTTCTACACATTTGACCTGCCGACACGCCCGGAAGACCCGACGGGATTATGGAACGCTTACGTCAAAGTAGGCGGAACCGCTTTCCACAAAAGCCTTCGCATAGAAACGGTAAAACCAAACCGCCTGAAAATTAATCTGAAACTACCGGAGAAAGCAATCCAGGCTTCTACCAAAGAAATACCGGTAATGCTTACTTCCACATGGCTGACAGGCGCCACCGCTTCACGGTTGAAAACCAAAGTGGAAATGTCCCTGTCAAAAGTAAATACGCAATTTAAGAACTACGGGCAATACATATTTAATAATCCGGCTACCGAATTTACAACTGTAAAAAACGATATATTCGATGGAACACTGGATGCGGAAGGAAAAGCTAACTTTATGTTGAAACTTCCAGCTGCCACCAATGCCCCGGGAATGCTGAATGCAACCTTAACCAGCCGTGTATTCGAACCGGGAGGAGACGCCAGTATTTACACGCAAAGCATTCCGTTCTCTCCATTCTCATCTTATGTAGGTATTAATCTGAACCAACCGAAAGGAAAATACATCGAGACAGACCAGGATCATGTATTCGACATTGTCACCGTAAATGCAGAAGGACAATTAGTGAACCGCTCCAATCTGGAATATAAAATTTACCGTATCTCCTGGAGCTGGTGGTGGGAGAACCGGGACGAATCATTCGGAACTTATGTCAACAGTAGTTCCATCGCTCCCGTAGCCAGTGGCAATATACAGACCACAGGCGGAAAGGCAACCTTTAAATTCCGGATAAATTATCCGGATTGGGGACGTTACCTGATTTATGTGAAAGATAAGGAAAGTGGGCATGCCACCGGTGGAACTGTTTATATAGACTGGCCGGATTGGCGCGGACGTTCAAGCAAGACGGACCCCAGCGGCATTAAAATGCTCGCTTTCTCTCTGGATAAAGACTCGTATGAAATAGGTGAAACGGCAACAGCCATCATTCCTGCCGCTGCGGGAGGACGTGCATTGGTAGCCCTGGAAAACGGTTCAACCGTTCTGCAACGTGAATGGATTGAAGTTTCCAACAACGGAGACACAAAGTATTCTTTCAAAGTGACTCCGGAAATGGCTCCGAACGTTTACCTGCACATCAGCCTGTTGCAACCTCATGCACAGACGGTGAATGATTTGCCGATACGTATGTACGGTGTGGTTCCGGTATTGGTGACTAATAAACAAACTATATTGCAACCGCAAATTAAAATGCCGGAAGTGTTGCGGCCGGAAACGGACTTCACCGTTACCGTCAGCGAAAAGAACGGCAAGCAGATGACATACACACTGGCCATTGTAGACGACGGATTACTCGACCTAACTAATTTCAAGACTCCCGATCCGTGGAGTGAATTCTATGCCCGCGAAGCATTGGGTATCCGCACCTGGGATATGTATGATGATGTACTCGGAGCATCTGCCGGACGCTACAGTTCATTGTTCAGTACGGGTGGTGACGAGACATTGAAACCGACCGATGCAAAAGCGAATCGCTTCAAGCCGGTAGTGAAATTCATCGGTCCGTTCTATCTGGATAAAGGAAAACAGAAAACGCACACGCTGAGACTACCGATGTACGTAGGTTCTGTGCGTACGATGGTGGTAGCGGGGCAAGACGGAGCTTATGGAAAAGCGGAAAAGACTTCTTTCGTGCGGACACCATTGATGTTGTTGTCCACACTGCCCCGTGTGCTGAGCACACAAGAAGAGATTACTGTCCCGGTAAATGTCTTTGCCATGGAGAAGGAAGTGAAGAATGTATCGGTATCCATCCAGGCTTCAGGTGGAGGTGTACAAGTGATCGATCCCAATAAACAATCCATTACTTTCAGTCAACCGGGTGACCAGCTCGTTTACTTTAAAATAAAGACCGGAAGTAAAACAGGAAAAGCAACGATACATATCACTGCCAGCGGTGGCAGTCAGCAGGCGAAAGAGACCATTGAAATCGAAGTCCGAAACCCGAATCCGGCAGTGACTTTCCGCAATAGCCAATGGGTGGAAAAAGGAGAAAGTGTAACACTTCCTTATTCATTGAATGGTGCTTCTCCGGCAAATAGCCGTATGCTGCTGGAAGTCTCACGTATTCCTTCGGTAGATATCAGCCGCAGGTTCGACTACCTGTATAATTATCAGCATCATTGCACGGAACAGCTGACTTCCAAAGCTCTGCCGTTATTGTTCGTCAGCCAGTTTAAAGCTGTGGATGAGGAAGAAGCTCAAAAGATTAAGGCTAACGTACAGGAAGCGATACGGCAACTCTATGCACGCCAGCTTCCGAACGGCGGTTTTGTTTACTGGCCGGGGAATGCCAGTGCTGATGAGTGGATTACTTCTTATGCGGGCATGTTCCTCGTATTGGCACAGGAGAAAGGCTACGCTGTCAACTCGAATGTACTGAATAAGTGGAAACGCTTCCAACGTGCTGCTGCCCAGAACTGGCGGATGCCGGATCAAGATGACAGTTGGGGTTACTGGCAAACGGGAATGCAACAAGCATACAGATTGTACACACTGGCATTAGCCGGTGCACCTGAGCAGGGCGCCATGAACCGGATGAAAGAACAAGCTAACCTGCCTCTGCAAGCCAAATGGAGACTGGCAGCCGCTTATGCCCTGACAGGTAAGATGAAACCGGCTGAAGAACTGGTATTTAAGGCAGAAACCACCATTACCCCTTATTCCTCACAGAACTACATCTATGGTTCGTATGATCGTGACGAAGCTATGATATTGGAAACTTTACTCCTAATGAACCGAGACCAGGCGGCATTGCAACAGGCGAAGAAGGTATCCAAGAATCTGGCTGAAGAGAATTGGTTCAGTACACAGTCCACTGCTTTCTCATTGATGGCGATGGGACGCCTGGCTGAGAAGCTTTCAGGTACTTTGGATTTCACCTGGACTTGGAACGGAAAGCAGCAACCCGTAGTGAAATCAGCCAAGGCTGTATTTGCAAAGGAACTGTCCACTTCACCGGCTTCGGGTAATATTATAGTAAAGAATGAAGGTAAAGGTGCATTAAGTGTCGACCTCATTACACGCACGCAATTACTTAATGACACGTTACCCGCAATATCCAATAACCTCCGCCTGGACGTAAAATATACGGATATGAACGGAGCGACAATATCTATAGATGATATCAAGCAAGGAACAGACTTTATGGCAGTCATCACTGTAGGTAATATCAGTGGAACCACTGCTTACAGTAATTTGGCATTGACACATATTCTGCCGTCAGGTTGGGAAATTTACAATGACCGGTTGATGACTCCGGAAGCGACACCTACCCGTGAGTATACCTATCAGGATATTCGTGACGACCGCGTATTGACTTACTTCGACTTGCGTCGCAGTGAATTGAAAAAGTTCACCATAAGACTGCAAGCTACATATGCAGGCAATTTCATTTTGCCGGCTATCCAGTGCGAAGCCATGTATGACGGTTCGGCACAAGCACGAACCAAGGCGGGAAGAACGACTGTCAGTAAGTAACATGCCACTGAGCAAAACTATCCAAATTCCCCTCCTTCTAGAAGGAGGGGTGCCCAAAGGGCGGGGTGGTAGGTAAGAAAAGAGTTCCTTATTAATTCATAGGTATTTTTCATTCTACCTACCACCTCCCCCCCTATGGGGTACTCCTCCTCCCGGGAGGAGGAGAATTAAGATAGTCATATTTAAATATTGATGAAGATTCAAATTATAAAGTACTTCAAACAACTGTCTATCACCAGAAAAGTAATACTCATACTTATTACAATTCTGGTGATAGGCTATATCTTTTGCCTCCCCCGGCAACTTTTCCATGTGCCCTACTCCACCGTCGTCACTGACCGGAACGGTGAATTACTGGGCGCACGCATTGCATCCGACGGTCAATGGCGCTTTCCACCCCGGACCACTACTCCGGAGAAAATAAAGCAATGCCTCATCACTTTCGAAGACAGGCATTTCTATCACCATTGGGGAGTCAATCCTGTCTCCATTAGCAGAGCCGCCTACCAAAACCTAAAGAATAAGCGCATTGTAAGTGGAGGAAGTACCCTCACCATGCAAACGATCCGTCTGGCAAGAAACGAATCGCGCACTTTTGGAGAAAAGTTCATAGAAATGATCCTGGCCACCCGACTTGAGTTTCGCGCTTCAAAAGAAAAAATCCTGTCTATGTACATCTCACACGCTCCTTTCGGAGGAAACGTAGTAGGGCTCGATGCCGCTGCCTGGCGATATTTCGGACATCCCGCCGAAGAACTGTCCTGGGCAGAAGCAGCCATGCTGGCAGTACTTCCAAATGCACCCGCCATGATTCATCTCTCCAAATCACGACAATTATTACTTAATAAAAGAAACCGTCTGCTAAAACAACTATATGCACGAAAGATTATAGATAACTCCACTTACGAACTGGCTATCAGCGAACCACTCCCCGACGAGCCTCATCCACTCCCCCAAACCGCTCCCCATCTAGTCAGTCGCTTCTATCAGGAACGAAACGGAAAATATTCCATATCAACCATCGACAGGGGTATTCAAACCCAAATAGAGAACGCAGCCGAACGTTGGAGCAATGAATTTAACCGGAGTGATATACGCAACCTGGCAATTCTGGTGATTGATATCCGAACCAATCAGGTTGTGGCTTATTGCGGCAATGTCAATTTCGAACGGAAGCAAGCCGGTAACCAAGTAGATGTTATTCAGGCACCCAGAAGCACGGGAAGTATTCTGAAACCATTTTTATATTACGCCATGTTGCAGGAAGGCAGTCTGCTACCTCATACGCTACTGCCCGATATACCGGTTAATATTAATGGCTTTACACCTCAAAACTTCAGTTTGCAATTCGAAGGTGCCGTTCCTGCTTCGGAAGCTCTTGCACGTTCATTAAATATTCCGGCAGTGACGATGCTACAAAGATATGGTGTTCCCAAGTTTCATACTTTTCTGAGGCAAATAGGCTTAAAAACAATCAATCGTCCGGCTTCCCATTATGGTTTATCACTCATTCTGGGCGGAGCGGAAGCTACCCTGTGGGATGTGACAAATGCGTATGCTTACATGGGGCGGAGTTTATTGCAGCTTCCACAAACAGAATGTAGTTTGCTGCTTGCGGACGCTGAAGGATCAGGAGAATCAGAAGTCTTCGCTTCGGGAAAATCGACGGATACTTTCCAATCGGGAGCCGCATGGCAAACCTTCAATGCGTTAACCGAGGTGAATCGTCCCGAAGAAATAGACTGGAAATCAATCCCCTCCATGCACCCCATTGCCTGGAAGACCGGAACAAGCCACGGATTCCGCGATGCCTGGGCTGTAGGAGTCACCCCTCACTATGCCGTAGGTGTATGGGTAGGGAATGCTACAGGAGAAGGTAAACCCGGTCTTGTAGGAGCACGGACAGCCGGTCCGGTTTTGTTTGATGTATTTAGTCTGCTACCTCCGACACGGTGGTTCAAACGCCCGGGAGATGTCTTTGTCAAAGCTGAGGTATGCCGGAAATCCGGACACTTGAAGGGTAGGTTTTGCGAAGAAACAGATACTTTACTGATTCTTCCTGCCGGACTAAAGACGGAAGCTTGCCCTTATCATCACCTGATCACCCTTTCAGCCGATGAAACTCACCGTATCTACGAGAATTGCGCAAATTTGGAACCAACTATCCAGAAGTCCTGGTTCACTTTACCACCTGTATGGGAATGGTATTACAAACAACATCATCCGGAATACAATCCGCTTCCTCCCTTCAAAACGGGCTGCGGAGAAGATGCATTGCAATCCATGCAATTCATCTATCCACCCATGAATGCCCGTATTGTGTTACCCAAACAGATGGATGGAAGTCCGGGCTTTCTAACCACCGAGCTGGCTCACAGCAATCCAAGTACCACCATTTTCTGGCACCTTGATAACACTTATCTTACCCAGACACAAGACTTTCATAAGATCTCACTACAACCCACGCCCGGAAAACATTCACTAACAGCGGTAGACGAAGCAGGAAATACAGTAACCACTACATTCTATATCAATTAAGGTTATCTGTTGATGAAACCGGTCAGCATACCATCCCCCCCGAACAGGTGATGTTTTTGTACAAAAAGATTCCATTTTAGTCTTTTTAATGAAAATACCTAAAAGAAGTGAGTGCATAGTTACCAAAAAGTGGCTACATTTGTATCCCGAAACAGTGTCAGAAGAAAACACCTTGTTCCAAAAAACAACCCCAACACTAGAATTAGTGAACATTGTTTTTTGTATATTTGTTAAATCTTAGAAGCGACAAGCTTTAATCAATTTATTAATACCAATTAAGTTATGAAAACCAATCTTAGTTCTCAAATCACTCTCAACAGAGTCTCCCCCAGGTATTATAGGCCTGAGAATGCATTTGAAAGGTCGGTATTGACCCGACTGGAAAAAATCCCAACCGACATCTACGAATCGGCAGAGGAAGGCGCCAACCACGTTGCCTACGAAATAGCTCAACTTATTCGTGATAAACAGAAAGCCGGACGTTTCTGTGTATTGGCATTGCCGGGCGGTAATTCTCCCCGCAACGTATACTCAGCCCTTATCCGTATACATAAAGAGGAAGGCTTGAGTTTCCGCAATGTTATCATATTCAACCTTTACGAATATTATCCTCTTACATCAGATGCCATCAACAGCAACCTGAATGCCTTGAAGGAAATGTTCCTTGATCATGTAGATGTTGACAAGCAGAATATCTTTAGCCCGGACGGTACAATTCCTAAAGATACCATCTTTGAATATTGCCGCCTGTACGAGCAACGCATCGAAAGTTTCGGTGGATTGGATGCCGTATTACTGGGCATCGGGCGCGTAGGTAACATTGGTTTCAACGAACCGGGTTCCCGCCTGAACTCCACCACCCGTTTGATTTTACTGGACAACGATTCACGCAATGAAGCATCCAAAATGTTCGGTAGCATCGAAAGCACTCCGATCAGCTCCATAACAATGGGTGTTTCTACGATCTTGGCTGCCAAGAAAATCTATCTGATGGCATGGGGTGAAGACAAAGCCAAAATGGTAAAAGAGTGCGTAGAAGGTGCAGTAACGGATACCATTCCGGCATCTTTCCTGCAAACTCACAACAATGCTCATGTAGTTATCGACCTTTCTGCTGCCGGTAACCTGACACGTATTCACCGTCCGTGGCTAGTGACTTCCTGCGAATGGAACGACAAACTGATTCGTAGCGCCATCGTCTGGTTATGTCAACTGACAGGCAAGCCGATCTTGAAACTAACAAACAAGGATTACAATGAAAATGGTTTGAGCGAACTGCTGGCTCTGTTTGGTTCGGCATATAATGTGAATATCAAGATCTTCAACGATCTGCAACACACCATCACCGGATGGCCGGGCGGTAAACCAAATGCAGACGATACTTATCGTCCCGAACGTGCGAAACCGTATCCGAAACGTATCGTCGTATTCTCTCCGCATCCCGATGATGACGTAATCTCCATGGGTGGTACAATCCGCCGCTTGGTAGAACAAAAGCATGACGTACACGTGGCTTACGAAACTTCCGGTAACATTGCCGTAGGTGACGAAGAAGTAATCCGCTTCCTGCATTTCATCAATGGTTTCAACCAGATCTTCAATAATAGCGAAGACAAGGTAGTTGTTGATAAATATGCAGAAATCCGTAAATTCCTGAAAGAGAAGAAAGATGGTGACATCGATACACGTGACATCCTCACAATTAAGGGCTTGATACGTCGTGGTGAAGCGCGCACTGCTTGTACGTACAATAATATCCCTCTGGATCACTGTCATTTCCTTGACCTGCCATTCTACGAAA
>OHNG01000693.1_pt1 | contig 15089 bp, 6 predicted proteins | sample 1569511 | NCBI WGS metagenome assembly OHNG01 (sample SAMEA3879530, study PRJEB24766) | human gut metagenome | biome: human-associated habitat; feature: feces | place: USA | collected 1985/1987
CAAGCACTGCCATGATGCCGAAACCGCTGCCGCCGGATGTCACTACGTTTTGGTCGTTTTCGGGATATACGCCGTCCATGTGGATGCGTTCGCGTGCCAGTCCGCTGTTGGGTTCGGCTCCGTCCCAGAAGTAATTGAAGGTCCGGCGTTGTACGGTGTCCAGCAGGGCGTCGTCGCTCAATGCTCCGGATGCACCGTCGGATTTCTTTGTACCGCAGGCTCCTGCAAGGAACAACAGCAGGAGAAGCGGGATATATAGGTTTACTGATTTCATTCTGTTTTACGTGCAATGATTTATATACTGTTGGGAGAATTCTGTTTCCCCGTAAGGAAACTCCCGTTCCCTTAGGGAGAAACTCCCGTTTCCTTAGTGGGAAATTCCGGTTTCCCCTGAGGGAACTGCGCGTTTCCTTTGGCGAAACTGTCAGTATCCTTAGGAGAAACCGCGGGTTTACTTCAAGGTAATACGAGCCGTCCTGGCAGCCTGACTGCTTCCACCGATGAAGAGGTCGAAATCTCCAGGTTCGGCTACGTGGTTCAGGTCGTAATCATAGAAGCGTAGCAGCTCCGGAGTAATCTTGAAGGAAACGGTCTTGCTTTCGCCGGCGCGCAGGAAGACTTTTTCAAAGCCCTTCAATTCGCGCACGGGACGGGTGATGCTTCCTACAAGGTCGCGGATGTATAGCTGTACGACTTCGGCTCCGTCCCGTTTGCCGGTGTTGGTAACGGTGACTGCGGCGGTTATGGAACCGTCCTGTCCCATCGACGGGGTACTCAGAGCAATGTCACTGTACCGGAAAGTGGTGTAGGACAAGCCGTATCCAAAGGGATAAAGCGGCTCGTTGTCCACATCCAGGTAGTTGCTGCGGAACTTCTCGAACCATTTGCCTTCTTTCAGAGGACGGCCGGTATTCTTGTGGTTGTATGCCATAGGCAACTGGCCCACATTCTGCGGGAAAGTGGTGGTCAGCTTACCGCTGGGGCAAACGTCTCCGAACACTACGTCGGCAATGGCGTCTGCAGCTTCACTACCTCCGAACCATACATTCAAGATGGCGGGAACATTTTCATTCTCCCAAGTCAGCACTACGGGACGTCCGGAGAACAATACCAATACTACGGGTTTGCCCGTTTTCAGCAATGCTTCCAGCAGGTGGCGCTGTGCGTCCGGCATTTCCAGTTCGGAACGGCTACTGCTCTCACCACTCATCTCGGAGGACTCGCCGAGGGCGGCTACAATGACATCGGCTTGTGCGGCTACTTTCAGGGCTTCGTCCAGCAGTTCTTGGTCATTGCCACGGGGCAGTTCACGGCCGAACATCGTGGCGCGTGTCTGGTAGTCGGCATCGTACATCAGGTTGCTGCCTTGTGCATAGAGAATGTTGGCCTTGGAGCCGACAGAATTCTTGAAACCTTCCAGCAGGGTGCTGTATTTGTCTGCTGTGGCTGCCACACTCCAAGTGCCCGGCATGTTGGCACGGGTGTTGGCAAGCGGGCCAATCAAGGCGATATTGCCTTTGCGTTGCAAGGGCAGCAGATTGTCCTGGTTCTTCAGCAGTACGAATGTCTCTGTGGCAATCTGGCGGGCGATGGAACGGTGTTCGGGAGTGAACACTTCTTTTTCGGCACGCTTCACGTCGCAGTATTTATACGGATTGGCAAACAGTCCCAGCTTGTATTTGGCTTCTAGGATGCGTCGGCAGGCTTTGTCAATGTCGGCCTCAGTCACTTTGCCTTCTTTCAGGGATTTTTCCAGTGTGCCGATAAATCCGTCGGCTACCATGTCCATGTCTGTTCCGGCGGTCAAGGCACGTGCGGATACTTCCTGCAGGTCGCCGATTCCGTGGTCTATCATTTCGGAGATGGCTGTATAGTCTGTCACCACGAAGCCGTCGAAGCCCCATTGGTTGCGCAGTACGTCGGTCAGCAGCCAGTGGTTGGCAGTGGCGGGTACTCCGTCAATTTCATTGAAGGAGGTCATTGCGCTACCCACACCGGCTTCTACGGCAGCCTTGTAGGGAGGGAAGTATTCGTTGAACATACGGTTGCGGCTCATATCCACCGTGTTGTAGTCGCGGCCGGCTTCTCCGGCGCCATACAGTGCGAAGTGCTTTACGCAAGCCATTATCTCGTTGTTGGCACTCATATCCTTGCCCTGATAACCGCGAATCATGGCTTGTGCAATGGCTGAACCCAGGAAGGGGTCTTCACCGTTGCCTTCTGATACACGTCCCCAACGGGCATCGCGGCAGATGTCCACCATCGGGCTGAACGTCCAGCAGATACCGTCTGCACTCGACTCAATGGCGGCGATACGGGCCGATTTCTCTATAGCCTCCATGTCCCAACTGCACGAGAGTGCCAAGGGGATGGGGAATACCGTTTCGTAACCGTGAATCACGTCCATACCGAACAGCAAGGGGATGCCCAGGCGGCTGTTCTCTACGGCAAGTTTCTGCACTTCGCGGATGTTCTTCACGCCTTTCAGGTTGAACAGACCTCCGACTTCACCGTTGCGGATTTTACCGGCAACGTCGCTGCTCTTGGCTTGTCCGGTGACGATGTTTCCCGTTACCGGCAGGTTGAGCTGACCGATTTTCTCGTGCAGCGTCATTTTGCCCATCAGCTCCGTAATGAATTTATCCATCTCCTGCGGATTGCCTTGGGATGTGTTTTCTTTGGGCGTTGCCGTCACGGTGAGGGCAGAGAAAGCCAAGGCTGCTAATAATGTGTATTTCTTCATATGATATAATTTTGATTATCCCCTCCGGCCCCCTGAAGGGGGAGGGGAATAGTGATATAGAAATTCAACTTAAGCTTAGCTGCTCCATCATGTCGCATACTAACTTCAATCGTAAATCCCTAAGCCTTAAATCCCAGCTTCTGCAATCCTTCCTGAACCTCGGGACAGCTCATGAAGAGTTTCCACAACAAGCCGGAACGATAGTTCTCAATCATCGGGGCAATGGTGCATTGGTCGATGGCAAGATAGCGGGGCACCGTCCAGTCACTTCCCTCGGAGAAGGCATCGTAGAATCCGTACTTGCCCCAAATCCAGTCGCCTTTGGAATAGAAATACTTCAGTGCACGCATGGATTCCTCCGGTGTGTAGGGAAAACTGGACAAGGCTGCTGTCGGTGTGATGACACCATGGTCGTTGTCGCCCGGGCAGTGAGCTGCATAGCCTTTGGTAGAGTAGCTGGCGGTCAGTCCCCAGCAGTCCTCGCCGTAACCTTTGTATTGTTTGGGATTCTCCACGCAGTAGCGGTAGTTGGAGAGGGCATGGTTGCGCACCACGTTCCAGTAGTTGGCATAGCGGTCGCTCAGGTTGCGCGGGTCCAGACCGATGTGCGAGTATTGTGCCCAGAACAAGGGACCGCCCAGTTTCTCGGCTCCGTTGTGTTTCAATTCCAAAGGCAGGCCGTAGGGGGCAGAGTCGGACTTGATGCCGCCGCCGCGTGCCCAGCCGTTGTGGTAGGCTGAAGCCGGAACGGGATAAGTGGGGGAGGAGGCTGCGAGCACATACACAATCAATGCTTCGTTGTAGCCTTCCAGCGGGAAGTTCATTTCCCAGTTGTATTCGGGAGACCAGTGCCAGTAGATGACATCCTTGCCATTCTGATACCAGCTGAACTCCATCTCTTTCCACAATTGGTCAATCTTCTCTGCCAGCGCCTTTTCCTGCTCGTTGCCGTCGCGGAAGTATTGGCGTACGCAAAGCAAGCTTTGCATCAGGAAGCAGCTTTCCACCAAGTCTCCGCCGTTATCTTTTTGTCCGAAAGGTTTCACCTTGCCGGTAGGGCCGTACAACCAATGGGGCCATACGCCGTGGAAGCGGTCGGCGCGTTTCAGGTAATCGGCAATCTTGGTCAGGCGCTTCACGCCTTCTTCCCTGGGGATGAAGCCGCGTTCGATGCCTACCAGCAGTCCGGCTATACCAAATCCGCTGCCGCCGGTGGTGACAACATTCTGGTCCTTTTCGGGATAATCCCCATCCAGGTGGATGCGTTCGCGTGCCAGTCCGGAGGTCGGTTCCGCACCGTCCCACATGTAGTTCAAATGTACCTTCTGGATGTAATCAAGCATTTCGTCATCCGAAGCGAATGATTCGGGACGTACTTCCTCTGTGTCGGGCTTTTCCTCTTTTCCGTTCTCTTTCCCGTTTTCCTTCAAGTCGGAAGAGCAGGATGCACAGCCCGCCAATGTGGAAATCAGGAACAAAGCCAGCACATGTATCATTATTGGTTTTTTCATATCTTTATTTCTTGTGTTTAATTTTTTGTCGTCTTGCACAATGGCGAGCGGCCGTTTTCGTTCAGCGCCTCGATAGTGAAGTAATAGTCCGTGTCCGCATCCAGTCCGCGGAAGTCATATTCCGTCTGTCCCAGTACCGTGATGGCATTGTACATCTTGCCTTCGGCGGTGCCGTAGTAGATGTTGTAGCCATAGGCGCTTGCTTCGGGTTGCCAGGAGATAAGGGCATTCCGGCGGTCTTTCCTGTCACGTTTCACAGTCAGTCCTTTCACGGCTTGCGGGACATCGCCGTCACCGTTCCCGAAGACGCGGAAGCCGGACAAGGCGACATTTCCCGTAGGCATGTGCACATTCTCGTATTTCAGATAACGGGCACGCAACGGCTCGTTGAGCTCGATGTAGTCGTGCGGACAATCCTTGTCACTGTCGCTCTTGTCTATGACCAATGTCCATTCTTTTCCGTCTTCGGAAGCAAAAATACGGTATTGGTGATAAATATCCATGGCACGGTTGTATTGAACCGCTTTATGGTCGTAGAAGTTCAACTGCACGGCACGTACATTCTTTGTACTGCCCAGGTCTATCCCGGCCCATTCGCCGGGGTTGCCGGAACGGGCTGCCCAGTAGGTGCGCATACTTTCGTCCGTCAGGTTGGAAGCTGCATGGATGCTATCCGTAGATGATACCTCCACCGGTTTGCCGTAGGACAGAAGCATCCATCCCGTGAAACGCTCTGCAGGGTTCTTTACGTCCATCGGTTCTGCCCAGTTGGGATAATCGCCGAAGGCAGTGGACGAATACATGACACCATCCTTGTCGAAAGCCACCGGATAAAGACCGATGCGGCGTTCGAACTTGTACTTCAGGGAGAGCATGCAGGTGGCCACGTGCCAGTAATTGCCTTTCACGTCGCAGAACGTGCCTCCATGACCGGCACCTTGCACATAACCGCCCGGCTTGTAGCACATCGGGTTATGCTTCTGGTAGACAAACGGGCCCAGCGGGGAATCCGAAACATATACGCCATCGGCATAGACTTTGAATTCAGTGCCCGGAGCACCATATTGGAAATAATATTTGCCATTGTGTTTGGTCATGTAAGCGCCCTCTGTGAATGGGCGGAGTGTCACTTCATCGTCATTGTTCATGCCGAAACGTTCCCAGCCGTGTTCTTCGGGGCGGAGCATCATCACGTCGTGAATCTTGCTGATGGGATAGAAATCATTTCGGTCCAGTTCCACCGCCTTTAGCGGATATTCATTGCTGGAGCCATAATACATATACAGTCTGCCGTCATCGTCCAGAAACATGCAGGGGTCCCATGTGGGAAGCACATTCTTTTCGATGGCACGTTTGAAACGTCCCGTTTTGGGGTGTGTGCTGTACCACACGGCGAGGCCTTCGTAGGTGGAGCCGGTATAGAACAGCGTGTCACCGCTTACATAGGCTGCCGGTGCGCACTGGTCGTCGTCCGTAGGCTTGCGTTGGAAGCCGGCAGGAACGAAATCCCAATCCACCAGGTTCTTGGAATAGTGAAAACCGCCCTGGTTGGTGGAGAACAGAAAGTATTCTCCCTTGTATTCCACCGCCATCGGGTCGGCAGAGGAACGGAACGAACCGTTGGGACGCACATTGTTGTTGAAAGGCTCGAAGTTGTAACTGATGTTCATCGGATTGCAGAAGGTGCGCGACAGAGGCGCCTGTGGGTCATACCACCGGGTCGCCTGGGCGGGGCGGCAGATTGCGGTTGCCTTGTGTACCTCTTTTTCCATCACTACCTCAATATCGGTTTCATCCAGTGCCAGGATTCTGTTCACTATCTTTTTCCCGGGATAGTAGACATACAGGTGCACGTCGTTCTTCGCTCCTTTGATGGCAAAGCTGCCGTCGTGGGCAGTGGTATTGTGCATGGGACTTGCGAAGAACATGACTGTGGCGCCTGCGAGTGGCTGGCGGTTGGTGTCCAGTACGTGTCCTTTTACGATACGGTCTTGGGTTACAGTGATGTAATAGTCACTGACTTGCCCCTTCACCACTTTGATGGAATCGTCAGGGGTTGCCTTTGCCGCCAGAGCGGCAAAGGCTATTCCACAACTGATTAGGAATCTTTTTACCATATTGGAACGGATTTATTCGGCAATTCCGTCAATGGGTTCCAGCTTCAAATCAGGAAGGTCGTCCAACTGGTTGGCCGGTATGGGCCAATAAGTCTTTTCTGCTGTCCATCCTTTGGGACCGAGTACGGTGGCGGCATCGCCGGTACGCACCAAGTCCACATAACGGGCACACCATTCGCCGCAAAGTTCCATCCGGCGTTCGTCCATCACGTCTTTCAGGGTAACACCGGTTTTGGTGCTCATGCCTGCACGCCGGCGCACTTCGTTGTAGCCTGCGTCTCCATCCTTGCCCAGTCTGACTTTGGCTTCGGAGTTCATCAGCAGTACTTCGGCATAGCGGATGATACGCACATTATTGTTGGCTCCGTAGGTTGTACGTGGAAGAGTCATCTGATTGTAGGGAAGGTAACCTTTGCCGTTCCAACAGTCGGTCTTGGTGGCCGATGTGGGACCTACCTGCCAACCCTCGCGCGTCTTGCTCAGGGCTTTCAGGAAAGAAGTTTCGGCACGCACACCTTCGCCACGGGCTTCGGCCCATGCCACGAACTCGGGTTCATAGCCTATGAAATTCCAGCCGCCTATGGACTTGGTGCCTTCGGCTTGCTTGTAGCTGATGGTACCGTCTGCGTTCACTACTTCATCATACCTCTCTGCCATGTTCGGACCCTGGAAATTGAACCATTGGTCTACGCCCAGGTAATCGCCGGAACCATTGCCGTAGTCTGTTACCTGGCATTCGAACAAAGATTCGTCACACAACTTTCCGGGAATTTTGAACAGCTGGTAGAAGTCGTCGTAGAGACGGAATCCACCGTTCTTGATGATGTCATCGGTCAGTGTCTCCACTTGTGCATAGTCTCCTTTCAGCAGATAGATGCGGGCGGCCAATGCTTGGGCGGTGAAGGCTGTCACGGCTCCCTTGTGTTCCATCTGGTTGGGACGCATGCGGGGCAGTTTGTCGATGGCGTAGTTCAAATCTTCCAGCATATAATTATATACGGCCTCTACGGTAGAACGGCGAAAATCGGTCTGCAGGTTGTCACGGTAGATGACGGTGGGACCGAAATTGGTCACCAGACAATAGTAGGCCCATGCACGGATGGTACGTACTTCGCCGCAATAGGATTCGTAGGTTTTGTAATCTTCGCTTCCTGCAGCAAGATATTCGGCATAACCGTCGAGGCTTTGCAGGGCGGCATTGGTGATGCGGATGATGTCGTAGAAGTTCATCCATACCTGGTTCAGTGCCCAGAATGAGTTGTTGTAGTTGAACTTGCGTCCGAAGGCCACGGCATCGCCCTGGTCATCGGTACGGCCCGACCACACGTCACCGTCGCGGGTGAACATCAATAGTGCGTTGCACCAGTGCATGCCCTGTGTGCGTACTTTGGAGTAGGCACCCACTACGGGTTGGTACATATTGTTCTTGTTGGTAAAGTCCACGCCTTGTTCGGGAACTTTGTTCTCCGGATCGATTTCTATGAAATCGGTGCAAGCGGTAGCTCCTCCCAGTACCATCATGGCCGGAAGTATATATGCGAATGTTTTCTTTAAGAATTTCATTGTTTTACGTTTTAGGGTTTAGAAATCTATTTGCACTCCGAAAGTATAGGTTGAAGTCAGAGGGTATACTTCGGTATCCCAACCTTCGGCATCCGACACTTCAGGTGTGAAGCTGTTGGCCTTGAAGGTAGTGAAGGGGCGGTCGGCCGTCAATGAGAGGCGGAGTCCCGGCATCACGTAGCTGCCTATCTTCAAGTTCTTGAACGAGTAGCCCAGCGTGATGTTCTGGATGCGGAAGTAATCGGAGCTTTCTACGAAATAGGAAGCGTTGTTACTGTCTGATTTGTTCCAGGTTTTGAGAAGAGCCTTGGCCGACGGATGTTCGTTGGTAGAGCCTGCACCCGTCCAGCGGTTCTCATACTGTGCACGGTCAAAGTTATAGTAGTCGGCTGCATAGCGCAGGGCACGCTTACGGTTCCACAGTTCGCCGCCTGCTTGTCCGTAGGTAGTGAGGCTGAAGTCGAAGTTCTTATAAGAGAATCCGGCATTGAAGCCATAAGTAAAGCTGGGCACGTATGAGCCCAACACCTGCTTGTCGTTTCCGTCTATCACATGGTCGCCGTTCACGTCCTCGTAGATGAAGTCGCCGGGTTCCAGTCCGTTGGCCACGGCGATGGGGTCGGCAGCACATTGTTCAGGAGTCTGGTAGATGCCGATGACCTTGTAGCCATAGAATGAGTTCATCGTCTCGCCCACCATATTCACGGTCTTTCCGCCTTTGATGATTTTCATGTTTCCTTTTAGGCTTTTCACTTCGTTATGCAGATAAGAGAGATTGACGCCGATGTTGTAATTGAAGTCCTGGCCAATCTTGTCGTTCCAGTTCAAGGAGAGGTCGATACCGGTATTCAGAATCTGTCCGTTGTTGCCGGCCAGCAGCTCGCCACTCATCGGGAGCTTGGGTGAAATCACGGCGTTGTCAGTCAGACGGTAGTACCAGTCGATGTCGGCGTTCAAGCGGTTCTTCAGTGTACTGAAGTTGACGCCCACGTTGGTTTCGTTCACTACTTCCCAACCCAGCCAGCTGAAGTTGGTGGTGTTGATGAATCCGTCGATGGCGGTATTGGGACCGAATACGGACTGTACGTTCTGTATGCTTGCGAAGCCTGCACTGGCAGCAATCTTGTCGTTACCCAGCTTACCCCAGCTGGCACGCAGCTTCATGTAGTCGAAGATATTCTGGTTCTTCATAAACGGTTCTTGGGAGATGACCCATGCGGCACCGATGGAGGGGAAGTAGCCCCATTTGTCGTTGTACTTGGACGAGCCGTCGGCACGGAAGGTGAACATCAACATGTACTTGTCGTTGTAGTTGTAATTCAGTCGGGTGAAATAGGAGAGACCGCGGTATTTCCAGCCGTCGTCTTTCACCGTAGCGCCTTCCTTGTTGCCCAGTGCGATGTATTTCCACACGTCCTCACCTTCGGGCACGTTGGTGGCGGTACCTTCGAGCAGGCGGTATTGCTCTTGACGCATGGATGCACCCAGCATACCGGTAAAGGAGTGTTTGCCCCACTTGTCAGTATAAGTGGCCACGTTGTCCCATATATATTTGTAGTAGTTAGTGTTCTTTTTAGTGAGTTCGGTAACCTCTTTCTTCTGGTTGGTGCCTACATAGTAGGTAGGAGTGAACTCAGAACCGCGAATCATTGAGTAGTCGTAGCTGTAGCTACTGCGTATATTCAGCTTGTCGGGGATGAGGTTGAGCTGTGCATAGAAGTTGGTCAGCACTTGGTAGGTCTCGTTCCGGTTGTCGTAATAGTTGGCAGTGGCTACCGGATTGTTGAAGTTGTTGGTCAAGCCCACCTGCTCGGGCGATGTGTACTTCTTAGGGAACACGGCATCGTCGCGGCGGTCATCATACACCGGGATGATAGACGGTGTGTTGTATGCCTGTTGCCATGCGGCATTCTTGGGAAGCTGCTGCTGCGAGTTGCTGAATACGCCGTTGAAGCCTACTTTCAGCCATTTGCGGGCTTCGTAGTCAAGGGCGGCACGGAAGTTCAAGCGGCGGTAGTAGTTTTCCACGTCCATGATACCGTCTTGTGCCAGATAGCTCATGCCGGCAGAGTAGGTCGCTTTTTCCGTACCACCGGAGATATTCAAGCTGTGATTGGTCATCATGGCTGTGCGCAACAGTTCGTCATACCAGTTGGTATCGGCATTGAATTGCAGGTTTTCCATATTGCCTCCGAATTCGGCTACTGACTTTTCGAAAATCGACCGGTAAGCTTCCGGGTTGGCTTCCAACATCATGGTGGCATACTCGTGAGAGTTACACATCTCCAGCAGGTTGGTGGCTTTCTGAATACCTACATAACCGTTATAGGTAATCTTGGCATCCTGGTTGCGGCTTCCTTTCTTGGTGGTGATGATTACAACACCGTTGGCGGCGCGTACACCGTAGATGGCAGATGCGGATGCGTCTTTCAAGATGGTCATGTCCTGAATGTCGGAATTGTTCAGGAAGTTGATGTTGTCGTAGAACATTCCGTCCACTACATAGAGAGGAGAGGTGTCACCGAAGGAACCCATACCACGGATGGTCACTTTAGGACCTTCGCCCGGCGTTCCCGAATTGATGATGTTAACACCCGGTACCTTTCCCTGCAATGCTGCCATCGGGGAGGAGGTAGGAACATTGATAAGTTCTTTCTCTTTGACAACGTCAATCGGGGCCGTCAGGTCTTTCGCCTTGGCCGAACCGTAACCGATAACAACAACTTCTTCCAGTAGTTGTGCATCTTCACGTAGCTTTACATTAATGACGGATTGTCCCGCAGCGCTTATTTCCTGCGGCAACATGCCCAAATAGTTGAATACGAGAGTTGCGTCTTCAGGGACGCCGTTCAGTACATAGTTACCGTCGAGGTCGGTAGCTGCTCCAATAGTAGAGCCTTTTACTACAACCGTGGCTCCAATAATCGGTTCGTTGTTCTGATCAACAACAGTTCCTTTAACTGTCTTTGTTCCTTGTGCCAAAACTGTCAGTGGCAATGAGAACAAAATCATGAATAGAAGAAATAAAGTTTGCCTTCTCATAAACTAAATTTAAGAGTTAATAATTCTGCCGGCAAAGGAAGTAATTACGGTAAGTAAGGCAAAAAAAATCACTACCACGATAATACGTTTAGGGTAAAAATGGGTACCGTTTTACTACGTTTTCGTGTTACTTGTTTCTAATAATCAGTTTATTATGATTGAATGATTTGTAGCCGCTTTATTTCAAGTCGATGAGAAAATCCACTAATCCCGTTCCGTCGGGGATATCCAGTTTCTTGCGCAAACGGTAGCGTGCTGCCTCTACTCCCCGGATAGTGAGGTTGGTCATTTGCGCAATGTCTTTCGTAGAAAGATTCAGGCGCAGCAGCGCACAAAAACGGAGGTCGGTAGCGGTAAGACTGGGATAACGTTCGCGCAAATTACGGAAGAATTTCTCATGAATCAGGTCGAAATTGTTCTGGAATACATCCCAAAATTCCTGTGTCTCGATGTTTTCGTTGATGAGCTTCAGCAGAGATTCGAGGTTCTTGCGTCCATATTGCCCTTTCACCAGGGACTCTTGTACGACAGTACGAAGTTTCTCCAGGACCTCGTTCTTGGCAAATACACCCAGTGCCATGCTGGCAAGGTCTTTACTCTTTGCCGACAACTCGGCTTCCAGCAATTGCTGTTGCTGCAGAGTTATCAGATGCTCCTGCTCGCGCATCTTGATGTTCTGCTGCACCTGCTCTGCCTCATACTCCTTCCGTTTCTTTTCCATGGCACGGTTGGCGCGCCACTTGGAGAAAAAGTAGACAAGCGCTGTGAGAACTATGAGATAGAGCGCAAAGGCATAATAGGAGAGGTAGAAAGGGCGGGCTATGGCAAAATGATATTCCACCTCACCGATTTTCTGTCCCAAATCATTATAGGCTTCTGCCTGGAATGTGTATTCTCCGTAATCCAGGCTACCGTAGCGGATTTCGGGCTCTTTCAGGTCCGATGTCAGCGCCATGCCTTGTCCTCCTTGCAGGACATAATGGAAATGTACGGACAATTTATTGTAATGCGGCAGGCTTACTGAGAACAGCAAATCCCGGTAATTGCTTTCCAGTTCGACATTTCCAGACAGAGGCAGGCGTTTCTCCTTTTTATCGGAAGAGGAAGCAGTGACCGAGCTCAGTGAGAGGGCGGACTCCAGAGTAGGACTGAGGCTGTCTGTGTTTTTGCTGTAACTGGCGATTCCGTTGTTCAGATTAAAATAGACAACGTCATTGTCGACGAACACATTGTTGTAGTTCTCTATGCATGGAGAATCAAACAGTTCGATGAGGATGCGCTGCTTCACGATGTACTCTCCTTCTGCGTACTCTACCAATACGTACTCATGTGAACCGGACAGCCAGAAGCGGTCGTTCGTGACGGATACCACAGAATGAGCATTCCTGATGTAAGGCAGAATGGCATTCAGCTTTTGGAAGGGGATAATCTGCCGGGTGATGTCGTCATAGGTATAGAAGCCGTTGGGACTGGAAAAGACGATACGTCCTCGCATTTTCATTACTTGGATAGGGCCGATGATATATTCCGAGCCTAAATGGGAGATGTGCCGTACGCTTTTTACAGCCGACAAGTCATCGCTCAAGACTATTTTATAGACTCCCTGATACATGTGTGAAGCCCAGATGACACCGCTTTGGTCCACCTCCAAGTGCATGACCGGTGCAATGAAGCCGTCTATGACATGCGAAAAGGTCCATTGCCCGTTCTTCTTTTTATAGATACGCAAATTGGCGTAGGATGATTCCAACAGTATCTCTTCGCCATAGAGGGTGCACTTTATCAGACACGTACTGCTGTTGGTATTGCTTATGACGGAAACATTCCCTTTTTCGCCTATTAATAAGGTATGGGCATTGTTGCCTGCAAAGAGTTGCCCGTCAATGTCCTTCACATACCAGTTCTGTCCTTCAGTATGGGGAAGCAGGCGCAGATTCTCGGTAACCTGGTGGTATTCGTACAAGCCCTGGTTGGTGGCCAGATAGAAACAGTCGCCCCGGTGGGCTATGTCGTACACCATGCCCAGTTTGGTTTCATGGTTGGCAGGAGTCAGCAGCATGACGGGTGAGTTGTGGTGGATGTATGCGATGCCGTCGTCCAATGCTGCCCATACGTTGTTATCTTTGTCACAGAACAAGCCCAGGACTGTGTTGTTGTCCAGACGGTTATCCAGATTGAAGTGCCAGAGGCAATGTCCTTTGCGGTCGATGGCGTATATGCCATTCAAGACTGTACCTATCATGAATATGGAATCATTGGTCATGACGGCGCGGTTCACCCGCTGTTTCTTCAGCTCTGCATCAATGTCTGTTTTCCAGGGGGTGATGTCACCGTTGTAGCGGAACAATCCGTTATTCTCTGTGACCATCAGGAAGCTGTCGTCCCCGTCGGGCAGTAATGCCACTACATTGTCATCGTTCACTTGGCTGCGGGGGAAGAGATGAAGGAAATCCTTGCCGTCGAATTCATAGAAGTCCTCATCAATCATCTGTGTGTAGATATGTCCGTTTTGGGTGTAGAAGTAGAGCGGCTGTTGCTGTCTGTTGCGGAAAGCGTGTACCATCTTCCCGTCGTAGGAGAACCAGGCGCTGAACGACTGGAAGTAGATGCGACCGTCCAGCTCTACAATGTTCCATATCTCGTTGTTCTCCATGGGGAAATTTTTCAGGAATTTGCTCAAAGAATGGTACCGGAGAGTGCCTGCCTCCGAATACTTGAAATAGCCGAATTCCTCGAATGCCCCCACATAGATACGGTCTTCTTTCACATACACCGAACGGACAATATGGTTCCCCGGCACTTTGTGGAGAGTCCAGCGATAACCGTCATATACCAGGAGCCCCTGGCTGTTGCCGAAATACATTTCGCCGTTGCTGCCTTGCGCACATGCCCAGTTCTGATAACCGGCTTCATAGTCTTTGGCAAGATAGTTGGTGACGGCGGGCATGAAGGAAGAAGCCCTGGCCTGGATGAAGAGGATGAACAATAGAAGGCACACTACCCAATACTTGAAAAGCATCGGTCTTATCGTATTTTGTTTCATTTTTTCAGGTTAATCGAAGTGTTTCTTGGAAGCAAAGATACAATAAGTATTCTAAATATTGTGTTTTGATGAGATAAAAAAGGTACTTGAAGCGGTTAGGGAGGATGTTTCTTAATGAATATCCTCCCCTCTTAGTTGTTTGTCTTTTGAAATTTATTATAGGGATTGTGCGGATGATAGGACTCGAACCTACACGCCTCACGGCACCAGATCCTAAGTCTGGCGCGGCTACCAATTACGCCACATCCGCATGCGTCGCTTTTTGTTTAGCGGTGCAAAGATAGGAAGATTTTCTGATTTGACAAATAATTAGGCAACAAAGTTACTCACTTAAGATTTCAAAAGCCTTTTCAATCAGTGTGTCCCTATGTTTAGATTGGTCATCCTCAGTCATATCGATAGCTATATCAGGCAAAATACCTTCTTCCAGCGGCTGCATATTTTTGTCGAAATGAGGACTGGCGGAGAAGCGGATGCTCCATCCGTTCGGCAGTTCCGATGTGAAAGGAAGTCCCGAACCGCCACCTGTCTGGTCACCGACCTGGATGATCTTGCCATTGTCTATGCTGCGCATCAGATTGACGAAATCATTGGTTGCACTGTAGCAACGGCGGTTGGTCAGTATAACGACTTTCTTCTGCCAGCGGATGCTGTTGGAAGGTTCCAGGTAGATCGGTTCCGGTTGGGAAAAGTCACTATGTCCTGTTCCCGTTTTATGCTGTATGAATCCGGTCAGGATTTTACTATTGGTAAATCGGGCGGCAATGCGGGAAGAATTAGTCAGATTACCTCCTCCGTTGTCGCGTACATCGATAATCAGTCCGTTGCAGGTTGCCAGATAGACAAGGATTTCATCCAGATTGCCATCGCCGACCCCGGAACTGAAACTTTCGTAGCGGATATATCCGATATTATTGTCGAATATTTTGTACTTCATCCCCGCCGATGTATAGTAGTCCTTGCTGGCACTGCCCAGGTAATACTGGTAAAGAATATCCTCCCGATAATTCCACGGATACCCCTGATACCATGCGTCGTAATAAGAGACACGCTTGGCAGATGAAAGATTG
>OHNG01000704.1_pt1 | contig 14831 bp, 14 predicted proteins | sample 1569511 | NCBI WGS metagenome assembly OHNG01 (sample SAMEA3879530, study PRJEB24766) | human gut metagenome | biome: human-associated habitat; feature: feces | place: USA | collected 1985/1987
GGAGGCCGCGCAGCACGCCGCGGGTGGAGCGGCTCTGGTTGTCCTGCACGAATTCCTTATCGATGCCGGCTTCGGCAAACTGATCCTTCTGATAGGTCTCCATAAAATAACCGCGGTCGTCGCCGAACACCTGCGGCTCAATGACCACAACACCGGGGATCTCGGTCTGAGTAAACGTAAACTTGCCCATATTTTGTACCTCTCTTTTGTGAAGCATGTTTGTTTTATCTGGAAAAGTCTGTTCGACGCAGGCTTTTGCACTTATTTGCCGCGGCGGGTCTGTCCCTGTTCCGTGCGCGTTCTGCGGCGTTTCTTCCGCCAGGTGATGAACCGCACCACCAGAAAGGTCACCAGCGCTGCCGCTGCGGTGGACCCCAGCGAGATGCCCAGCAGCCAGAATGCATGGCTTTGGGGCTTTACCGCCTTGGCCGCTTCCAACTCCTGACCGGTGCTGTTCTCCAGCAGTTCAGGCAGGCCGGAAATCTCCGCATCCACACGCACGCTGGTGCTCTCCTGCTTTTCGCCGCCGTGGACGGTGTACACAGCGTACACCTCCGGGTCGGAGCCAAGGACATAGCTTTCCGGCAGTTCCAGCGTCACCTCCACATCGTCGGCAGTCAGGCCGTTGGCCAGCAGCAGCCGCACGCCGGGGTCGGAGACGGTCACGGTGCCAAGGCTCCCGCCGCCGCCCACCACGCTCAGCGGTGCTGTGATGCCCTGCGCGGGCAGGTCGGTGTAGCCGGTATAGCGTGCGAAAGCGTAGTCCAGCAGGGTGCGGACGTCGTTGTACTTATCGGTCTTCATCTCGCTCTGCATGGTCACGCAGATGAGGCGGACGCCGTTCTGTTCCGCGAGGCAGACGTAGCTGTAGCGGGCAATGTTGGTGTAGCCTATCTTGGAGCCGCGGATGGCCGGGATGTAATACCGGCTGTAGCTCAGCCGCATTTTGTCCTGCTGGGAGAAATAGCGGGTCACCGGCTGGACATTCGTGGGCGCCATGGTGTACATCTCGAGCCGGGTGAAAATGGTCTCAAAGCCCGGCTGGGTCAGCGCCCATCGCAGGATCTGGGCCATGTCGTAGCAGCTGGTGTAATGGTCATCGCCGCTGATGCCGTGGGGGTTGGCGAAGTGGGTGTGCTCGAGGCCCAGCGCCTGCACTTGGGCATTCATCGCGGCCACGCCGCCCTCGATGGTGCCGCCGCCGAAGTATTCGGCCAGCAGATTCGCGCCGTCGTTGGCACTGGCGATCATGGTTCCGTAAAGAGCGTCCTGCAGGGGGACTTCCTCCCCCTCCCGCAGGGCGATGTGGCTGGAATCGGTGCCTGCGAGGGAGTAGACGTCCTCGTGGGAGACCGTGAGCTTTACGCCGTCCCAGTTTCCCTGCGCCTTCTGGCAGGCAAGGCCCAGCGTCATCACCTTGGTGATGGACGCCGGGTGCAGTTCTTCGTTCATATTCTGCTGTGCCAGCACGAGGCCGGTGTCTGCATCAATGATGCAGTAAGCCTCCGTCGTGGTCAGGGCAGGGCCCACCGCCCCGGCAGACAGCGCCGTGCAGAGCAGGAGCAACGCTGTAAGAAGTGCAGCGATGTATTTTTTCATTCGATCAATTCTCCACAAATCTTCATAGATAAACTTAGTATACCACACTTTCCCCTGCCTGAAAAGACACCTTTCATCCACACGGACATTGCAGCACCGGCTGTAATTGCCGCCCTTCCAGCGCCGCTTCCAGCGTCTGGGGCAGCAGCTCGAACCGTGCCTTGAGGCTCTGGGGCTTGGTGTTAGGGTCATCCTGCCCGTAAGGCACAAAATAATAGTGCTTGCGCTGGTAGAGCCGGGCGATGTTCTCCCCGGAAGCGCCCAGCCCGTCGTTCGTCGAGACAGCGATGACGACGGGACAGCCCACCCGGAGCAGACTCTTCGCCGCCAGCGTCACCGGCGTGTCGGAAAGGCCCTCGGCCAGCCGGGCCAGCGTGGCCCCCGTGCAGGGCGCGATCACGAGGGCGTCGGCCAGATGCCGTGGGCCGAGAGGCTCCACCGCCTGCAGGGTATCCAGAACCGGACGGCCCGTCAGCCCTTCCAGCTGATGCCGCCAGCCGGAGGCCCGGCCAAAGCGGGTGTCCTGCCCCGCCGCAAAGCTCATCACCGGCAGAAGTTCCCACCCCTGCCCCCGCAGCGCACGGGCCGCATCCAGCGCCGCTTCCAGTGTGCAGAAGCTGCCGCAGACCGCAAAGGCCGCGCAGCGTCGTTTCTTTTCTATCATGATGCTTCCTCCCTCTGCCCGATCATATCGCACACCGTCTGGGCCACCGCCTCGCCTGCCGTCTCGGGGGCGCAGGCGGCGGGCAGGCTCAGTGCATGGATGGCTCTGTGGCCCAGCCGCCGGGCCGCGTCGAAGTCGGTACCGCCGGGGCGGGACGCCAAATCTACGATAAAGCTCTGCGGCCGCAGCCGGGCCAGCACTGCCTCGCTGAGCACCGGCGCAGGCACCGTGTTCACCACTGTATCAAAAGCCGGCGCTATCTGCCCGATCCGGTCGATGAGGATGCTCCGCAGTCCGAAGCTCTCGGCCAGCGCCCTCTGGGCCGGGCGGCGGGCCGCCGCCGTCACCTGCGCTCCCAGCGCTGCCAGCCGGACGCCCAGCGCCTGCCCCACCGGCCCGAAGCCGGTCAGCAGAATGCTGCTGCCCCAGAGGGTGCGGCTGCGCTCTTTCATCAGGATGCCGATGCACCCTTCCGCCGTGGGGATGGCGTTGCGGATGGTCAGCTCTTCCCGGGCGAAGTAGTCTACCAGCTCTACCCCGGCCTCGGCGGCGATGGCTTTCGCCTCCACCGACAGCATCCCGCCCAGCGCCAGCGTACCGGGCCTTGCGGCCCGCAGCAATTCGGCCAGCGGCGTCCGTGCCGCGTCCAGCGGCAGGGGCAGCAGGATATAATCTGCCAGTGCAACCTGTTCGGCTCCGCCCACCGCATAACCTGCCCGTTCCAGCACCCGGCCTGCCGCCGCCTGCCGGGCATCGGTGCCCACCACCACAAACAGCATTTTCGCTTCCATGCCGCATCCCCCTTTGCCTGCTCGTGGGCCATCCTATGCAGGAGAAATATTTGTTGTGAAAAAACTCCTCCAGCTTTCGCCGGAGGAGTTTTTTATCACGATTATAGAATGCGCCGCCCTGACATCCGGCACATCTTTTATTTTACGAACTTTGCCACAGCACGGGCTACGATGCCGCCCAGAATGCCGGAGACAAGGAACTCGGCCACGCCCTGCACGCCGACCAGCAGGACGACGAACATCAGGGGGTTGGCTGCGCCCTTGACGGACACGAGGTTCTGGACGTAATCGCAGCCGTAGAAGGCCAGCACGATGTAGCCCATGAAGAACAGGGTGTTGAGGGCCGGGGCGCACATGGCGCTGACGATGTAGCTCCATGTGCCGGGCTTGTCAAAGCGCTTCAGGCTGCTGAAGATCAGGCCGCAGCACAGGCCCATCAGCACGCGCATACCCACGCACAGGATAAAGGTGTTCACAGGGCTTACCTGAAACAGCGCACCCGTCATAGCGGAAGCACCGGTGATGGCATCGTAGAAGCTCACTGCGCCGAACACACCGCCCAGCAGCGCGCCCACAGCGGGGCCCATGGTGATGGCACCCACTGCAATGGGAAGGGTCAGGAAGCTCATGTACAGCGGGCCCACAGGCACACTGCCCAGACCCACCATCTTCATGACCAGCTCAATGGCGACCAGCAGTGCCAGCCGGGTGAGGGTGCGAATGTCATTCTTTTTCATAATTCAGTTTTCCTCCTTGCTGCCGTTCCGCCCTAAATTGTCGGATACGGCGCAAACCTGCCCGTGAAATACACGGGGTCTTTTGTAGAATACAGTCTGAAATATACGGGATGTTTTGTCAGGGAACTCCCGGGGATAGCATTATAAATCAGTAGTGAAGCGGATGCCCGCATCGCGGCGGGCCGTTTCCAGCACACGGCTGACGGCCACCGAGGTGTCCAGCATCCGGCTGCAAAACTCCATATCCTCGCTCTCGATGGCACGGGCAAAGGCGTGGAACTCCGCCGCCTGCCGGGGACGGCCTGCGCTGAGGTTGAAGTGTTCTTCCTTGCCCTTATAGGGGTGGAAGGTGACGCCGCCACAGAAGTTGGCGGTGGATTTCTGGAGCAGATACCCCTTGGTACCCTGAATGATGTACCGGGCCGGGGAACTGCTGTCCTTGGCATTGATGCTCACGGCCTTGAAGCTGCGATACTCCATCGTCAGCACGCCGCTGGTGTCGATGCCCCGGGTGACATTGGCCGCATAGTGGACCTTATTGGGCGAACCGAAGAGGCCCACCACATAGCTGACATTGTAGACGCCCAGGTCCATCAGCGCACCGCCGGCGCAGGCCGGGTCAAAGGACGGCCAGACCTTGCCGGCGCAGAAATCATGATACCGGCTGGAATACTGGCTGAAATTACACTGCACCATCGTGACGGCACCCACCTTGGGCAGCACCTCACGGATCTTGGCATAGTTGTCCTGATACTGCGTGGTGACCGCCTCAAAGAGGAAGAGCTTTTTGCTCCGGGCCAGCTCGGCCAGCTCTTCGGCCAGCGCCGCCGTGGGGGCCATCGGCTTTTCGACGATGACGTGGCGGCCCGCTTCCAGAGCGGCGCGGGTATATTTTACGTGCAGGATATTCGGTACGGCGATATACACAACGTCCACCCAGCTCAGCAGTTCGTCGTAGCTGGTGGTGTGGCGCGGCACACCATACTGGTCGCAGAGGGCCTGTGCTGCACCGGCGCTCCGCTCCGTGCTGCAAAGAGCCTCGACCTTGAAGGGGCTTTCCGGCCCGGTGAGCCAGGGCAGGAACTCCCGGACGATCATGCCTGCGCCGAGAATGCCTAATTTCATCATAAGGTCTCTCCTTTCAGGGCTCAGCCCGCTTTGGCCTCATCGTCCCGGCGGGGACGGCGGTTATTGCGGCGGCGGGAGCTGCTGCCGTTGTTGTAAGGGCGTCTGCCTGCCGGGCGGGGACGGCGGCGCTCACCGTCGCTGCGCGGCTCGTGGTGACGCTCATGCTGCGGCGCATTGAGCTGGTAAAGGAGAGCCAGCCCCTTCAGCAGCAGCTCGGGGTCATAGGTGAGCGGGTGACGGCAGAGCGGGATGACATACTTTGCCAGACCGCCTGTGACCACCAGCGTGGCCGGACGGCCCAGTTCTTCCTCGATGCGCTGAGTGATGCCGTCCAGCAGGACAGCCGTCCCCAGCACAGAGCCGGAGAGCATACACTTCTCGGTATCGACGCCGATCGCGCTTTTGGGCGAAGAAAGATGTACCTGCGGCAGCTGGGCGCACCGCTCCCCCAGCGCCCGCAGACCGGTGGAAAGTCCGGGGCAGATGACGCCGCCCCGGAAGACCTTATTCTCATCCACCACGTTGAACGTGGTGGCGGTGCCGAGGTCTACCGTGACCACTGGCAGGGGGAAGTTCGCCGCCGCGTAGGCCGCATCCACAAGGCGGTCTTTGCCGACGGCGTGAGGGTCAGGCACCCCCATCGTGAGGCCGGTGCGGATGTCGGGCGAGACGATGACCGGCTTTTTGCCGGTGTAGTGGCGGGCGCACTCGGCCAGCGCCCCCGTGATCTGGGGGACGACGCTGGTGAGGACAGCGCCCTCGAAGCGGATGGGCTTTTCCGGGTGTCTCCGATGAGAGAACACCTTTTCCATCTCGGCACGGTACTCCGCCGCTGTGCGGGTGCGCACCGTGTCCATGTGGGCCACAAAGCATACACGTCCGTCCCGGATGCCCCCGAGGGCGACGGTGGTGTTGCCTATGTCAATGGCTAAAATCATAATTCAGTTCCTCGCAGGGTCGAACCTCTCCGTCATCGCTGTGCGATGCCGCCTCTCCTACCGAGGGGAGGCCTTGGCATATCGTAAAGCCCCATCTCTTCGCCAGAGGCTCCCCTACCAGGGGAGCTGGCGCGAAGCGCCTGAGAGGTTGTATGGAGACGGGCCTGCCCGTGAGCCGCAGGCTTGACGGAGAGCTTTTTTGTATAAGTCAAGCTGTATTTTACCGCATTTTGGGCCAAGATACAACCCCCATCAAAGATTTTGTTGTGCTCTGGGCCGTTTTGCATTATACTGTAGTTATATTATCCCTATTTATAGGAGGTATTTTGGATGGATCTGAAGGGAAAATGCGTCCTTCTGGGCGTCAGCGGCGGCATTGCCGCCTATAAAATGGCCAACGTGGCCAGCGCACTGCGCAAGCTGGGGGCCGACGTGGAGGTCATCATGACCAGAAACGCCACCCAGTTCATCACCCCTATCACGTTCGAGACCCTGACGGGCCACAAGTGCATGGTAGACACCTTCGACCGGGATTTCAAGTTCGAAGTCACCCATATCTCGCTGGCAAAGAAGGCCGACGTCATCCTCGTGGCCCCGGCCACCGCCAATGTCATCGCCAAGATGGCCCACGGCATCGCCGACGATATGCTCACCACCGTCGTTCTCGCGGCCAAGTGTCCCAAGCTCGTCTCCCCTGCCATGAACACCGGGATGCTGGAGAACCCCATCACTCAGGACAACATCGCCACACTGGAAAAGTACGGCTTCACGGTCATCCCCTCCGAGAGCGGCGTGCTGGCCTGCAAGGACGTGGGCAGCGGACGCCTGCCGAAAGAGGAAGTCCTGCTGGACTACATCTTCCGCGCCATCGCAAAGCCGAAGGACCTCGCCGGCCTGCGCATTGCCGTCACGGCCGGCCCCACTCAGGAGCCGCTGGACCCTGTGCGCTACCTGACCAACCACTCCACCGGCAAGATGGGCTATGCCGTGGCCCGTGCCGCCGCGATGCGGGGTGCCGACGTCACCCTCATCCACGGCCCGACGGCCCTGCAGCCGGTGCGGTTCACCGAGGATGTCCCCATCACGACAGCCCAGCAGATGTACGAGGCCGTGACCAGCCGCTTCGACGAGATGGACGTTCTGGTCATGGCCGCTGCCGTGGCCGATTACCGCCCCGCCGCCGTGGCCGACGACAAGATCAAGAAGAAGGACGGCGACCTCTCCATCGCCGTGGAGCGGACGCCCGACATCCTCGGCACCATCGGCCCCAAGAAGAAGGGCCAGTTCCTCTGCGGCTTCTCGATGGAGACGCGGGACATGCTGGCCAACTCCTCGGCCAAGCTCGAGAAAAAGAACCTCGACATGGTGGTGGCCAACAATCTGAAGGTAGCCGGTGCCGGGTTTGGTGTGGATACCAATGTTGTCACCTTCATCACGCCGGACGGCGCCCGCGAGCTGCCCCTGATGAGCAAGGATGATGTGGCGGACGCCATTCTGGATGAGATCCTGAAACGCAGAAAATAAGCTTCAAGACGCAAAAAGTGCTCTGCCGGCCGGCAGAGCACTTTTCCGTTATACAGAGATTTACTTGGTGCCGTAGATACGGTCGCCTGCGTCACCCAGGCCGGGGACGATGTAGCCGTTCTCGTTCAGGTGGTCGTCCTGTGCGCCGAGGTAGATGTCCACATCGGGGTGTGCCTCGTGCAGGGCCTTGATGCCTTCCGGAGCAGCGATGAGGCCGATGAACTTGATGTGCTTTGCGCCGTGCTTCTTGATCTGGGTGATGGCATCGATGGCGCTGCCGCCGGTAGCCAGCATCGGATCCAGAACCAGAACATCGCGCTCTGCGATATCCTGCGGCAGCTTGCAGAAGTACTCCACAGGCTGCAGGGTCTCCTCGTCGCGGTACAGGCCGATGAAGCCGACCTTAGCGGCGGGCAGCAGGGTCAGCATACCATCCAGCATACCCATGCCGGCGCGGAGGATCGGCACCAGAGCCAGCTTGCGGCCTGCCAGCACCTTGGTCTTTGCCATGGTGATGGGAGTCTCGATCTCCACCTCTTCCAGAGGCAGGTCACGGGTAGCCTCATAGCACAGCAGAGTGGCGATCTCGCCCACGAGGTCACGGAACTCCTTGGTGCCGGTCTGCTTGTTGCGCAGAATGCTCAGTTTGTGCTGCAGCAGCGGATGCTCAACGATCATAGGGGTCATAATACACTCTCCTTATATTGTGAATAGATATTGGAATCCTAAGGTTTACCGATTCTCGATCGCCATCAGCTTTGCGATGCGCTTCTCGTGGCGGCCGCCCTCGAACTCGGTGTTGAGGAAGATGTCCACCAGCTGGCAGGCGAGGCCGGGGCCGACGACGCGGCCGCCCATGCACAGGGCGTTGGCGTCGTTGTGGCGGCGGGTATACTCGCAGCTGAAGCTGTCAGAGCAGCAGCAGGCACGGATGCCCTTGACCTTGTTTGCAGCCATGCTGATGCCCACACCGGTGCCGCAGAACAGCAGCGCCTTGCTGCACTGGCCGCTCACCACGGCGTCGCAGGCAGGCAGAGCCATGTCAGGGTAGTCCACGCTGGCGGTGCTGTGGGTGCCGAAGTCGATGTACTCCAACCCCAGCTCGTCCAGATGAGCCTTAACGGCCTCTTTCAGTTCAAATCCGCCGTGGTCGGCGGCAAGTGCGATGGGTTTCGTCATTGGTGTTGATCCTTTCCCTTTGCAGTATCTTCCGGTATTTCGGTACGGGCAGCTTCTGCGGCCAGACGCTCAGCCCGCTCCCGCTCGGCCTGGCTCAGCCGGTGATAATCCGGCAGCAGAGCCTCGGGCAGAACGGCTTCGCCCCGCTGGGCCATCTGCTTTGCCACATAGGCCACCGCAGCGGCACGGCCATTGCGGAGAGCTGGCGGTACACAGAGCACGCCCGGGACATTGTCATATTTATTATAGCACAGAGCCGCGCCATCACCAACAAAAAACAGAGGCTTTTTGCAATTTTCTACAAACTCGGCCAGATCGGCCACAGCACGGGCATCGTCGTCCATCAGACGCTCGTGGGTCTCAAGGTCGAAAGCCGCGCTGTACACCTGCGCACGGCGGGCATCCAGCGCGCAGAGCACGGTGCCGCAGCCGGTGTGGGCCGCCGCCAGCGCTTCCAGCGTGGACACCGGGGCGCAGAGCGTCTCCCGGGGGAAGGCCAGACCCTTCACCGCCGCCAGCCCGATGCGCAGGCCGGTAAAGCTGCCGGGGCCGGCATTGACGCCGTAGAGGTCGATGTCCCTGCAGCCCATGCCGCAGAGTTTGAGACAGTTGTCGATGAGGGGCATCAGGGTCTCGCTGTGGGTCATGCCCGCGTCGAGATAGCACTCGTAGAGCAGGCGGTCATCCTGCAGAAGGGCCACGCCCACGGTCTTGCCCGCCGTATCCACGGCTAAGATGTTCATACTTCCACCCCCTCGATGGTGATGCGGCGGGTGGTGTCGTCCACCCGCTCGATGTTGATGTGGATGGGGTCTTCCAGCGCCAGCAGGTCAGCGAAGTTCTCGCTCCACTCTGCCGCCACCACAGCGCCCTCATCCAGATAGTCGTAGAACCCTGCCGCGCACAAATCGTTCTCCGTGGAGATGCGGTACAAATCAAAGTGCGCGAAAGGCCGCGGCCCGCGGTAATAGTTCACGATGGCGAACGTCGGGCTGCTGACCGGGTCGGTGCAGCCGAGACCTCTGGCAATGCCCTCGCAGAAGGCCGTCTTGCCCGCGCCAAGCCCGCCGGTAAAGGCGATGAGCGCCCCGGGCGCAAGATGCTGCGCCACCTGCGCCCCCAGCGCCACCGTCTCCTCACGGGAGTGGGTGATAAATTCAGACATGGGTATCCCACCTCATATGCGTTTCTATAAAAAAGGGACGGCAGAGTCCTGCCGTCCTGTTCTGCCGTCCCTTAGTATAAACTATTTCCGTCAAAAGTGCAACGCTCAGGCCGCGCTTTCGAGCACATCGGCCAGCATATCTTCCGCGGCCTCCGCGCGTTCCTCGAGCGAGAAGTTTTCCGGCACATTCAGCCGGGCGTTCTCGTCACCGTAGAGCACCAGATACGCTGCGGCGGCGTGGGGGCGGCGTCCGCCCTGCTCCGTATACCAGATGATGTCGTTCTCGCCGTAGGTGTCCTTCGCATGAGCCAGCGCCCTGCCGATGGTCTGTCCCATCGCAAGATGGTTGATGGTGTCCCAGAGCATACTGCGGGAGTAGACCGTGTAGACGTTGTTCACATAGCCCAGCACAGTCCGTGCGCCGCCCGCCAGCAGCGCTTCGGCCATCGACTCATCCACGCTGTTCGTGACGCCCAGGAACTCACAGGTCTCGGAGTAGATGATGGTATTGCTGAGCTGGCCCGAGCGGTACGCATTGCGGAAGAAATCCGCTGTGACGCAGTAAAGGCCGTTGAGCTTGATGATGCGGTGAGCCAGCAGGTCAAAGCCGTAGATGATGTCTTTATACAGCGTGGACGCTTCTGTCAGCAGGATGATGGGCTCGGTCCGGGTGTGCTTCCGGAACGTACCGTAGCTGTAAGTATAGTAGGCACCGTGGGCGCTCAGGATGCACAGATCGTATTTGTTCATCCGGCGCAGGTCCGACAGGGTCACCCGGGTGTTCATCGTCGTGCGCAGGCCCATGCCTTCCCAGAAGCCCTGCATATAGGAATAATACGGAAAGCGGGAGCTGTTCACCGTATTATCGAAGGCATAATAAATGGCGGCACGGCCGATCGTCTCAGGCAGAGCGTTCTCCCGGTACCGCCGGGCCTCCGCAGCCTGCCGGACATCGTCGGTCAGGGGCATCTCGGCGGTGCGGGGAGTGCATTGAGCAATGTCCCTCGGGGCGCGCAGGCCGTTGTCTCCGGCGTCAAAGGTCATCTCGTCCAGCTCGTCGGGCAGAGTGAGCAGGATGCCACCCAGCACGCCGCAGCGGTAGGTAAAGCTGACCATCCCGTTCTCCTCGTCGGTGCGGATGGAGTCCCGGCGCACCAGCCCCTTCCGGGCCAGTTCATCCAGCTCCGCAAGGGCCGAGGTGAGCCGTTCTTCCCGGGACATCTGCTCGTATTCGTCGCTGCCGGTCAGGGCCGTCACAGCGGTGTCTGCCTGCTGCATCTCGGCGGCATCGTCCGTGGTGAGGGTGGGCTTTGCCGTATCCTGCACCTCGCCCGCTCCGTCTGCCGCCCATGCGGCGGGAGCCAGCACAGCCGTCAGCACCAGTGCCAGTGCGCAGACCGCGCACAAAATTCGATGGCGTTGTTCCTTCATGTAAAAACTGTTCCTCCAAGAACGCCGGGGACCGGCCATTTACCGCCCCGGTACGTTTCATTTTAGAGGGCATATCGGCCTTTGTCAAGCGTTCTTCGCCGATTTTGCAAAGCTGTCACAACCGGCCATCTTGCGCGCCTCTCTCCCCTGCTGTATAATGAGGTATATTGGGGATCATGCCCGGCTGTGAGGCGGGGTTTTCAAGATACAGAAAGGTGGTGCTTTTTTGGAAAGCATTCAGCGATATTGGAAACGGACAGACAAGATGTACCTGCTGCTCTGCCTGTTCAGCAGCGCGATGGCGGTGCTGGCGCTGTCGTCATGGGCGGCGAAGCAGGGCAGCGGCTTTGCCGTGGATGAGCTCACCGGCCAGCTCACCGGCATCGGCGACTACCGCCGGGCCGTGGTGCAGGCGGGCGCAGCGGCCATCGGTATCCTGGTGGCCATCCTTCTGTCCAACATCGACTACCGCAGCCTCGTCAATGTCTGGCCTGTCCATGTGGTGCTCACATGGGGCCTCGTGCTGCCCACGCTGGTCATCCGCAATGTGACCATCGGCCCGCTGACCATCGGCTACAACGCGGGCGACACCGACAACTATTCCTGGTACAAACTGGGCGGCTTCACCTTCCAGCCTACCGAGCTGGCAAAGATAAGCTTCATCCTTACCTTCGCCATGCATCTGAACAATGTCCGCAGCCGCCTCAACGAGCCGAAAGAGCTGGGCAAGCTGCTGCTCCATCTCTTCGTGCCGATCGGCATCATCCACATCCAGGGTGACGACGGTACGGCCATCATCTACGGCATCATCGGCTGCTGTATGCTCTTTGCCGCCGGGCTGAGCTGGAAGTATATCATCGGGGCCTTCGCTGCCCTCGCAGCGGCGGCAGCGGCGGCCTTCGCCTTCTTCAGCGACAAGATCGGCAAGGGCTACCAGTGGTACCGCATCCTTGCGGTCATCGACCCCAACAACGAGACGGGCTGGGCGCCCAGCGAGACGGTCTGGAAGAACATCATCTACCAGCAGCAGCGGGGCGAGATCGCCATCGGCTCGGGCGGCATCTTCGGCAACGGCTTCTTCGGCGGCCGCTACTACAGCGTCCCCAACGCCCACAATGACTTCATCTTCAGCTGGATCGGCAACGCGGCAGGCTTCGTGGGCTGCTGCGTGGTGCTGGGCGTGCTGCTGGCCATCATCATCAAGACCTTCGCCACCGGAGCGTGCAGCGAGGATATGCTGGGCTCCTTCATCTGCGCAGGCATCGGCGGCGCGTTCATGGCCCAGATATTCGTCAACGTCGGCATGAACCTCCGCCTCCTGCCGGTCATCGGCGTCACCCTGCCCTTCTACTCGGCAGGCGGCAGCTCGGTGCTCATGCTGTATATCTGCGTGGGGCTGGTGCTGTCGGTGTATATGCACAATACGAAAAAACTGTTTGGTTAAGTCTCTCTCAGAACAGGCGCTGTCGTTCAGCGCCTGTTTTTATTTTCCGGCCAAATCTCCAAAAGTCTTGTAACACGACAGAAGTCGTGATAGAATATTCAAGTATTTTATCTATATTCTTTTGACTTTTTCAGGAGGTCCCATGAAGCATCATTCTCTCTCCAAAGTCCTCAAGCGCCTTGCCTGCGTGCTGGCGGCGCTGGTCATCGCGCTGGCCGTTGCCGTGTTCGCCCTCTGGCACAACGAGCTGGCCACCCTCTCGTCCCTCAAAAAGCTCTCCGACCGCGACGAAGCCCACCGCGACGGTGCAGTTTACCAGCTCAACGTCTCGGGCGGCTACTATTTCGACGATTTCCTGGCCCAGGGCGGCGCATCCACTGACCCTGAGCTCATCTCCTTCATCACCCAGAGCATCACCAAGGGCATCATCCCCATGAACATCAAGACCAGCACCATCGCCTGCTCGGCCTTTACCGCAGACACCCAGAGCGGCGACCGGGTCTTTGGCCGCAACTACGACTTCTCGGCCACCAACACCGCCATCGTCTACACGAACCCCGGTAAGGGTCGTCACGCCTCCTACTCCACCATCGACCTGAGCTTCCTCGGCCTCGACAAGGACAAGGACGTAGAGAGCCTCGGCCAGAAGATCCTGACCCTCGCGGCCCCCTATGTGCCGCTGGACGGCGTCAACGACGCCGGTGTGGCCTGCGGCATCTTCATGTCCTATCAGGGTGAGGGCAAAGGCACCCCCACCGACACCCAGACCGACAAGCCCGACCTCACCTCCACCACCCTGCTCCGGCTCATCCTCGACTACGCCGACTCGGTGGAGGACGCTGTGGCGCTGGCTGAGCAGTACGACCTTCACGACTCGGCAAGCAGCTGCTTCCACTACATGGTGGCCGACTCCACCGGCCGCAGCGCCGTCCTCGAGTGGGTGGGTGCTGATGCCGACCACGACACCGACGGCTCTCAGCGTCAGCTGAAGGTCCTCTGGAACGACACCGACGCCCTCTCCGATTCCTCCGACTGGCAGGTGGTGACCAACTTCATCAAGGCGCCCGGCTACTACGACGGCACTGCCGTCGAGATGAAGGGCCTCGACCGCTACGAGCACCTTGCGGCTGCCCTGCGCCAGACCAACGGCGTCGTGGCTGACAAGAGCGCTGCCATGGATCTGCTGGCTTCGGTGGGCCGCCGCACCTGGAACAACGACGACTCCAACACCAACACCATCCATAGCGTGGTCTACGATTTGACCGATCAGTCTGTTCTCTGGGTAGGCAATGAGCACTACGGCGAGGATGGGTATACATTTGAGTTTCAGCTTGGGGCGTAAAATGTAATTTTCCTGCGGCAAGCTTGACTTTTTTGAATTTCGCATATACTGAAAGTGGAAATGTAAAGATTCCATTTGGACTCACCAAAAAGAACAGGAGCTGCGTCCCGAAAGGATGCAGCTCCTGTTCTTTATATTATCTTACTTCAGCACTGCGCCGAGGTTTGCGCTGGTGACCATGCGGGCGTAGCGGCTCAGCCAGCCGGTCTTGATGTTGGGCTCGGGAGCGACATACTTTGCCTTGCGCTCCGCCAGCACCTCATCCGAAACTTCCAGCGTGATGCTGGCGTTGGGGATGTCGATGTGGATGGTATCGCCCTCCTCAACAAGGCCAATGGGGCCGCCGGAAGCAGCCTCCGGGCTGACGTGGCCAATGGCAGCGCCGCGGGAAGCGCCGGAGAAGCGGCCATCGGTGATGAGGGCCACGGTCTTGTCCAGCTTCATGCCGGCCAGAGCGGAGGTGGGGTTCAGCATCTCACGCATACCGGGGCCGCCCTTGGGGCCTTCGTAGCGGATGACCACCACGTCGCCCGGGACGATCTTGCCCGCATAGATGGCGGCGATGGCCGTTTCCTCACTGTTGAAGACGCGGGCCGGGCCGGAGTGCTCCTGCATCTCGGGGGCCACGGCGCTGCGCTTGACGACGCAGCCATCGGGGGCGATGTTGCCCCACAAAATCTGCAGACCACCGGTCTGAGAATAGGGATCATCGATGGGACGGATGGCCTTGTCGTTCAGGATGTGAGCGCCCTTGATGTTTTCGCCGAGGGTCTTGCCGGTGACGGTGGGGACATCGAGGTCCAGCAGCCCCTTCTTGGCCAGCTCTGCCTGCACGGCAGGGATGCCTCCGGCGGCGTAGAGGTCAGGCATATGGGTGGGGCCTGCGGGG
>OHNG01000727.1_pt1 | contig 14422 bp, 10 predicted proteins | sample 1569511 | NCBI WGS metagenome assembly OHNG01 (sample SAMEA3879530, study PRJEB24766) | human gut metagenome | biome: human-associated habitat; feature: feces | place: USA | collected 1985/1987
CCTGTTCAAATCGTATGTAGGATAGCTTGACGCCGCAAGTACCGAAAAATCCTTGACCGACAACATTACAACTGCACCTGTTTCACAGTCCTCACCGTTATTTTTCTGTCCCGATTCCTTGCCTGCCTGCTTTGCCGCTTTGACATTTTTTTCAAGCGATTTTACAGCGGTTTTCTGCAATTTTGAATCAATTGTAAGGTAGACCGTGTTACCCGGTTTTGCACTCTCGGTTTCAATGCTTTCAACAAGAGTTCCGTCGGCATTTCGCTGAATAACCCTTGTTCCGCCCTTGCCTTTGAGGTCATCTTCACAGGCAAGTTCAATTCCGAATTTGCCTATCTTATCATCATAGGAATAGCTCTTGCCTTGTTTTTTCAGCTCATTGTATTCATCTTCCGACAACGAACCGAGTGCGCCGAGGATGTGCGGTGCAAGGTCCGGGTCCGAAGCACCTCGTGTGAGATAGGTCTGAATTTCAACACCGCTCACACCCTGAGTATTTTCGCTGACGGCATTCACGGCACTTCGGCTGATATTTTTGGAAAAAACATAATGGTTTGAATTTGAATACTTTTCAAGTTCCATATTGTAATGAATTGAAACGAGCGTTGTTTTTTGACTTATACTTAACCTGTCGGAAATTTTGTAGCGTTTTAAAAGTGCGTCAAAGCAATCACCGGCACTTGTGTTCCTGTCCATATCAAGAAAATCCGATGACAGAAGTTTTTCCGCATCTTCTTCACGGCTTGTTTTATAAACGCAACTGCCGTCCGAGCCGACCGAAATCGGCAATGAATCTGTTCTTGCATCTCCTGTTTTTGTGAGAATATCAGCAAGCTCAAGTAAAATTCCGTCAAGCCTGTCCTCCTCAATATAAAGCTTATTGAGGACTATTTTATACTTTGTGGTGTTTACAACAAGACCTACACCGTTGCGGTCAACGATTTCGCCCCTTGTTGCGTCGGTTTTTTCGGTATATCCCGTTGATTTTGCGGCAAGACTCTTGTAGTTTTTTCCCTGTACAAGCTGCCAATCGACAAGCCTGATTGCAAAGACTGCAAAAATTGCGGCTGTTATTATTATGCAGACTGTTGTTCTGCTCTTTTTACTTTTTTTGCCGTTTTTTCTGCTTTTGCCGAATCTCATACCGAACCTCCCTTTCACAAAAATTAAAGATTTTTGTTTAAAAATGCCGTGAGAAAATACAGCGGAATTGTCACGGCGAATGTGTAAAGTATTCTTGAAATGTAGTGCCGTACAAACAACACGCAACCGCTGTCAAGCCCTGCAATCAAAACAAACAACAGATAATAAATCAACATTACCGTCATCACCGCCGCAAACGAAAACACGATAACGGTAACAAATGACGGTACAAAATATTTGCTGAATACAAAGTTTTCCGCATAGCAGACAATCGTAAGTGCAAAGGCAAAATAGCCGATACTGCCGTCAAATGAAATATCCGTCAGCACACCGCACAACGCACCGAAAATTACCGACGGCAAAGTGTTTTCAAAAGAAGCAATGCAGAGTGCAAGTGAAATCAACATAAGCGGTCTGCCACCGAAAATTTCGGGAATTATAAAACCCGAACCCTGAAAAACATACAGAATTATTAACAGCAGGGAATAACCGAAAAATCGAAAAAAAGTTCTTGAAGCTCTCATCATTTTTTAACCTCGCCCTTGCCGTCAAAATCGGTAATAATTGCGGCAGAAGTCACGGTGCGGATGTCCTCATACGGCTCAACAACAGCATAACGGGTTGTGTCATAGGAATTGAACTTCAGTTCTTTAACCTTGCCGATTATGAGATTTTTCGGATAAACTCCGCCTGTTCCCGAGGTTACAACAATGTCGCCTACTTTGATTTTGTTGTTCTCTGCAATCTTTGTCAGACAGGTGAGATTATCGTCACAATATTCAGCGTTTCCGCTTATGATTCCGTTGTCGGAAGTCTTTTTGTCAATTGCAGACGCTTTGGTGTCGGGCGAAAGAATTGTTCTTACCCGACAGGTTGTGAGTTCAACATCACTCACCCAGCCGATAAGACCGTTTTCCGTGATTACGGGATCATTTTTTTCCACATTGTCTGTTGAACCCTTGTCAAGAGTGAACGAGTAGAAATCATCGTTCGCATCCCTTCTCAGCACACCTGCCGGAAGAATGTCGTATGACGGATTTTCCTTTTTAAGCTCATAATATTTCCACAGCTTTGCATTTTCTTCCTTGGCGTCAAGGTAGTCAACAAGCTGTTCACGGAGTTCGGCATTTTCCTTTTTAAGCTGTTCGTTTTCTTTTTCAAGTTCTTCCTTTGACTTATCGGAAGACGCCGCACCTGCGGTCAGCGTTGAAAGTCCTTTTGTAACCGTGTTTACCGCACCCGAAAAAATGTTACTGCCGTTATGAGAGAAAACACTCATCACAGTTAGTATGACGAGTGTAATTATCAAAATTTTTGAGTTTTTATTATGTAAAAATTTTCTCATATCTCATATTTATATTACAAATACGGTCGGGCGGTATTTTTTTAATCTGCCCGACCTTACTTTGTCGATTTTTATTATCTGTCGTGCTTGTACTGAACACCGAGCGGTTTGCCGAGCCTTTTGCCTGCACCGTCAACAACACAGTCAAGCGGTCTTTCGGCAATGTGAACAGGCATACCCGTCTGTTGCATAACAAGCATATCAAGTCCCTTGAGTAACGCACCGCCGCCCGTGAGCATAATACCGTGGTCGATTATGTCGGCAGAAAGCTCAGGCGGAGTTTTTTCAAGAGTGGTTCTGATTGCCTCAACAATTGTTGCAAGCGGATCGGCAAGAGCCTCTCTGACCTCGGCTGAGGAAATTGTAATATCCTTTGGAAGTCCGTCAACAAGGTTTCTGCCCTTGACAACAAGGTTTTTTTCTTCCTCACCCGGATATGCGGAGCCGATTTTCATTTTGATGTCTTCGGCAGTTCTTTCACCGATGAGGAGATTATATTTTCTTTTGACATAGGTTGAAATCGCCTCGTCAAACTTATCTCCGGCAACTCTTACGGAACAGGATGTAACAATGTCACCGAGAGAAATTACGGCAACCTCGCTTGTGCCTCCGCCGATGTCAACAACCATACTTCCGCACGGTTCGTCAACGGGCATACCTGCGCCGATTGCGGCAGCCATTGGTTCTTCGATAAGAACAACGGGAGGCTTTGCACCTGCCTGATATGCGGCGTCCTCAACAGCCTTTCTCTCAACCTCGGTAACACCCGAAGGCATACAGATTATAACTCTCGGCTTGCTGAAAATTCCGGGTTTCACCGCCTTTTTGATAAAGTGCTGAAGCATTTTTGCGGTTATTTTAAAATCGGCAATAACACCGTCCTTGAGCGGACGAACCGCAACTATGGAACCGGGAGTTCTGCCAATCATTTCTTTTGCCTGTGAGCCGACTGCAAGAACCTCGTCGGTACGCATATCAACTGCGACAACGCTCGGTTCACGCAAAATTATTCCCTTTCCTTTAAGACAAACAAGAGTGTTTGCAGTTCCAAGGTCAATTCCTATATCCTTTGAAAACGAAAACATCCCACAGCCTCCTTTTACGCTGTAATACCCAAATGTATTTTACTCAGGCAGTATACTTTTATCATATATCTTTTCACAAATAAGGGCAATGATAAATTGTCGAAATTCTTTTATTTTTTACCCGTTGAGCCAAAACCGCCCTCGCCACGCTCTGTGTTGCCAAGCTCCGTAACCTCTTCAACATCACACGGAACAACAGGAGCGATGACCATCTGACAGATTCTTTCAAACGGCTCAATCTCATAAGGCTTGTCCGAAACATTGCAAAGACCTGCGCAGATTTCTCCACGGTAGTCGCTGTCAACAACACCCACACCGTTTGAAAGGCAGATGCCGTGCTTGATTCCCAGACCGCTTCTTGCATAGAGAAATGCGGCAACGCTGTTGTCGGGAAGTTCAATTGCTATACCTGTCGGAACAAGCACAAGCTGACCCGGATTGATTGTGATTTTTTCGTCAATGCAAGCATATAAATCCATACCGGCAGAACCGTTTGTGGCTCTTTTCGGGATTTTTGCATTGTCTTTTACCTTTTTTATTTTAACAGTCATAGTTTACCATCCTTCATTTCCTGCAAAAATTTGCAGGAATTATTCATTACTGTTTTTATTTTTCTCTAAAAAAATTTATTGCAAAAATGTAATTATAAATCTCTGTTAAACGGAAAAATCACTTTTTCCACAAAACAATAATGATTATTTTAACATTTTCAACAATCTAATTAACACCTCGGCGGTACAGTCCATATGTTAATTTATCTTTCAACATCGGATAAAGGCTTGATTCGTTAAGACTTTCCACGGTTTCCACATAGTTTTCAACACTAAATCTTAAAATGTTGAAAGATGTTAAAAGTGTTAAATTTTGTTTATCAGGAACGAAAAGCAAGTCACAATTCAGAACCTCGGTACAGTTTCCGTCGCATTTCAGTAAAAATTGTTTACCGAGTCGGTCTTTCATTTTTGAATGATTTTTGCAAGTTTTGCAGTCTATACCTGCACCCTTGACAGGGCAACTCCTACAAATCATAAGAGGAAGGTAGCCGTAGCTGATAATTCCCCTCGGGATGTTGCCTCCGAGTGCGTTAATTCGCTTAAAATCGAGTTCAAAACTGAGTTCTGCGTCCTTGATTCCGTATTCCTCCGCCCACAAAAGGTCGAGAGTATTTACAAAATTCATTCCGAAACCCGAATGAAGTGTGAAACCGAGATTTTTGGCAATGTATAATGCTCCGAGATTGTTGCACAACACATCGGATATGCCGATTTCTTTCATCTCGGAAAGCTTTTTTGCAATCGTATCTTCCCGTCCGAACATTCCTCTCGGAATTTCAACACCGATGTTGAAACCCTCGTTTTTGAGCCTTACAAGCTCCCTTTTGTCGGCAAAAAGAGGAACAAAAACAAGCTCGCATTTTTTAAAAGCATCGGAAAGCTTAGTCTGAGGCACTCTTGCACGGGTGGATTTTTCCACAGGCGGTGTGAATTTAGGAAAAGTTATTTCGTAATCACGGTTGATTTTGTAGTTGTGAACAACACTTCTCGCCGTATCGAGTTCGGCAAGAACATCTCTGCGCAAAGAATTGATAATTGAAAGCGGAATAGAAATGTCATCATCGATATTTATGTTCACATTGGTGGGATTATATGCCGTTGAGCCTGTTTTTTCAAGCTGTTTTCTGCACTTTTCCGCATCAATCGGTCTGTTGATTGCTTTTTCGGTTACTGTATCTGCAATCTTTTTGACGGTGTGAACTCCGTCAGAGGCGACTAAAACGGGATTTTCGCCGAGTTTTGCCGTAAAATCAAAAGTTACTTCAACATTTCCGATTTCGTCCTTGTAGGAAGAACGGATTGCCGAAAACAGCTTTTCATCGGCAGAAACAACATCCGATTTTGTTCTTGTGCCGAACATATGACTTCCCGTTTTGCCGATGTAATAAGCGTCTGTAAAGCCTGTTCGTGAAAAAACCCCTCTGAGCATCTTCTGAGTTTTGTCGCTAATAAAACCGAAATCACGCTGTTCAACACACGCTCTTACTGCGGCTGAAACATACTCGGGGCGTTTCATTCTGCCCTCAATTTTAGCCGAGGCAACTCCCATATTTTGAAGTTCGCCGAGGTAATTTACAATACTGTTGTCTTTAAGACTTAAAGCGTGACCGCCTTTTTGATTGTTTACGGAAGACGGCAGTCGGCACGGCTGGGCACAGGAACCACGGTTTCCGCTCCTTGCGCCAATCATTGCGCTGAGGTAGCATTGTCCCGAAACGCACATACACAATGCACCGTGAACAAAAACTTCGAGTTCAACCGGAATTTCACAGCATTTTTCAATCTCTTTTTTGCTCATTTCACGGGCAAGAACAACACGCTTGAAACCCATTTCATAAAGTGCCTTTACACCGGATGCGGTGTGAATGCTCATCTGGGTTGACGCATGAAGTGCAAGGTCGGGAACAAGCCTGTGTGCAAGCCTTGCTACACCCATATTCTGAACAATGAGTGCGTCAACATCAGCCTCTGCGGCTGAAATTATGGCTTTTTTCAGCTTTTCAAGCTCGTCATCGAACACAATCGTATTGATTGTGACATACACCTTTACACCGTGAATGTGACAGTATGCCGTTGCTTTCTTTAGTTCTTCATCATCAAAATTTTTGGCAGATGAACGGGCGGAAAATGCCTTTTCGCCAAGATACACTGCGTCTGCTCCGCTCCTTACGGCGGCAATTACACTGTCAAAGCTTCCTGCCGGAGCAAGTATTTCTATCTTTTTCATTTCTTATCTTCATCAAACAGAGAGAACTGCGTCATTGGAACATAACCGAGAAGTTTTTCATTACGCAATTCCTGTTCTGTTTTTTTAGCCTCGTTTGACAGAACATTCACGGGTATATCATCTGACTGCTCTGTCATGTTATTTTTTGCATTTGAAGTCTTTTTTTCCTTTGGAACTGAATTTTTTTCAGGCTCTGATTTTTCAGATTTGGCTTTTTCTTTGCTTTTCTCAACACTTTCGAGCTTTTCTTTAAGCTGTGAAACCTCGTGTCCGAGAACAGCGAGTCTTTTTTCAAGCTCTTTATTATTATTTATAAGTCGAGTGTTATCGTTCATGGCCTCCGTAAGCTTCTCTCTGTATTCCTTGCAAAGCCTGTTAAGATCATTTGTCTGCTGAATAATTTTGTCGGCTTTTTCAACATAATCTTTGTTCTTTTTAAGAGCCTTGTTGCGGTCATCGCAGAAGTTAAGTGCCGCAAGAACCGCACAATCACGGGTATCAAGCTGCTTTGTGCTTTGGGCGGCTTTTCTTATGTGAGAAAGCACCTCATTTGCTACCTTTTGAACATACTTTTCATCATCTGTTGTGATAAGTGAATAACTTCTTCCCTCAATCTGAACGCTTACTCTCTTTTTCTCCATAGGAAATGCATCTCCCTTTTATAGCTTTTTCGTCCTCATTTGACTTCTTTGCATACATAATCATTTTACATTATAATATAAAATCGGAAATAATAAAAGAGCAAAGAGAATATTGTTTAAATATTTTTTCATTCGTAGACAAATTTGGCGATTTTATGCTGTTTACAACTTATATCGGTTGAAATATTTATTCTCTTATGATAAAATAATCTTTGCGTCATTTGGCGGATTTGTCTTAATTTCCGATTAACAGGGCATAACCGCCAAAACAAAATTGACATTTCGGAATATATTATTATGGGAAGTGATTATATGCCCGTACCGTTTGATTCACGAAAAATTTACTATCGTTCGCCGTTTGGTGCGGTTGAACAGGGTACCGAGATTCATTTCAGAATTCTTTTGCCTAAGGCGGAGCATACGCAAAAAGCACACTTGTGTGTAAAGTATGATTATGACTGCAACTGGGAATTCACCGAGCTTATCTGGTGCGGTAAATTTGACGAGGATACCGAAATTTGGGAGTGCGATTTTACCCCGAAAAAAATCGGACTTTATTGGTATAACTTTAAGCTTACTGCCATTGATAAAACAAGATATGTTATTCCGTCCGATCCGTATAAGGTCAGCACCATTGAAGACTATATGGGCAGAAGCTGGCAGATTACCTGCTACAAAAAAGGCTTTAAAACTCCCGGCTGGCTTGTCGGCGGAATTATGTATCAGATTTTTCCCGACCGTTTTTATTTCAGCGGTGAAGAAAAGAATATAAAGCGTACCGACTTCAAACGCAACAAGGATTGGTATGCTCTCCCCGAATGGAAACCCGATGAAAACGGAATGATTAAGAACAATGATTTCTTTATGGGCGACCTCAAGGGAATTACAATGAAGCTTGATTACCTTGAAAGCCTCGGTGTAAGCTGTATTTACCTTAATCCTATCAGCGAGGCATACTCAAACCACCGCTATGATACGGGCGACTACTCAAAGGTTGATCCGATTCTCGGAACGGAGGAAGATTTTAAGCACCTTTGCGCAGAGGCTAAAAAGAGGGGAATACACATCATAAATGACGGTGTGTTCTCTCATACGGGAAGTAACAGCGTTTACTTCAACCGTTACGGCAAATACGGCAAGGGCGGTGCGTATAATGACAAAAACTCACCGTATTTCAGTTGGTACAAATTCAACGAATGGCCGAACAATTACCAAAGCTGGTGGGGCTTTGATACTCTGCCCGAGGTTATTGAGGAAACTCCGTCATTCAACGAATATATTAACGGCAAAGACGGCATTGTCAGAAAATGGATGAAATGCGGCAACTCGGGTTGGCGGCTTGATGTTGCAGATGAACTTCCCGATGTGTTCATTGAAAATCTACGCAAAGCAGTTAAGGACGAAAATCCGAACGCCTTTCTTGTAGGTGAAGTGTGGGAGGACGCAAGCAACAAGGAAAGCTACGGTGCAAGAAGAAAGTTCTTGCTCGGCGAACAGTTTGACTCCGTTATGAACTATGTGTTCAGGGATGCAATTCTCAACTTCTGCAAAGGTCAGCACGGCAAATACACAATGGATCTGATTATGAGCGTAATTGAAAATTATCCCCGTCCTGTTCTCAGAGTGCTGATGAATTCACTTTCAACTCACGATACCGAAAGAGCAATCACAGTTATGGCAGGCGAACCGCTTGACGGCAAGGACAGAGAATGGCAGGCTGACACTAAGCTTGATGACGAGCATAAAAAACTCGGTGTAAAGCTGCTCAAGGTTGCAAGTGCAATGCAGTTTACTCTCCCTGGATTTCCGTGTATTTATTACGGTGACGAAGCAGGAATGGAGGGATATCGTGATCCGTTCAACCGTTGCTGTTATCCGTGGGGCAAAGAAAATAAGGAACTCATTGAATGGCACAAAAAGCTTGCCGATGTTAGAAAAAGCTGTTCGGCATTGTGGGACGGTGATTTTATAAATGTTCTTTCGGAGGAAAGAAGAATTTCATACATCCGCCACGACAAAGATTCCGCTATTTTCTGCACATTCAATCTCTATGATTATGAAGTCGAGGCAAAAATGCCGCCCGGATATGCAGACGGCAAACCTGTTTTTGGTTCAAAGCTTGAGAACGGTATACTCACAATTCCGCCTATGTCCGCAGAATTTGTAGTTCTTGAACTCGGTAAATGATGTATATAGTATAAAACAGAATAAAATATAATTACAAGCGACAGAAATTAAACTGTCGCTTGTTTTGTTGCAGTATTTATATGTTTGTTATATTTGATTTACCGACTTACTCATCTTCCGTTATCGGCGGAATAAAGCATTCTATCGCACTGCGAAGCTTGGGGTGACGAATGACAAAATGGATTGCAGGCGTTTTTCCTTTGGACACCATCACCCATTGTCCTTCGTGAATTATAATTTTCAGATTATGAAATGCGTGCGCTGTACTGCACTTTAATGTGTAATTCGGGTTCTGCTCAGCAAAAGCCATTGATTCTTTCAAATGGGCAGTATATTCCTCTTCGTTATACGGAATATCCTCTTCACAAAATATACCCGAAAGTTCCAGCATGGGAGGACTTTTCGTAAAATTTTCCTGTACAAAATCAGGTATCTCATCTTCAATTCTTTCATTTTCAAGAATTATTTTCATTCGCTGTCTTTGTGTTTTTGCGTACTCTTTTATCTTTTCTTTTAGCTCTGCATTAATATTATTCCGTGTAAGAATACGGTTGAGAAGTTCATCGCTTATTGTATACAACGGCAAAGAGGACAGAATACTGCGGCGTTTGCCTGCTGTTTTTGTATCGGCAAGAAGAAAGGCATTCAACTCATTTTTTCGTTCACTGCGGTAAATTTCCATTAAAGGATAGGCATTTTTCAGCATTTCCTCGGCTCTTTTTCGGTAATATTCCACCTCACGCTTTACCTTTGTCAGATAGTATTTGCCGTCGGAATGGTATCCGGCAACAGCTTCGCCCGAAAGTGCGGCAATTCCCGACACCTTCAAAAAATGCAGAAAGACATCATTCGGAGCATTCTTGAAATAGTAGGGAGAAATCTGCCCTGTCATATACATCGGTATCCAGCTTTCAAGACCAAGCATCATCTCATCAAAAGAACGGTCAAGATTATGTATTTGATGAAGATGCAGTCCTTTTTTTAGCATCATCGCCATACCGAACATCCATTTTTTCGGGAACTCCGGATCCTTTGCCATTTCTTTCATCGGCATATCGCTGTACATTATCACAGGGGCTGATGATTTTGAAAGCACGGTTGATTTCAAAAAATCAAGCTCGCTCCCCATCATTTCTTTTATACCGAAATATGTCTTGGAGGACGGAATCTGAAACGGTACGGACGGAACTTTCAGCTCATCAAACTTGATAACCTTGATATATTCGTTCAAATCGAAATCATCCAGCTTGCTTAAAAATTTTGAAACGCTGTTGCCTTCGGCTTTTTGCACGGGCTGTTTCAAAAGCCAGCTTTTTATTTTTGCGTATCGAACCGACAAATCATAAATTTCATCAATATCACAGCCAATCAATTCTGCAACGGCACCGATTTCGGACTGCGTCTGCATTGTTCTTGTAACAAAGGAAGCAACCGCAGATGCAAACCGCTCGGCATCTCCGGGCTTTCTTGAGCCGTTACGAATGCGAAAAACGGCAGACGCATCATAATTTGTGTACTGACACAACTGCGTCAGATTGACATTGAGTGCAGAGAGAAGTGTGTTGAAATTTTTCCGCAGTAACTCCTTGTCTGTGGATACAAAATCATCGCAGCTTACAAACGCTTTTTTCACAGCGTCAGCGGTGATTTGTAACTTTCCTTTTTGTGCGGAAATCCGTGCCAGCGCACAGCATAAATCCTCAAAATGCTTTGTTCCAAGCTCGGGTACTCGTTCGCCGTTTCTGTATCGGCTGAAAGATGCCGCAGAAATGCCGGATAAATTACAAATATCTTTTCCCGTACATGACAACTGCTCGATATAATCGTTTAATTTTTCAGAAAATTTCATAGATATCACTCCAAACGAGTTTGTTTTTAACAATGTTATAAGAGTATATTACAGAATAATTCCAAAATAGTCAATTGACTTTTTTGGAATTATGGTAAAATTGTGCGTAAAATATGCTAAAATAATGGTGAAATCTTTGACAGGTATACGGGGTTGTGCTCATCACAGCCAACCTGCCAATATGGCGGTAACGGACGGTAATAATACCAAACGGATACAGCCAAAAAACATTTTATGCGGCGTTAGCCGTTGAAAGGAGAAGATGAATATGAAAAAAACAAAACCAAAAAAACTGTTGACTGTTCTGCTGACCTTGTACTTGGCACTATCCATTGTACCGATTACAGCATATGCCGGTGTAACAGATGTGATCGGAGACAATACCACTAAACCCTATAGTCATTTCTATCACACAAAGGTTGAAACAACTGCGCAGGTCACCATTAAAGATGCAGACGGCAATGTGATAGAAACAACAGAAGTGACCAAATCAGGGGATTTCGTTGAAGGCAATGTTAACAGTGATGCGGTGCAGGCAGAAATCAAAAGAATTGATGATGAAATCATTGCACAATTTTCTTCACGAGGAAATATTACCATTGAAAACCGTAATAGCACATTTATGTTTGATCATTTTGAGAGTGGTAATATAATTGCACCAGATGGCGATATACTCGTCGGCGATCAGGATGCTCTCGAAAAAGCAGCTTCCGGAAGTGTGAATCGGAATATTGTTGTTCATGAATATCAAGTGTATCAGACAACCTATGACCTGATTGTGCAAACTATTGATGGAGGTTCTCAGGACGAAGCGACTATAAATAATGTCTGCATTGAGAATGTAAAATTCGCTTATCGTTCGGGTGACACTCCGCAGGCAACCGCCGAGGTATATAATGCTGATGCCGATAAATATGAAATCGCTTATGAATGCTGGCAGGAAATGGAGAACGGAGAGCCGGTTGCGTTCTGGTATTCCGATGAAAGCAAATATACGCCTTCCTTGAAAAAGATTACTCAGTTTGAAGAGGGTAAAACCTATATGTACTCCATCGAGTTGAGAGAGAAAAACGGATATACCTTTGCGGATAATTGCTCCGTTACGATAAACGGGAACCCGATATCGGCAACCGCCAATGCAGTTAAAACCGTGGATGGCTTGTTTGTTATGAATGTTGAAACAATTCGCCCGGAAGCAACCAAGAAAATCTCCGTGATTGAAATCAATAACGCAACCTTGACCTTTAAGGACGGCGATAAACCTGTCTTTACCGGAACGGTGCCTGAAAACGATCAGTATGCATTCCGTTGCGAGTGGTGGAGCTTAGACGAGAATACCGGCATAGTTTCCACAGAGCCGGAGTGGGGCGGCGACATTTATAAAAACAAGATCACCGCTTTTGAGGCAGGAAAGACCTATCACTACGGCGTATATGTGACTGCATATACTGCTGACATCTCTCCCGATGCCAAACTAAAGATTAACGGTCGGGAAGTGAAGTACACTCGCATAGGCGATGAAAGTGACACCCAGAGTTTTTGGGTTGAAACCGACCTTACTATGACTCCTGCCGCAGACGGACATACACACAAGTACGGTACGGAATGGAAGTATGATGAAACAAATCATTGGCACGAATGTGAGTGCGGCAACAAGGCTGACATAACGGCTCACACCTTTAAGCAGATTATTGACCAGGAAGCCACGGCTACCGAAAAAGGCTCAAAGCATGAGGAATGCACCGTCTGCGGTTACAAAAAGACTGCCGTTGATATTCCTGTGACAGATTTTAGAAACAGCTCGGACGACCAACCGAATAAGCCTATAAATACTGCCTCTTCCGAAAGCAGTTCTGCTGACCAAACAAACAAACCGATAAATACAGCCTCACCGAAAACAGGCAATACCGATAATATGATTTTGTGGATTGTCCTGCTGGTTATCGGCGGCGGTGTATTCATTACCGCAACGGCTGTTGACAGAAAGAAAAAGTAAAACAAATAACAAAAGAGATTAAACTATAAGGCGGCTATCGAAAACGATAGTCGCCTTGTCTTTTTGCAAAATTCATTTTTAATTTGCGTTTGTTGTTACCTGAGTTGCGTTTGCCACATAGCTTTCATACTCGTCAATGCCCCATTTTTCTTTTACTTCATCAGAGATAGGAAAGGTGCGAAACAGCATTGTACTGCGTTCACTGTCTGCCTTATCCTCATTGGTGCTGAGAGCATAGACATTGCCGTTGTACCACAGCTCATTTGTATTTTCAAAGGTTGTAAGATAGAAAATATCCTGAATTGTATCAACCTTATTAATGCCCATTCCGCTTACTGCGGCAGCCATTACGGCACTTTTCATCAGGATTGTATCGCTGTTATTTTTCTCGTTTTCAATCGAAACAAAGTTGCTCATTGTTGTTCCGAGACCTATATTCATAATATAATTTGTCTTTGTTTCAACAGAGGCTGTGAAGTTGATTTTATCGGCATTGTAGTAATAATACTGATATTCAGTTCCGTTTGCGTCATTCTGAGGACTGCCGAGCATTTTCCAACCCTTTGGATTAATCATATCAAGATTACCCGCCTCTTTGAGCATTTCGTTGTAATTATACGTAAATTCTTCAAGAGTGATTGCGTAGCACATTCCGTTTACATTTTCACTTTCTTTGCGAATGTTCGGATTTTCTGTTACCTTTGCCTCATCAAGAGTAGAAAATTTATCGGGCGCATCTACTACACCCGAAACATCGGCATTCTTCTTGTCAGAACAGCCGAAAAGTGAAAGCATGAGGATTGCCGCTACAATCAGAACTAAAGATTTTTTCATCAAATCACCAGATTTTCATATGTGTCAAAAACTCCACTTAAAAAAGTGGAGTTTTCTTATTTTTATCAATTATTCTTCCGTATTTTCTTCGGTTGAATCAGAAGTTTCACCCTCGTTATTTTCGGAAACTTCTTCTGCAACCGTTTCTGACGGTTCGCCGTTTTCTGCGTTATCTTCGCTCTCGGCTGATTCATCGTCTTCACCGTCAATGTGGGGAACACGGGCGATTGTTACAACCCTGTCGTCACCGTTTACTTTCATTACGGTTACACCCTTTGAAGGACGGGCGCAAACACGAATTGATTCGGCGGCAATTCTGATAATAATACCTTCTTCTGAGATGATAATTATATCATCGTCAAGGTTAACCACCTTGATAGCGGCAACATCGCCGTATTTTTCCGTGTGGTAGTTGGTAAGACCTTTACCGCCACGGCTCTGAATACGGTAATCATCGGGACTTGAAAGTCTGCCGTAGCCTGTTTCGGAAACTGTGAGAACAAGACCGCCCTCACGGACAACACTCATTCCGACTACGCAGTCGCCCTCTTTGAGAGC
>OHNG01000730.1_pt1 | contig 14394 bp, 8 predicted proteins | sample 1569511 | NCBI WGS metagenome assembly OHNG01 (sample SAMEA3879530, study PRJEB24766) | human gut metagenome | biome: human-associated habitat; feature: feces | place: USA | collected 1985/1987
AAAAATGTAAGCAGTGATTATTCAGTTTTGAAGGCACGTCCTTCTAAGAAACACTAGACAAAGTAAATCAGAAATGATATACTTAGCTAGTCATATGGTCGGTGACGATGACGGTGAGGTTCCACCTGTTCCCATTCCGAACACAGCAGTTAAGCTCACTCGTGCCCAAGATAGTTAGCTGGAAACGGCTTGTGAAAATAGGTAGCCGCCGACTTGATCAAAACGCTCTAAGAGAGATCTTGGAGCGTTTTCTTTTTTGCCATGCGGTGCGCAGCGCAACAGACCATGTCTGATACTACATTGAAAAGTGACGATACCATACAGTGGTCGGAAAGGTCGAAGGAATTTACAGAAAATTCATTCAATAACCGGCTAAAATTCACCATCTGGTTTGACGGGATGGGGCTTTTGGTGTATCATATATTTATGTGTGAATATTCGTTTTGGGGCAATAAAATGGCCCGGACGTTTGCTATTTTGAAGAATCATGAGGTGTGACCAATGTCCTTAGCTGAAAAACTCTTTGGCAGCTTCTCTGACCGGGAACTGAAAAAGATCAACCCCCTCACCAAACAGGTGCTGGCTCTGGAAGGCAAGTATCAGGCGATGTCTGATGCCGAGCTGCAGGCCCAGACTCCTGCACTGAAGCAGAAGCTGGCCGACGGCAAAACGCTGGATGATATTCTGCCCGATGCCTTCGCTGTCTGCCGCGAGGCCGCATGGCGTGTGCTGGGTATGAAGCATTTCCCGGTGCAGGTCACCGGCGGCATCGCCCTGCACCGGGGCGACATCGCCGAGATGCAGACCGGTGAAGGCAAGACCCTTGTGGCAACGCTGCCCGCCTATCTGAATGCACTGACCGGGGAGGGCGTCCACATCGTCACCGTCAACGATTACCTCGCCAAGCGCGACAGCGAGTGGATGGGCAAGCTTTACAGATACCTCGGTCTTTCGGTTGGTCTTATCTGCCACGATCTCGATAACGATGGCAGAAAAAAGGCTTATGCCGCAGACATTACATACGGAACAAACAACGAACTCGGTTTTGACTACCTCCGTGACAACATGGTAGTTTACAAGGAAAACAAGGTTCAGCGTCCGCACGCATTTGCAATTGTCGATGAGGTTGACTCAATCCTTATTGATGAGGCGAGAACTCCTCTTATTATTTCGGGTAAGGGCGACAAGTCAACAGACCTTTATGCAAAGGCTGACGCTTTTGCAAAAACTCTTAAAGTTCAGCGTTTTGCAGAACTTGACGCAAAAGAGGATATGGAGGAATATTACAAGGAAAACGACATTGATTATGTTGTTGATGAAAAGCAGAAAACAGCAACCCTCACACAGAGCGGTGTTAAGAAAGCCGAAGAATTTTTCGGTATTGAAAACCTTACCGATCCCGATAACCTTACAATTCAGCACCATGTAAATCAGGCTATCAAGGCCAACGGCGTTATGAAGCTTGATGTTGACTATGTTGTTAAGGACGGCGAAGTTATCATCGTTGACGAATTTACAGGTCGTCTTATGTACGGCCGTCGTTTTAACGAAGGTCTTCATCAGGCTATTGAGGCTAAAGAGGGCGTAAAGGTTCAGAGTGAAAGCAAGACTCTTGCTACAATCACATTCCAGAACTACTTCCGTCTTTATAAAAAGCTTTCGGGTATGACAGGTACTGCTCAGACAGAGTCGGAAGAATTCCAGGAAATCTACAAGCTTGATGTTGTTGAAATTCCTACCAACAAGCCTGTTTTAAGAAAAGACCTCCCCGATTCGGTTTATAAGACAGAAAACGGCAAGTTCCACGCTGTTATTGACGCAATTGTTGAGGCTCACGAAAAGGGACAGCCTGTCCTTGTCGGTACAATTTCAATTGAGAAGTCGGAGCTTCTTTCAAAAATGCTCAAAAAGAGAGGCATTAAGCACAATGTACTCAATGCAAAACAGCATGAAAAAGAGGCTGAAATTGTTGCTCAGGCAGGTAAACTCGGTGCGGTAACAATCGCAACCAACATGGCAGGTCGTGGTACCGATATCATCCTCGGCGGTAACGCAGAGTATATGGCAAAAGCCGCAATGCGTAAGCAGGGCTTTACAGAGGAGCTTATTGAAGAAGCTACAGGTTATGCGGAAACCGATGATGAAGAAATCATCAATGCAAGAAATACATTCAGAGAACTGAATGACAAGTATAAGGAAGAAATTAAGGGCGAGGCTGAAAAGGTAAGAGAGGCCGGAGGTCTTTACATTATGGGTACGGAAAGACACGAGTCACGCCGTATTGATAACCAGCTCCGTGGTCGTGCAGGCCGTCAGGGCGATCCGGGTGTCAGCCGTTTCTTCCTCTCAACCGAGGATGACCTTATGCGTCTGTTCGGCGGTGACAGAATGAAAATGATGATGGAGCGTATGAATGTTGCCGAAGATATGCCTATTGAGAATAAAATGCTCACAAGTATTATCGAAGGCTCACAGGAAAAGGTTGAGCTTCGTAACTTTGGCATTCGTAAGGATGTTCTCCAGTACGACGATGTTATGAACAAACAGCGTGAAATCATCTACGGTCAGCGTGATCAGGTTCTTAACGGTGAGGATCTCCACGAAACAATCCTCAAAATGGTTGAGGATACAATCGCAACTTCAATCAAGCAGTATCTCCCCGAAGGTCCTGCAGAACATTGGAACTTCCAGAGCCTTAAGGATTACTATGCAGGCTGGCTTATAAGAGATGAATCAAAGTATGATTTCAGCCTTGAAGATCTTGAAAATATGGAACCCGAAGAGATTCAGAAGATGCTCGTTGACGATGCTCTTGAAATCTACAAGGAAAACGAAGAACTTCTTCCCGAGGAAACAATCCGTGAGATGGAGCGTGTTTACCTCCTCAAGAATGTTGATACACATTGGATGGATCACATCGACAATATGGATCAGCTCAAGAGCGGTATCAGACTTCGTTCATACGGTCAGCACGATCCTGTTGTTGAGTACAGAGTTGAAGGCTTCGATATGTTTGATGAGATGATTGAAAGCATTCGTGAAGATACTGTCAAGATGATGCTCATTATGCCAAAGCGTGTTTATGAGATTCAGAAAAGACAGGATGCAATTGCAGCGGCAAAGAGAGCAGCTCAGAGGGCTGCCGCAGCGGCAAAGTCTGCATCCGATGATGAAGAAGCTGTTGAACAGTCGGACGCCGTAAAGCAAGCGCTTCACCGTGAGCAGGTTGCTCAGCCTACAGAAACTTCTGCAGACGGTACGGTTCTGTCAACAAGACTATCCGTAAGGGCAAGAAAATCGGCAGAAACGATCCCTGTCCGTGCGGCAGCGGTAAAAAGTACAAGAAGTGCTGCGGCAGAGATCTTTAATATGTTCGCATAAAGCGGTTTGTATAATTGCGATTTAAGTGAATTACATTTTGAGGGGCAGAGAGCAATACTCTGCCCTTTATTTGTGCCGAATTTTCAAGGTATTCGGTGATTAATTTTATCGGATATAGAAACTGATTATAAAAATATATCTGAAAATTTCAGTAAAATGCTGGTTTTGGGGCATTTTAAAAGCAGCAATCGCAAAATAATACATATTTTCGCACGCACAGCATGGAGTAAACCTGCATAAAATTTTTGATATTTTTGAAAAAAGAATTAAAAATCAACAAATTTAGTGCTGAAATTGACTTTTTAACTGCCTGTTAAGGTTGTATAATGGGTATAATTTATCTTAAACACAAAAAATGGCGATAAATAAGTAATAAAATCACATTATGGTCAAAAATATTAAATCGTGCTTGCAGATATGCAAAATAGCCAAAAATATTACCAAAAGTTTGGCTGTATTGCCTCTACAAATATGCAATAAAATATTATATAATTGTATACAAGTAAAAAAGAAGAACAAATTCAAAAAATTGCGTTTCATAATTAGTTGGCAGATATATTGGACTGTCCTATGCAGTTCTGTTTAATTGTACTTTGACTGCCAAAACAAAGTAATCGGCAATGAAGGAGAAGAAAAAATTATGAAATTAAGTAAAAAGCTTTGCATAACCGCAAAGAAAAGCTTTTCTCTTGTGCTTGCACTTACCCTCATGCTTTCGATATGTGCCGTGTCGGGTATGTCGCTTAATGTGTTTGCGGCAACATCTTTGGATCAGAAGATTTACATTAACCTGAACAAGAATAAGGAATGGGAAGATTTTTCTTCTGTTACATGTCGTTTTGCTCAGGATGACGGCACGGTTCTTAAAACAGAAAAGGTAAGCAAAGATCCTTCGTCGGGAGTTTTTGAAGCCACTGCACCATCCGGTGCAACAAAAATTGAGCTTTCTTCCGGGGTTAATTTTACTCTTCCCGATAAGACTGTTGCAAAAGATTTTCGCCGTATCTATCTTTATAACAGCAATAATACCTATAATGAGGCTTATGCATATTCTTGGGTAAACGATACTGACTCCAACGCAGAGTGGCCGGGTGTTGCAATGACTAAGACATCTTCAGACAGCGATTACTACTATGTAGATGTTAAGTCATCCCATAAAAATGTAATCTTCAGCAACAAGGGCGAAACACAAACAAGCGACCTCGGTATTAACGACTCATACAGTAAAGATAATGCTCTTTATGACGCTTCAAAAAGTCAGTGGACTAACCCGTTCATCAAGACCATCGACATTTCTGGTGCTTCGGGTGACACAGAATTTTATCTTACAACTGACGGCTCGTTCAAAGAAAGTAAATACCTTTCTGTTGAAGCTCCCGACAAACAGTCAAAGGCAACATATAAAAAAGTTTATGTTTCAAACGATGACTGGAAGTCGCTTACAAAGGTTTATGCAACTTTTGACTACAACGATGCCTATGAAGGAACAGTTGAGCTTACAAAAGACACCATAGACACCAAGGTAAGCGGTTCTGTGGTGTTCAAAGGTGAAATTCCGGCGGGTGCGCTTTTAAGATTCCATCCGAACGAACATAACCTCAACGGTGCATCTTCCGCAACATCATATCCGACAGATTCGGGATATGATGGTTCGGGCTACAGCAAGAACACGGCTACATATGTTAAGACAGCCAGAGGCGAAGGCTGGACAAAATTCTCGGAAATAGACAATGTAAACTATGGTGCTGTCGTTGAAAATTCATTCTCAGATAATAATCCTAACATCGTAGGCGTTGACGCAACATACTTTGACTACTGGTCGGATATGGAGCAGGCGAACGGGTATCTTCAGTGTCAGGGTAACGACAATATGTATGACTATTGGTATCAGTTTGATAACTTCAACAACTACATAAGCAAGATTGCTTTACCACATAAATCGGACTGGAAGTATCCTCTCTACTTCGGTAATATGTATAAGGGTGGAGAACACTACGAAACATTTAAGACCCACGCAGGAGGACTTACAAACATCAACGATTATAATGATAACTATTACTATGCAGTAAACAACGCCAACGGTATGGCATGGGGCGACGGTAATTATAACCAGTCCTTACAGGGTCTTATGTACAACAGGCTTGACAGTAAGGGCAATCTTCAGGTTGCAAATGGTGTCAAGGCTCCTTACTTTGATGCTGAGGCACTTTCAACCGCTACATATAATGATAAAAGAGTTGCCAATGTTTATAAGTCATCTTTCCCGTTCCGTGCAACTACTGACGGTGATGGTGTTACTACTTATGAATTCACTTCAAAAAATGCAACCGATAACATCTACTTTACATGGAACGGCCTCACACCTACAAAAATTAACTACGGTGCGGGCGAAACATATGGTGTACACGATGATTTGGGAGAATTCGGCGGTACAGAAAACGGTTATGGTGTTTTCCCATTCAACAATACTCAGAATACATCAACGGGCAAGGGTACTAACTGTAACCTTAACTATGGCTTTGGTGTCAGACTTGATATAGACTTCAGAGTTCCGAAGAAAGGTTTACTTGCAGACGACAAACCTGCAACCTTTAACTTCAGCGGTGACGATGACCTTTGGGTTTATATCGGTGAAGATCCAACAGGTGCTAACGCAGAGCTTGCTCTCGACCTCGGCGGTGACCATAAAGAGGCAAAAGGTTCAATTAACTTTAATACAATGCAAGCAACAGCTAACGATGTATTTGCCGACTACTCATCTTCATCATCGTCGACAAAAGCTACAGTTCCGAAGGATGAGTTTTGGGTTAAGACAGGTGATTATGCTAGCTTCTGTTTGAATGTTTGGCAGGATCCAAGTGTTGCTAAATATAATGTAGATGGATATTTTGTAGACCCTTATGAAACATCAGACGGTTTTTACAAATTCAAAAAGGATCGACTTGGCGAAAATACAGAAGTTAACTTCTGTAAGTGGAAGAATATAGGTACCGGCGGCACGCTTAAAGCAAACCTTAAGCTTTCAGATCTTTACGGTAAAATGTGGAATGGTGACGGCACTCCGTATACCGGAGACGCTGTGTTACATCATACAAACCTTGGCACCGTTACAAAGACAATCAACAATGGTGTTCAGCTTGATCCTAACAAGACATACCATATGGTAGTATTCTATATGGAGCGTGGTGAGGCTGAGTCTAACTTCTCAGTAAACTTCACAATGACACCTGCCAACAATGACCTCAAGGTTACAAAGGCACTTGATACAGGCGATGTTGTTTCTGAAATTTCAGATGACCTCAAAGCTAATGAAACTTTTGATTATACAATCAAAGAGAACGGCAACGATACCTCCGGTAAAGGCTACAAGCTTACGAAATCAGACGGAAGCACAAGCAATGAAACTCTTTCAAACAGCGGTTTCACACTTAAAGATAATTATATAGCTGACTTTGACAACTCATTCAAGACCGGCAATGAGATGAAGGTTAACGAGTCAACAGACAGCAGTAAGCTTAAATACACAACGAACTGGGAGCTTGTTAACAACAGAGTCGGTTCAACAATCAGCAGCGGTTCAACTACGAACTCGGCATTCAATCTTGTAGATCCCACTGATAAAAAGGCTTATGCACAGCTCCAGCTCGACTATACCAACAAGATAGTGACAGCACCTCTTGAAATTTCAAAGAATGTTGTTGATGAAGACGGTAAAACCGATTACGATACAAATCAGCAGTTTACATTTGCAATTGCTCTCGACTTTGACGGCGACGATTCAACCTATGATTACAAGACCTATCCTCTTGAATATCAGCTCAAAGAGAAGGGCGCAAGTGGTTATTCAAACACAGCTTACCGTACACCCTTGGACGGTTCGTTCACAATCAAAAAGGGCGAAAGCATTAAGCTTCTCAATATTCCTGTAGGTGCAACCTATAAGATTACAGAGAAAAATGTTATAGGTTATGTTCCTTATAAAGTAGGCAATCAGGACTTCAACGGTACATTCGTCGGTACTCTCGCCGAAGCAGAAAATGCGCTTAACTTTATCAATAAGGTTAATCCTACAAACATTGCCATTTCGGTAAATAAAACTCTTGACGGTCAGGCTTACAGCGGCAGCAAGTTCGTCTATACATTGACAGGTCTTGAATCAATGGATACAACAAAACCTGATGCCGACGGCAAACCTATCAAGACAAACAGCGCAAAAACAATTTCCACGAATTTGGAAACACCTGACGCAAGCGGTAAGGTTGAATTCAAAGACCTCAAATTAGTCACTGCGGGTGTTTACAGATTTAAGATTACCGAGGCTCTTGCCGAGGGTGAAAATGCATCCGATTATAAAATGGATACAAACACCTGGCTTGCCGAGATTGAATTGCTTGAAAGCGGTGAAGTAACGGAGGCTAAGTACATTAAGGTTAAGAGCTCAGATATTGAAGGCAAAACCGATGCTCAGCTTGCAACTTACTTCAACAATTCTTCTCCTGTTGAAAAAGCCGTGTTTGAAAATGAAACCACACACGGAAGTGCAACAGTAAACAAGAAGAATCAGACAGGCGGTAATGTAAGTGATACGGAATTTGCGGTGATGAAGGTGTCCGGTGAGGGTATCTTTACTGCAGATGATATCAATACAATCATTAATGATGCCTCAATGAAAACTCATATGGTTTCTAAAAAGACAGACAGCAACGGTCAGGCTGTGTTTGACAATCTGACAATCTTCAAGGACGGTCAGGGCGAGTTTACAAAAACAAACGGTAAAGTTGTATGGAACGAAAGTTCCGACAATTATATAACAGGTACTTCAACATATCAAACATACTGTCTGTTTGAGTACAAACCGTCAGAGGGTTACACCCCGAACTACACACTTTCCTACTTCACACTTCCTGTTGAGGGTAAGTACGATGTTACATATAATTATGTTGACGGTGCAATAACAATGCCTAAGGCAAGCGGTGACGGTATGAACGGCTATGTTGTTCTCGGTTTGTCGGTTGCAGGTCTTGCGGTGACAATGTTCACGGGTTACGCAATCTATTACGGAAAAGCTCGTAAAAAATGCAGAGCAAGACGCAGAAAGTAACCCAATATGATTTAACTTGTTAGAACAGGTGATTTTTTAATCATATGTTTCTTTCATAGAAAACCTCTTTGACTGCTACGGACACCGTTGTTAGCCGGTGTCTGCCATGCAGCCACCCCAACCCGTTTAACCATTCGGTTAGAATATAATTACATATATTAAATCAAACACAAAGGAGAAAGAAAAATGAAAACTACAAAGAAAATCTTTGCAGCAGTTCTCGCAGTAATGATGATCGCTCTCATGATCCCATTCTCAGCAAGCGCTGCTACAACACTTACAGTATCATGCAACCCTAATGCCGATACAACAGGTGATAAAGCCGACTATGTTGGTACTTATGAGTACAAATTCTTCAAGCTCGCAACGGTTGATACTACAACAGGTACAGTAACAGTTGAAGATGCTTATGCAAGCAACACTGCCCTTGTAAACGCTCTCAACTCAACAGATACAGACAAGAGCAAGAAAATCATCACAATTTGTGATGGTATGTCATGGACAGGTACAGCTGATAAGACTGTTACATTCAAATATGACGGTTCAGCAGATGTTTCTACACAGGAGATTACAGACCTTGCAGACGGTATCTATTATGTATACTGCTCTAAGAAGCCTGGTACAGTTAAGTCTGTACAGGGTTCACTCATCTCACTTCCTTACTTCGATGGCAAAGACTGGACATACGATTATGAAACAGTAAACCTTGCTTCAAAGATTGATGTTTCAGGTATCACAGTTACAAAGACAGTTGCAGACAGCAATGTTGGTACACAGAAGAACGCTGATTACACACTTACAGCTTCAACAGCAGGTTCAACAACTAACAAGATTGCAAAGTATGCAATTGTTGATAACATGGACAACGCTCTTTCGCTCATTGACGGTACTGTAAAGGTTTACTTTGTTAAGGATGGTGCTGAAACACCTGCAGAGGACGGCGACTTCACAGTAGTTCCTGGTTATGCTTATAAAGATGCCACTGGCAATGAAGCAACAGCTACATTCGCAGTCGTTGCATCAGATGCACTCCTTCAGGGTGACAAGTTCTACGGTTATGACACAATCAAGGTAACATTCTCAGCTAAGGTAAACGCTGATATCGCTGAAAAAGTTACTACAGACCTCCCCAACACAGACGGTCTTTACTATGGTAATGAAGGCAACTTCACATACAAGCCAGGTAATAATACTGTAAATGTTGCAACTGCAGGTCTTGATGTAACAAAGGTTGACGGTAACGCAACATCAACAAAGCTTGCAGGCGCTGAATTCACACTTTATAAGGATTCAGCATGCACCGAGGCAATTACAGTTGATGGCGTAACTGTTAAGGCAACAACAACAACTAACGGAAACGATAAGTTCTACTATGGTTCAAATGAGTTCTACTTTACACCTGGCGTTGATTACTTTGTAAAGGAAACAAAGGCTCCTGCAGGCTACAACATCAACTCTACTATATTCAAAGTAACAGCTGTTGCAAAGGCATACACACCAGTTGGTACAGTTGAAAACGGCGCTGCTACAGTAGTTAAGGATTACCCTGTAACTGTTCCTCAGACAGGTGGTATGGGTACAATGATGTTCTATGTTGGCGGTGCAGCACTTATCGCTTGTGCAGGCGTTCTTCTCTTTGTTCTTAAGAGAAAGAAAGCAGCTAAATAATTAATCGAATATCTTTATCTTAAAATCTGTGATATGATATATGTAATTTTCAGGGGATGCGGCAACGCATCCCCGTTCTATTTACAGAAGAGCCGTAGAGGCGGATGAATATTTATGTTTATATAATATGTTTTGATGTGATGAAAATTGTGTATTGTCTGTAGGGGAGAACCATTACATTTTTACAGTCGGGCATAATATGTTTTTTACATTACAAACTGTCTTCCCGACATTAATTTTCAATTTTCAATTTTACATTTAACTAAACCTTTCGCTCGGGCAGGATATGTTTTGGCATTGCGCAAACTATCTTCACGAACTGGGACTGCGGCACGCAGTTGCGATAAATAGTAAAATATAGTATAATAACAACGGAACAAAACACGCAGAAAAGGAAAATTTTATGAAACGAAAGCTGTCAATTTTACTAATAGTTTTAATATTTGTTGCAGGAATCGGCATAATGAGCTATCCGCTTGTCAGCTCCGCAATTAATAACTATGTCAGTCGAAGCATGGTTAAGGAGTACACCAACAGGGTTGCCCAGATGCCGAGTGAGAAAACTCAAAAAATGTTTGAAGAGGCTGCTAAGTACAATAACAGCCTTTCAAATAATATGATAATTACCGACCCATTCGACGAAAAGGCTTTTCAGAAAATCGGCGCAAATTATGAGAAAACTCTCAATGTTGATGATAACGGTCTTATCGGCTATATTGATGTGCCGAAAATCAATGTTTATCTGCCGATTTATCACGGCACAAGCGAAGAGGTTCTTTCCAAAGGTGCAGGACATCTTCAAAATACTTCCCTGCCTGTAGGCGGTACAAGCACACATTCCGTAATTTCTGCCCATTCGGGTTATCCGGGCGAAACATTTTTCGATTACCTCACCGATATGAAGGTCGGCGATGAATTCTATGTTCATATCCTCGACAGAACGCTGAAATATGAGGTTGATCAAATCGAAGTTGTTCTTCCCTCGGAAATCAATTCCTTGCGGATTGTTGACGGCGAAGACCTTGTAACGCTCCTCACCTGTACCCCATACGGCGTTAATACTCACAGACTTCTCGTGCGTGGCAAGCATGTTGCATACGATGATACTAAATATATTGAAACGGGCGAGTCGCTTGCAAAATTTGATAACGGTTACATATTCTTTCTCGGTTACAAAATCCCTTATGCGGTCGCAATCGGCATAATTGTCGGCTTTGTTGCACTTGTTGTGTTTGTGGTTGTATTTCTGCTCAAGCGTAAAAAGAAGAAGTCAAACGGTGCAAAACGGCTGAGAGATGACTCGGCTGACGAAAATCAGAATGATTCGGGTGGTGATTCCGATGATTAAAAAAATACTTACGGGTGTGGCAATAGCAATGCTCGTTGTCGGAATAGGTCTTGTCGCATTCCCCCCTATATCAAATTTTATCGGAACACAGATTTCAAACGGTGAGGCTGACGGCTTTGACACCCGTGTTGAAGAAGCTGAGGACGGCTCTTTTGAACAGGCGGTCAAGGACGGCAAGGTTGACGAAGAGGGTTACAAAATTGACAGGGACGGCAAGCGTACCTCCAAACAGCCCGTCGTTTTCAAGGCTGATCTCGACAGACTTTTCAATGACAGCGTTGCCTACAACAAAAAACTTGAAACAAACCAGTATGAAATGCTCCGCAACGATACCTATTCACAGGCTGCCGTCAATCTTGAAGATTACGGCATAACCGACGGCATTTACGGTTATGTTACCGCTGAAACAATAAATATGCGTCTGCCGATTTACCTCGGTGCGAACAGCTCAAATATGAGCTACGGTGCGGCACATATGAGTGCAACATCATTGCCGATCGGCGGTAAGAATACAAACGCAGTCCTTGCAGGTCACACGGGATACATCGGTCGAATATTCTTTGACAACCTCCGCAACCTCAAAATCGGTGACAGGGTTTCAATCACAAATTATTGGGATACACTCAATTACAAGGTCGTTGAAACCAAAGTCAATAAGCCGAGCGAATCAGGCGACTGCTATTTGCAGAAGGACAGAGATTTGCTCACGATGTTTACCTGCATAAGTGACGGCAACGGCGGTTTTGACCGTTACTATGTAATATGTGAGCGTGCGTCATAATTTACAGCAGACTGCATCACGGTGCAGCCTGTTTTTTTGTTTAAAGACCAATTGTTTAGAACAGAAATGACCGAGTATTTTGTCTGTCATTTGTAATAGTTAATATTTGAAAAATACGCATATATTGCCGTAAATGCCGAATTTATTTTAAAATTATTGACATAAGAAAAATAGATTGATAAACTTAGACAAGTATTAACAATTGAGAGGTATAATATGAAGTTGAATCTTCCAAAAAATCAAAAGTATTATCATTGGACTGTTATAGATTTGCTCGCTTCATCCACAAGCAAGCATTACAAATATGAGTTCGATAATACAAGCGGTGAAGATGCAACTGTTTTTCAGAAATATGTTGTCGGTTCGGACAGATAAACAATAAAAACGGAGGATAAACAATGAAAAATATAATTAAAAAAATAACTGCAATCGCAATGTGCGGTGTGCTTACTGTCGGTTCGGTTCTTATGACAGGTGCGGTAAGCGAGGATGAAAGTCACAAGGACTTTGAAGTTACAGGTACAACGCAGAAAATCTCAAACAATCAGCTTTTTGTGTCAACAACGGGATACACTGAAAATACCGATAAAAATTTCGGTGCAAAGTTCCAAACAACCGAAGAAAAGGATTACGATATATGGTTTAAGGATTGTATCAATGCACCGAAATTTGTAAATCTTCCAAAGGGCGAAAAATTCGTAAAATATATGATGACGCAGGGGCACGGTTATTTCGGTAATGTTCAGACATTCTATCAGTTTGACAAAACAGGCGGTGAATATGTCAAGGTGAAAATCAAGCTTTCCGATTTTTCCCGTCTGTTCAATGAAAACGGAACAATGACTGCTGAGCTCAGCGACGGTTCTTACAAGGATTTTGATTTTACATACGAAGATTTCGGAACTGACAGCATCGGTGCTAATTGCTATGCGGGATCCGGCGCATATGCGACAAGCGGAGGTACGGTAACCTCCTTTGCTCCCGATAAGGACGGCTATGCTGAAATATATGTTTCAAGACAGCTTGGTGTAGATACAAAAGTAATGTCATACCGCTATTGCAGACTTAAAGACGGAGCTCATTGCGATTACGGAAGAATCGGAGATACTCTGGTCGGTTTAACTTGCGGTGATACGGATTTAAGCGGATACATTTCTGTTACTGATGCAACGCTTGTTCAAAAATATGTTGTAGGTATTGAGGACTTTGACAAGCTTCAGCTCTTTAACAGCGATGTAAACGATGACGGTGAAATCAGTGTTGTTGACGCAACCTTGATTCAGAAGTATATTGTAGGGTTGAGTTAAATAAAAATTTCATGTAAAAGCAAACTGACGAAGTAATGGTACAATCTTTTTGATAAGACAGATTATATATATGTCGCCAATTACACACAACTTCCATAACATCAACTGATTTTGCGAAAACATAAAATTCAATCAAATCGGGCGTCCAATGAACGCCCCTACTGATAGAAAGAGGAAAAACAATGAAAAATATAATTAAAAAAATAACTGCAATCGCAATGTGCGGTGTGCTTACTGTCGGTTCGGTTCTTATGACAGGTGCGGTAAGCGAGGATGAAAGTCACAAGGACTTTGAAGTTACAGGTACAACGCAGAAAATCTCAAACAATCAGCTTTTTGTTACAACAACGGGATATACCGAAAATACGGCAAAGAATTTCGGGGCAATGTTCATATCAACGGATTATCAAAAGTACAGCGTGATGTTTAAGGACTGTATTGATGCACCGAAGTTTGTAAATCTCCCGAAAAATCAGGAATTTACTCGCCATATGATAACAGCGAATAATCGTTATTTTGGTAATACGGGTATGAAATTCAATTATGATTCAACAGGCGGAGAATATGTTAAGATGAGGATTAAACTCTCCGACTATTTTCCTGATGTCTTTAATGATTCTCGTTGGCATTTGGTTTCCTGCTCGTCAGGTAATTCGCATACACCCTGCCGAGGCGTTGCGCGAAGAATAAAAAACTTGGGCTATCTGTTTGTTTTCAATATAATTAACGTATCTTTGTCGGCATAATATTGAAAACACCGCAGGCTTTAATTATATGAATCGACGCTACTATTGTTTGCTTATCGTTC
>OHNG01000739.1_pt1 | contig 14261 bp, 10 predicted proteins | sample 1569511 | NCBI WGS metagenome assembly OHNG01 (sample SAMEA3879530, study PRJEB24766) | human gut metagenome | biome: human-associated habitat; feature: feces | place: USA | collected 1985/1987
AAATCCGCGTTATCCGTGTCATCCGCGTCTAAAAAATAATATACCGAATGGCGCTTATCACTTATCACTAAACACGAATCACTTTTGTTCTTTTCTATTCCGTTATGAATCAGCTACCGACTACAAGCTACAAGTGCCTTTCGGAATATAGCGCAGCTACTTGTAGCTTGTAGCCGATAGCTCGTAACTTTTCCGATATGATCCCAATTCAACTCCTGATGATTCGCATAAATAATAAACCACCTAAACTCACGTTATTTAAATTATACGTAAGTTCCGCATATAGCCTTTCAGGCTGACATATATGCAAAACTTTAAAAATATACCTATATTTGAATTCCGAAAGTAATATAAAAGACAGGCAGATACATGGAAATAAGTGTGGCAACCGATCAGGAATGGCATATAATCCGCTACTCAGCAGGAGATAAAGAGCGCTGGGACCGCTTCGTGCGCCGCTCCAAAAACGGTACGTTCCTCATGCAGCGCGACTATATGGATTATCATGCCGACCGTTTCCAGGATTGTTCCCTAATGATCTTCTGTAACCGGAAGTTAACAGCCCTGTTTCTCGGTAATCTTTCCGGCAATTGTTTCTATTCCCATCAAGGACTGACGTATGGCGGAATGCTCCTTTCTCCTTCCATCACCCTGCAACAAGTAGAAAGCGTATTTCATGCCGCACTCGATTATCTGCAGAAGGAATGCAGTGTGCAGTCGATAGTCTATCGTGCTATTCCACATATCTATCACCGCTATCCTGCAGAAGAAGACCTTTATGTCCTCACCCGGCTGGGTGCAACCCTTGTGGCACGAAGCATCTCATCCGTCATTCCACTGGACGACCGTCTGCCTTTCCGTACTCTCCGCCGTCGCCAACTGAAGAAAGCCCTGGCATCCTCACTGACGATTGCAGAAGATGAAGACTTTGCTTCTTTCTGGCCGATACTGGAAGAAAACCTGCACGAACGATACGGTGTCTCTCCCGTACATTCACTAGAGGAGATTACCCGTCTGCACAGCAATTTCCCCCGCCAGATTTCCCTTTTCCGTGTATGCGATGGAGCCGAAACATTGGGTGGATGCATTGTGTATGAGACTGACGAAGTAGCCCATGTGCAATACATCGCAGCTTCCCCACGCGGAAAGAAATGCGGTGCGCTCGACCTGCTTTTCCACCAATTAATATACGACCGTTATGCGCAGAAGCGATACTTCGACTTTGGCATATCTACCGAACACGGCGGACAAATATTGAATGAGGGATTACTCTTCCAAAAAGAAGGTTTCGGCGCAAGAGCAATTATGTATGACGTTTACGAATTACGCTTATGATAAAGTATTTAGACCTGCAAAAGATCAATGCCTCCTTCGAACCCGAACTGTCGGATGCTCTGTTGCGTGTTTCCCATTCCGGATGGTATCTGCACGGGGAAGCTACAGCCCGTTTTGAAGAGGAGTTCGCTGCTTATTGCGGTACTTCTTATTGCGTTGGCACCGGAAATGGTTTGGATGCTCTTACTTTGATATTTCTGGCTTACCGGGAACTGGGAGTGATGAATGCAGGAGATGAAGTTATTGTTCCCGCCAATACATACATTGCCACCCTACTTTCCATTCTTCGTGCCGGCCTGAAGCCAATGCTTTGTGAACCTTCTTTCGAAACATGCAATATAGATGCTGCCTATGCCGAGACACTGATTACCTCCCGCACGCGTGCCATATTGCCCGTCCACCTGTATGGGCGTTTAGCTGACATGAAAGAGATATGCAAGTTAGCCAACCGCTACGGACTGAAAGTCATAGAAGACGCTGCACAAGCACATGGAGCTGTCTGGAACAAAGGTTTACCGGGGAAAGGGAATCATCCTCTGCGTGCCGGTAATCTGGGAGATGCCGCTGCTTTCAGTTTTTATCCAGCCAAGAATTTAGGGGCATTAGGGGATGGCGGCGCTATAACCACTCACGATGCAAGGCTTGCCGCTACAGTGCGTTCCATAGCCAATTATGGCTCCACGGAGAAATATGTCCATCGGTATCAAGGTATAAACAGCCGTCTGGACGAGTTGCAGGCGGCAGTTCTTTCCGTGAAACTCTCTCGTTTGGATCAGGATAATATCCGTAGAAGGGAAATAGCACAATTATATAAAGAAGGGATTGACTGGCAGCGTCTGGAATTACAGAGTACTGTCCATACGGATGATATCAATGAAGCCAATGTTTTTCATATCTTCCCCGTCTTTTCTTCCCGCAGAGATGAATGGCAACGTTATCTCAATAGTCACGGCATTTGTACTCAAATTCATTACCCTATCCCTCCCCATCGCCAGGAAGCGTTGAAAAAAGAATATGGAATGCAACAACTCCCCATTACGGAACGCATCCATAATGAGGAGTTAAGCCTCCCTATATCTCCATTACTGACGAATGAAGATATAGAGCGGATTATTAACTGTGCAAATACCTTTATTTAGAAATTCAACACTTTATAATACGACGATTTCGGCAGTAAGTTTTCGTCAAACAGAAGCGGATAGTTACGCTGACGGTTACCACGGCGGCGATCCAGCCATGAATCACCATCATATACATTCCAGAAAGTAACATTGCTAACCACATTCTTGTATTCGCGCATCACCCGGAACAGCATATCATACTGGGCTACCTGTGCCTCATCCGCTTCAGGAGTCAATTCCAACGTCCTGTTATCCTGGTTCACACTCAACTGTCCTCCCTGCTCTCTCGTATTAATACGAACGTCCAGTTCTGTGATATGGATATTATCAACCACCTGCGAATAAAGCTCGATAGCCTTTCTGAACTCATCCTCCGTAGGAGAAAGGGTATTATAATGTCCCTGCATTCCGATTCCGGAGATGGGTATTCCCTCAGCCTTCATGCTTTTAACCATATTATAAATGCGGTCACGCTTCGCCGGGTTGGTCTCATTATAATCATTGTAGAAAAGCAATGCTTTGGGATCTGCCTCATGAGCATATTCAAAAGCCTTCTTTATAAACTCGTCCCCCGCAATCTTATAATAGAGAGACTGACGATAAGGAACTTCTGCTTTCGGATCATCCGTCATCGCTTCGTTCACTACGTCCCAGGCATAGACAACATCCTTATATCTATTTACAATCGTATGAATATGCTTTCTCATTCTCTCAAACAGTACCTCCTTGGAAACCAAATTTCCCTTTTCATCATGGAACATCCAGTCCGGAGTTTGGGCATGCCAGACAAGGCAATGACCGCGAAGCCCTATTTTATTGGCACGGGCAAAGTTGGCTATCTTATCAGCGCTCTCCCAGTTCCACTGTCCTTCCACAGGCTCCGTAGGCTGAGGTTTCATATCGTTCTCTGCAGTGATACTGTTAAAGTTGGAAGTAATCAATGCCATCTGTTGAGGTGAATTCAGATTTGCCATATTTATGGCACATCCCACAGTGAAATAATCAGCATACGCATCTTTCAGGTTGTTCACAACAATATCATTCGCAGAAGTAGCGTACAAGCCTATCAGACAACCGGTAAAACCACCTGCCACGTTCGTTGAAAGAATATCACCGGGCACGGTATTTCCTAACTGTACGAAGTCAGTTCCATCCGTTGAATAATAAAAGCCATAGCCATCTCCTTCACCCTTTACTCGCAATTGAATGGGATTCTTCACATCTACTTTTGCACTTGCAACAAGTCCGGATTTACCTCTTGCCGTTCTTTCCAGCACCATGTAGAAATCTTTGTCCTTTTTTGTCAAGCCAAAGACATAATTGAATTTTTCACTCTGTACGCAAGTGATGCCTGCCAGATCTTTCTCTGTCTTCGGAACATACTGCAATGTGGTAGTAAACGAGAAGTTATTATGTTGCTGTCTGTAGAAGAGGGTTGAAGTAGGCTTCACCTCTTTTATGTTCACCGGGAAAGGAGTAATCTGCAATCCTCCGTCTTTCAGTACTGAGATGAACTCTTCACGAGGGCCTCTCAAACCAATCCAGCGGTAGTCCAATTGCGGAGATGTGAAGTTTTCAGTGAACGTAAAATTGCCATTGGGGAAGTAACCGTCTTTTCCGGCTTTATTCTCCACTCCTTTAGGTGTTTTCAACTTTGGCTCCATCGGAATCAATCCGTTTTCAAAGACAGGGAATTCTCCCGACCAGTCAACCGGCAGGATAAACGTTTCACGGCCAATGTTCACTCTGCCCTTCTCATTCGGACGGATAGCCAGGAACACACCGTAATATTTGCCGTCAGGACCTTCCACTAAATCGGCATGTCCGGCCCAATCCACCATATTCTTCCGGTTCTGATTCAGGTATCTCTGGCTCAGGATAGGATTATTGGGAGCCGGAATAAAGGGACCTTTCGGGTTGTCACTCACAAAGATTACTTCACTATGCCAATCTCCGGTACCGCCTTCGGCACACATCAGATAGTAGCGTCCATTCTTCTTATAGATATGCGGAGCTTCAATCCAGATAGGTTTCTTGGACAAATCCACACCACCATTCACAATAACCTGATCCGAACCGGGAATCACCTGATCGTTTTCCACATCATACTCCCAGATTTTAATCACACGGTGTCCGTTATAGAGTTCTTCACCACGCTTCGGTCCGTCATTATGAACCACATACGCCTTGCCGTTATCATCAAAGAAGATAGAGGGGTCGATACCGTCAAAATTCAACTTGATAGGATCACTCCATCCTTTGAAAGGATCTTTCGACTTTACAATGATATTCCCGAATCCCCCCGCAAACTGGGTGGTGATCATATAGAAAGTATCATTATTGGGGTTATACTTGATGGCCGGAGCATACACGCCGGCACTGATACCCGTATCATGTACTTTCAGCTGTGAGGTACGGTCCAGTACATGGCCTATCTGCGTCCAGTTCACTAAATCCTTTGAATGGAAGATAGGCACACCGGGGAACATGGCGAACGATGAACACACCAGGAAGTAGTCATCCCCTTTGCGGGTTATGGACGGATCGGGGTAACAACCTTGCAAAATGGGATTATAAAACTCACCGGCCTGCAACGGATTCTCGTTGTACACCTGATCATTCCCCTGATAAACCGCCTGCAAGAATACCGGAGCACCCTTCACCTTTTTACCTTTAGCCCCTTGGCTAAAACCTGCCACTGAAAACATTGTCATACAAAGTGACAACAAAACGATGCGCTTACCCACGGAAAGCGTCGATTTCACCTTTTTCATGTCTAATATCAATTATGATTTATAATTACTCGTTATCTCATTTACTGTCACTTATACGGAAATAATCAAAGTCCACATACCCTCCGGGAGTCTTGGTAGCATAATTGAATAGTCCGAAACGGTATCCCATAAAATGCGGGAGAGTATAAGCCATCTTGAGCTGGCTTCCTATTTTTGTCCACTTCTTACCATCCAAGCTATAGTAGAAATCCGCTATATCTTTCTTATCTGTAAAGTCACATTCGGCTTTCAGAAATACTGTATTTTGGTTCAGTGGCAGACTTTCCACCTCTTCCGGTTTGTCAGTCTGCGCACTCACCATTACAATCTTCTTTACCCCGTTTTCATATTTCACACCAATCCATCCATATTTTTTCTGAAGAAGTGCAAGCCCTGCAAAATCGCCTTCTCTCATATCAGACACATCCATAGAAGTAGTTCCTGAACATACCGGACCAATCGTCCGCTGTGTCAACGTGTTTCTTGCAGACAGGAAATCAGTATCTATCCGTCCGGTTTTGAGTCGCAGATATCCCTTCCGTTCACTAACTGACCAGAGAGAATTATCCGGATTATGATTCCACTGCCAAACCAACGGCAAAGCCGCATCTTTCTTCTTGCGTGTAAACTCATCCGAGGCAACAATACCCGGTATCAAGCCTTTACTTGCCGGCAGATCCAATGTTTCCGGAACCTTTCCATTTATTCCGAGAACCGGCCATCCATCTTCCCATTTCACCGGAACAAGATAAGGGATACGGCCTACAGAACCATTGTCACGGAAAAGATATGCAAACCATCTGCCATCAGGCGTATCTATCAAGCCACCTTGGGCAACACCTTTATCCTGCAAAGCTACTCTACCTTCCCAAGGACCATTTATATTATCAGCGCGGTGAATAACCACTGTACGCATTCCTCCTTTCGGCCAAGTAATATTGAATAAATAATACTTCCCATTTACTTTAAATAACTGTGAACCCTCGGCAGGTAATCCGACATTATCTCCTGACGGAGCACTGGCATTCTCTATAAAGATACGTTCGGTACCTTCTTTGATCCCGGATAAATCGGGCTTCAGTTCCGCTATATGCAGTTTACCACCTCCCCAGATGATATAAATACGACCGTCATCGTCAAAGAAAACAGAATGATCATGATAAGAAGGATTAAAAAATATTGCTTTCCAAGGACCTTTCTCTATATCTTTCGTAGTATATATATAGGTCTTCCCGGTGGTGCCGGCAAATGTTGTCACATAATACATATTATTATGATAGCGAATGCAGCTTGCCCATGTACCACTGCCATAAGCATTCTTACCATTATTCAAGTTCAGTGCATCCACATCGGCCAGTATATCGTAACAGTAACTCACCAACTCCCAGTTCACTAGATCTTTAGATTTCATAATGGGTACTCCCGGAGCCATGTGCATGGTGGTACTACTCATGTAATAAGTATCTCCCACCCGGATCATTGACATATCGGGTACATCGGCATGAACCACCGGATTTTTGGCAGAAGCGTTTTGCGCAAGAGTCGCATAACTGTAGAAAATAGATGCCAACAGAAAAAGACAAAAATGTTTTCGCATAGTTATATCCTTTTTGATTATTGTTTTTGAAAAGGCAAAATTTACCGACAGCAAATATACAGTATCGAATCCAAGAGATACCTATAATCATTTTACACATTCTTTCGCTGATATTACATCTTTACCGATGTATGTTTCATAATCTTTCACTCACGTTACATCGGGCATCTATAAGTACTTAGAAGACATAATACGAGTTACCTTGGCAAAGGGAAAATGATTACTTTGCCTAATAAAATTTAGCCCTTACAATACTTAGTTATTGCAAGGGCAAAATACAAGAAGAAATGATTAATGTTTTTCCCAGAAGTCCAGATATTGGCGGGCCACCTTCACATGATCGTGATACTTGGCTACATATTCAATACTTTGCGCCGATAATTCCGGAATACGCTCTTTATGAAGCACTATATCTTCCAGCTTTTGATAAATATCTTGCTCGTCGGGCAGGACATTGATAATGGGACGAAGTTCTGTTTCATTCAATATCTCATAGTTCTCCGGCTCACCGCCTCCCACTACCGTTACTCCTTTTGCCATAGCCAATAGTGAATTCATGGAAGGGGTATACGAATACAACTGATCTAACTGGACATCAGCATCATCCATCAACTGCTGATAGCGGGCATAAGGCACATCATGCACTTCAGTGATGCGGCAAAGCTCAGAATACTTGCGCTGCACTTCTTGCAAAACGGGCAGCATAACATCAGTCCCCTTCAAATTACTACGGGCAGACTGAATACCGATGAAGAAATTCAGTTTCTCCGGCACACCGCGAACGCGGGATGTTACCTCACGCAAATCGATAGGTAAAGGAATGAAAGCTGTCTTATCTGAAAAGTAAGGTTGATAGGAAGCGTAATACTCCCACAAACAGGCGATAATGCCATTACAGGTTTCGGCTATAGCCCGAGTGGCACGAGCTGCCCCCCCATAATACCAATCCTGGAGAGTAATCTGATTAAAAGCCGTATCACGATACCGGTCTCCGATCTTAAAATCCGAATAGTGAAAAGTGCTTGTTTCCATACAAGCACGAATATAATAATAGTCGGTCCCGAAAGCTCCCAAAAAGACCTTGCCATTGTGCCGCTGCAAATAACGGTAAACAGGCAAAGTACGTTCACTGCGTAAACGCAAAAAATAAGGACTGATAATCTGCACAACATCATATCCCCGAAAACCCGGCAAATGACGCAATATACGGAGAAGGCAACAGATACCATCACGCAAACTATCCGTCGGCCGGTCAAGAGCTATATCACGCGGATAGTTCCTCCAACCACAACCATCGGAAGCAACACAGACATCGTGCCCCAATGCCCGAAGCCCTTCCGCAAGATTCCAATGCAGCCCGCTAAACTCTCCAAGTAACAATATCTTCATATAACAAAACGAATATAAACATTAATGGCAGGACAAACCAAACGATACTTCCAAGAATACTTTTTATAGGGCAAAGGTACTAATCCCGCTTGTTTCAGGATAGCTAATTGCCGGTTCATCTCATTTATACTACATTTATTCCGCCACATCTGACGGATATAGTCGATAACAAGAAAATGGATTCGTCTATTCAATGCCTCCAAACGCTCAACAGAGGCGTCAGACTGACAAGCCTGACTAAACGCTTTCAACCGAAAAAGCATTTCTTTAAAATCAGATACCCTCCTCCGGCATTCATCTTCAGCAATCATTCTCGTTAAAGAAGAAGATGAACAGTAATAACCATACACTTTATAAGAAGTCACCAACATTTTTCGGGCGAAGAAGTAAGCTTTGGCAACAAACTCTTCATCTTCAAAAAGGCTTGTCTTACTAAAATAAAGAGAAGACGTCTCCAATAAACTTCGACGGAAGAAATGCGCCCAAACAACTCCCGTAAAATTATTCAATGCCATGAAGTGGGCACCGGATGAGTATTCTACATAAGACGGCAGTTGATTGGTCGGATTCTGCTTCTCCAACGAAGAGGCACTGGTAAACTCCTTAAAACCAAACCTCAGAATATCAGGAGAGTATAGTTTCAACAAAGGTAAACAAGAACGAAGTGTATTCGGTACTAAAATATCATCAGCATCTACAAAAAAAAGATATTCACCATGCGCTTGTTGCATTCCACGATTACGTGCTCCCCCCGTAGTCTGACTCTCATCGTCTGCTACAATGATTTCATAACTCCCCTCTTCCATTCCCTGTTCACGGATAGAAGTAATACAGCGTTGCAGCAATACCGGGTCTGCTGTACCATAAAAAGGAATAATTATACTGATAAAAGGAGTCATGTCGCAAATATACAGAAAATCCTCCCCCAGCCTCGCAGCCAAAGAAGGATTTTCAAGAGAAAGACACTAAAAAAGTTATTCAATCGGTATTCCTTTATAGAAGTCCAATATCTTTGTACGGAACAGATATTCATATTTGGCCTGCAACTCATCAGACTGGGCTTTCATCAAATTCTGTTTCGCTTCATTATACTCTACGGCATTAGCTTTGCCATTATCATACTTCTCACTCATCAGCTTGAAAGATTCCATACTGGCATTGGCTGCCGTACTACTACTGGTATACTTGCTTTCGGAAGCCAGTGCAGTGTACCAGGCTTGCTGAATTTCTTTATAGAGCGTTTTCTTGGTATTATCCAGTTGCAGAGAATAATTCTCCTGCTGTAAACGCGCTGTGCGCACACGGTTACGAGTAGTAAAGCGATTAAAGAGAGGAACACTCAGACTAAATCCTACATACTTACTGAAATTATCCCGCATCTGATCACCAAAATTACGGTCAATGGTAGAATAGTAATTAGTTCCAAGACTACCACTAAAACTCAATTGCGGATAGAAAGCACTCTGAGCAATACGGATGTTGTGCTTGCTACCCTCCAGACGATATTGTGCAGCCTGAATGGCAGCTTTAGTCGACAAAGCTGTCTGATAGACCTCATCCGGAGGAGTAAGGGGTTCCAAGTCAAGCTTCACTACAGGAGCGGCCAAACTGAATCCTTCCGGAGTTTCCAACTCAATAAGCTGACTAAGATCAAGCAATGCTAACCGAAAATTATTATCAGTCTGCACAGCACTCATCTCATCCTGGGCAACACGGGCTTTCGCCTCAGCAACCTCCGCAGGAGACGCTTTACCTAATTCCGCAAGACGAGATATACGGGCATATTGCTCTTTGCTCAACTCTACCTGGCCAAGAGAAACCTGATGTAACTCTTGATTGAACAGTACCTGCAAATAAGCAGAAGCAATATTTATAGAAATATCTTCTTTAGCTTTTTCCAAATCCGCCATAGCAGCTTTAAGGTTCAGTTTGGCCAAAGCATACTGATTAGGAATCTGTAAACCGGTGAATATAGGAACATTGGTAGACAAAGACATATTAGTACTGTGGCTACTCACACTAATGTACTTTTGCTCATCTCCTATACGCACATCCGTACGTCCCCAGTTCCAACTTTGCCCTGCACTACCGTTCAGGTTCGGCAGACGCGCCCATTTGGCCGTATTCACGCTTACGGCACTTTGTTCTGCCTCATTAGCACTCTGACGGATACTGATATTATGTTCTATAGCATAGTCGATGCATTGGCGCAATGTCCAGCCCTCCTGTGCCTGCACCGAGACAGCAAAGACAGCCATGCATCCTATTATTAAGTTCTTCTTCATAATCTGTTATTATTGAATTATACAAGGTTACTTCACCGACATTTATTTATCCTTCTTCTCTGCACCGCGCACTTTGGCTTTGCCGTCCACACCGTCTTTGATAACAATCTTGATACCGTCACTCATTCCGGTAGTCACCTGTGTACGTTCGAATTTCTGTTGTGGTACGGAGTCCGTCATGATATACACAAATGTAGAGTCACCGCTGAACTCAATCGTACTTTCGGGTACTGCCAGCACTTTGCTGGCACGCTGGAGCACAATCTCTGCATTGGCAGAATAGCCGGAACGAATCTGCACGGTATCCGGAACTGTGATAGCAGCTTTGATTTCAAATTGATTGGCTCCGTTGGTTTCTACTCCTTTCGGTGAAATATATTCGAGAATAGCATCAAAAGTCAGATTCTGTAAAGCTCCGATCGTCAGTTTAATCGGCATTCCCTCATGGATGCGACCCACTTCGGTTTCGTCAATATTTCCCCTGAAAATCAGATCGTTCATGTTTGCTACCGTAGCAATGGTAGTACCGTCGTTGAATGTATTACTCATAATTACGGAGTTACCGGCTTTCACTGGTACGTCCAGAATTAATCCGTCAATAGTAGAGCGGATCATGGTGCTACTGAATGAAGCACTGTTTTTAGTGATTCCTTCTTTTATAATTTCCAGATTATCTTTGGCAGTCTGATTCTCTTCCCGTGCCTGCTTTACCGCTACTTCTCCTTTTTCGTAATCTTCACGACTGATAAGCTGATCTTCATATAACTTCTTGATACGGGTAAAGTCTGTTTCGGCCTGCTTTGCATTGATCTCTGCCAGGCGGACACGACTTTCTGCGGAGTTCAGTTGTCCGAGTTCGGGAATTACTTTGACTTTCGCGATCACTTCCCCTTTTTTTACGCTCTGTCCCGCTTCTTTGAATACCTCGTCTACAATACCGGAAATCTGAGGCTTGATTAAAATTTCATCTCTCGGCTCTACCTTTCCGGTGGCTACTGTAGTCTTTTCAAGGTCCGTGACTTCTGCTGCCAGTGTTTCATATACGATCACTTTAGGCTTGGATTTCTGATAAAGAAATACGAACGTTCCGACAAGGATTATGGCAATAATTACCAATAATGTGATTTTCAGATACTTTTTCATCTTGAATATATATGTTTAATTTTTAATTCTTCATTTAACTCTCAACTCTCCCTTCTCAACTCTCCACTTCTACTCATCTCTGATCGCTTCAATCGGTTTGATAGCCATCGCACGGTAAGCAGGTGCCAGTCCTGCCAACATACCTAATGCGATCAGCAGGGCACAGGTTCCGACTGCTAATCCGAAGCTGACCTGGAAATGAGCATCTCCTCCGTTGGAGTTCGCTCCCATCTCAACCAGTTGCAGCACCATGACAGCGAAAGAAATTCCGAACATGCCGGCGATGGTTGTCAAGACCATGCTTTCAGATAAGATTTGCTGCAGGATGTCTTTGGGGCGTGCACCGATGGCACGGCGTATGCCGATTTCTGTAGTGCGTTCTTTCACTGTCACCATCATGATATTCGATACACCAATGGCGCCTGCCAGCAAGGTACCCAAACCTACCATCCAGATCAGAATATGGATACCGGTGAATAAGTTGTCTACCATGGAAAACATAGCCTCAGCGTTCAGATACATAAGCGCCTGCTTGTCATTAGGAGCAATATAGTGTGCTGCCTTGATGATTTCTTCCATTTGGGGTTGTACATCGGAAACCTTTACGCCCCGTTTGACGGTGAAGCAGATTACATCAATTTGTCCGCCTAGATTATAAGTCTGCTGCATGGTGGTGAATGGAAGGGTAACAGCCTCGGAGGCACGGCCCTGTATGTTCATATCTCCTTCGGAAGAAGACATGCCGATGACTTGATAGTAGATGCCGTCTACCCGTACATATTTGCCACACGGGTCTTCTCCCGGTTTGAACAGGCTTTCGTAAACACGCTTGCCAATAACGCAGACCTTACGCGCTTCACGGATATCTACGTCGTTGATAAAACGCCCGTATGCCATTTCTTGTGATTCGATATGGAGATAGTCGGGATATAATCCTTTCACACTACAATCGTATTTCTTGTCTCCATAAATAGCGTTGGATCCCCAACGGGCAACGGAAGGGGTGATGACTTCCACATCCTTTACCTGCGAGCGGAGGCGTTCGATGTCGATGGCTTCCAGATCCCACCAGCGTCCTTTACGAAATCCTTTGTAGGCTTCTCCCGTTTTTTGGGCGGCAAGGAAGCCGGAGTTGGTGGCAAATCCCTCAAAGTTCTTTTGCATCATATCCTGCAATCCCTGTCCGCCGCCGATAAGCGCCACGAGCATGAAGATTCCCCAGAATACGCCGAATGCCGTCAGCAGGCTTCTCGTTTTATTTCTTGTGATGGTGATGAGGATTTCCTCACAAGTATCTATGTCTATTCTCATAATCTTTAATCGGCTCTAAGTGCTTCGATCGGTCGGATGCTGACTGCTTTGCGGGCAGGGAACAATCCGGCTAATGTTCCGGCTATTACTAATGTGAGTGTAGCTTGGATGGCGATTCCTATGTCGACCGTTGGATTCAGGAATACCGTTTCGGACCATATACCGTTGTCCATAGTCTGGTTTCCGAAGGCATTGTTCATCCATTCGGTGGCTCCGATACCTGCAACCATACCTATATATCCGAATATGGTGGTAATCGTGACGCTCTCTACGATAATCAGCCAAAGGATAGAAAGTGGTTTGGCTCCGAGCGCTTTGCGGATGCCAAATTCTCGGGTACGCTCTTTAACGGTAATCAGCATAATGTTCGAAACTCCGACAATTCCGCTTAATAAGGTGAAAATGCCAATCACCCAAATGGCAATACGAAGCATCGCCGATCCTTGCTGTTGCTGCAGATAATTGGTGAAACGGTTCCATATCCAGATGGCGCTATGATCGGTCGGGTCAAAACGCTGGTTGGCGCCGATCACTTTACGGTAGTGGGCTTCGAATTCCTCGTTAGACTCTATTGTTTCCAAATTCTTGGTGGTCATGATGAGGTTATTCAGCTTGTCTCCTTTATTATAAATCGTTTGCAGGGTTGTGAACGGAAGATAAGCATCGCTGTCTCCGCTGTCACCTTTGTCATTGTACAGTCCTACTACCTGATAGGCAACATTGCCCGCATTCACGAATTGTCCGATGGGGTCAGTATGTGTTTTGTCGAACAGGATTTCGGCAGTCTTTTTGTGGAGTACAATTACTTTCCGTCGTTCTTTAATGTCGATTTCGTTAATGAAACGTCCCTTGAAAAGCTTTACTACTTCCACTTCCGTATGGTTGGGATATACTCCGGAAAGATTCAGGTTGACATATTCCGGTCCGAAGCTAAGGTTCACACCTCCCTGATATACGGTTGCTCCGGCCTTGATGACATGATCCGGAAAATTTTTATTGGTCGTATTCAAGTCTTTGTTATCCAGTCGTATCCGCCTTCCTTCCTTCAGACCGTCGTATGATTTACTGGTCCATCCCGGAAAAATTTTGATGGAGTTCATGGCCCGTTCCGAAGCCGACTGTTCGAATGCGTGAATCAGCCCGTTGCCGGCACCCAGCAGGACGATGAGCATAAATATTCCCCATGCGACGGCAAATCCGGTGAGAAAAGTCCTCAACTTATTGCGTTTGATGGTACTATATATTTCTTGCCAAATATCAATCATATTTTAAGTAATAAGTTATAAGTAATAGGTAATAAGTATTA
>OHNG01000745.1_pt1 | contig 14170 bp, 9 predicted proteins | sample 1569511 | NCBI WGS metagenome assembly OHNG01 (sample SAMEA3879530, study PRJEB24766) | human gut metagenome | biome: human-associated habitat; feature: feces | place: USA | collected 1985/1987
ACTAATAATATTATTACTAATAAATTTATTTTAGGCTATGCTTTTCTCTTTAAAGTCCGCTTTCCACCCCTTGATGACGGACTTCTCATCGAAGCCATGCAAGAAAGCAAAACCCTCCGACCGGAGTTCAATATCTATCGGATGCGCGAAATGACGCAATTGGAAAGTGATTTCGATGCAGCAATGCACAGATTGCCACGCTCATTGCCGTGTCTCCCGCTTCCGTGTCCCGGCAGAAGTTCCGCCTGAAGAAGCGGATGATGCAGGCGGATGGCAGGCTGTTTGCCGATGGGGAGACGCTGGAGGGGGTGATTGGAAGCTGCTGAGAATGATAGATTCTTCTTGATTCTTCAAGAATCTCGAAGTTTCAAGAAGAATATTACAGCTTGTTTTTCATTAAACTGTCAAATTTGTCCGATTTTATATAATTCCGTTTGACTTTATTTATTTGTAGTTCAGATAAATAACCTAAACTGACCAGTCCTTCCAAATCTGTCCTTGCTGTGAAATTGGAAACGGAAAAACGATTTTCAACCTCCTTTACAGACAAACAAGTGTTAGGCTGCTCGTGGATAATTTTTAATATTTGTGCTTGACGCGTATTGATTCCCTTGATGTTTGCAATCAAGACAATGCTGCTGTTCTCTTCCGATTTGCGTTTCAGGTATATCTTCAATTCTTCAAAGGCCTTCTTCATCGTCCGCAAATTGTATAGGATGAAATAAGTCAGATCGTTGTCGTCATATTCTGTATAGAGGTAGGCTTTTGCATAGTTCCTTTTGGTCTTGTATATGGTTCGTGAAATAGACATATATTCCACCAGCCAATATCCCTTTTTGAGCATATACCAGTAGAACAGTGAGCGGGCGGTTCGTCCGTTTCCGTCAACAAAGGGGTGAAAATAGGCCAGCATGAAGTGGATGATGATGCCTTTGATTATGGGATGTATAAATGTTTTTCCGTCTTTGTTGAAAAACGTTTCCAAATCGGCAAGCAAGTTCGGCAATTCTTCATGATGCGGAGGCGTATGGGCAACGTCACCGGTGATGCCGTCCATTATGAGGATGTTGTCATGTTGGCGTATTCGTCCTGCATCGTTTTCTTCGTCGAGCGTGTTCTCGGTCATTGAGCGATGAATATCCAGGAGCTGCCGGACGGAAAAATTACTTTCCGCATTTCTCTTGATTTGGCAGATTGTCTGGTAGCTGTTCAGAATCATCTGTTGTCCCTTGTCTTTGGGCTTTTCACTTTTGCGAAGCATGTCTTTCGCTACTTTTCGAGTGGTAGCAGCCCCCTCCATCTGGCTGGAAGCAATGGCTTCTTCCATGATGGACGAAACAAGATAGGCATTCTTGTTCTCAGAAGGAATCAAGTGCTCACCTGTCAGACTGCCACCGATATTCATGTCGAAATAGTGCAGCAACTCAAATATCTCATCCGTCATCATAAAGCTGAAACGGTACTTGCCGAAATGCAGGGAGGTTCTGTTCAGTTGCCGGAGGTATTTGAGCGCATGCCACAGTTGTTTCCCGCTCAGTCCGCTTTCTGTACGAATGTATTTCACTTTATCCCAATACGGATAATCGGCATTGGCGGATTGTACTTCAGCTAAAAAGTCCGGTTTCAAGGATTCCGACTTTTCCTGTGCATTTGCTATAGGTGGATGCTCTAACATAATTCCTATAAATTAGTTCTTTATGCAAAAATACGGTTTTTTCTGGAATTTCTTCTTGATTCTTCAAGAATCTCGAAGAATCAAGAAGATTTTAGTTGCACTTTCGTCTGCGAATCAGGCATAATCTCACTTGGTGTTTCTCAATTTCCATAAACTGTTTTTTGCCAACGCCTGTTCCGGACGTGGCTTTGTGGGTGGGAAATGTTTACAGAATCATGCTTTGCAAACTGCACTTCCGAACCGAAAAAGAAGATGGATTATTTTCACTCCTATACTGAACCCTATTCAGTCGTATACTGAATGCCATTCAGTCGTATATTGAATCCTATTCAGTCGTATACTGAATTACCCCCACTTCAGAAGGTGTTCTGGGAGGGGATGGACTGTGACGGCTTGATGGCTTGAAACGGATGTCTTTGGGTTTTGAAATGTTGTTACAAAATGAAATTCGGAGATGTGATTTTCAAAACATTGCTATTCATCGTTCTCTTTCTCTTTTGTATTTATGTTTAATAGGAGAATATCAATGATGATTTTGCAAGCCTTGCAAAACTTGTTGTTATTTGTTATATTATAGTACCTTTGCTACATTAAAATAAGTAAAGGATATGACTCTGCCTCATTATACAGCTTGTAAGGTAGTACAATGAAGATATGTGGTAGTTCTTTGATTAATAGTATAGGTAGAAATGGGTATGATACAGTTGATAATAGGTGCATGGACACTCCTCATGATATTTGTTTTGTGTTTTGAAGATTGTCGGGCGTATCTGAAGAATATAGTAGAATCTTTAATGTACGAATGGAACTCGCTATATAAAGATGCAAAAGATGAAAAGGGAATCTGCTTGGCATGTTTCTTGATGTTGTTTATTACTTTAATTCTTTTATTTTGTTGTCTGTTGTTTTTCCCATTGTTGCCTCTTCTTTCTGTATACTTTGTTTTTAGGAATTTTAGAAACAATGATACGGATGATACATGGTTAAGAGAGCAACAAGAAAGGGAGGAAAACTATCGGCGGAAATGGAATAAGTTCAAGAAGTTTCATTATCCTGGGAAAGTTTCTTTTGATTTTGATGCGGACACTTACATTTATGTAGAAAATCGTTATGACGATAGTTTGAACCAATGTATCCGGGAGAATTTGGATGAAATAAAAGCCATTTTTCGTCAAAACGGTTTTCGTTTTATTTATTTGCCTCAGTGGAAACCTGATACTTCTTTGAATAGTTTGGCTAATTTGACAGAAGAGAGGAATAGGGACATTGAGAATTTTCTGGGTTCAATGACCACAGTGGAATATACAAAATTGCTTTGTAAAGTACTGCATCTTGATTGGGCAGAGATGGAAAGTGGTATCTTTCATTTTGCTTGTTTCATGTATGACTCTACACCCGGCATGTGGAACATAGTGCGAGAGAGCCGTTTCACACTTTATCCAATGCAAGGAATGACAGAGGATGGTTGGGAGACTTTCTTCTTGGACTATTGCGCCTTCATAAAAGAGGATCGGCAAAGGCCTCATGGAGGTCTTTGTATGTCTGTGGTGTCGAATTTGCAGGGAGGAGAATTTTATGAGAGTGAGGGAGAACCGCAACAAGAATTTGCAGACCATGAATTTCCCATTGTTATGAAAAATATTGCAGAAAACATTAAGAAGGAGATTGAAATTCTGAAAGGTGCAGGGTATTATGAGTTATTGTTGCACACATTAGGAACTGAGACCTTAGATGAGTTGAAGAATGTAAAAGTGATTCCGGAGCTGAGTAGGCTTCAGATTACAGATGAATTCAAGATTCGTTTGCTTGATTATGATAAGGAGGTGCGGATGACCCCTTTGCAAAAGACACTGTATATATTTTATCTGCGCCATCCGGAGGGAGTAGAGTTTAAAATGCTGTCGGCCTACTATGATGAACTGTTGGCTATTTATAAAGTGCTCTCCAATAGAGAGGATGCTGAAAAGCAGAAAGAGTCCATCCGTCGCTTGGTAGATGTAACGGATAATGCGATAAATGAGAAATGTTCACGGATTAAGGAAGCTTTCTTGAAAGTAGCGGATGATTTCATTGCCAGGAATTACTATATCGTATTGGATAGACATGAATATAGAGGAGAAGGGAATAAGAAGAACTCTATATATGTGGAACTTCTGAAGAAAATAATGCTTCCACGCGATTTGATTATTTATCCGAAGGAAATTTCTGATATTGAAGTCTTGGTACCGGAGGAGAGAAAGAAAGTTATAAAAGAGGAATTGGAAGAAATGCGAGAGCAGTATTGCGCATTAAACAGGCTATTTTTCGATAAATCCTATCCTAAAGGTGCGTTGATAGAAAAATATACAGCGTTTATCAATCTCAATCCAAAATATTATGCCGCTTATCGTGACCGTGCCATTCTTTATACACATATCGGTAAATACCGTGAGGCGGTTGCTGACAATCAGTTGTTGATAACGCATAATGAAAGAGTATGGTCGGATGCTATTATCAATAAGGCGGAAGCACTGTTTTTCCTGAAAGATTATGATGAGGCTTTGAAAGTTGCCAACCATTATTTTGCAATATGTGAAAAGCCGACAGCAGAATGTTATCGTATCAGAGCGGAGATATTCAGAAAGCTGAAAATGAGTTATGAATATAAAGCGGATATGAGGGAGTCTAAGCGTTTGCGAAAAGAAGAGAAAAATAGAATATGGTAAGTTTGAATGCTGTGTAAGAATGTTTGTATTGGGCGTTGCTGTATAAGTGGTTGGAGTAGTATATTAATAGTTATCAATAAATAGATTGGACGGTGGCTATGATGGTTGTCTCAAGAAAATATTTGTAGGAGCTAAAAACTTACTCTAATTTTCTTTTTTGTGAAAGAAAATGTTTAAGTTTGCGGATGAAGCACATGGTGATGTCCTTCAATGTTTTTTAGAGATAAAATTGTAAGAAGCGTTGTGCTTGTTCTTGTGACTGAAAACCTAGGAAATTTTCAAGAAAACATAAGAATGGCATAGTATGTTTCCTACGCTGATTCAGCGTGGGACTGCTGTCCATCTATTTATGTTTTCAGGTTTTCCTAGGACCTTCAGTTACAGATAGTGGGTACGTAGTTCCACGTTTTTGTTTGTATAAATGTTTTCTTAGGGGCTGGGAAGATGTAAAATCTAATCGTATGAAAGTTAAAAAACTGGTGTTTGATGGTCAAGAACTTGCAATGTTATTTCAAGTATTTGCGAAAAAATGCTTATCGGGTATTGTGAAAGGGATATGTATAGTACTTTATTTTTTTATTTAAATCAGTCTTATAAACAATAGATATATTATTTAAATGGTATAATTTAAAAGGTGGGTGATTATGGCAGACTATATGAAGAATATTGTAATGGGGCTTCTAAAGAGAGTTTTTAAGATTGATATCAAAGGCATTCAGTTACAAAATAAAGTGTTGTCAGATAAAACGAAACAATTATTGGAGGAAAATGCAACGTTGGAAAACAAAGATAACATTCTAATAAAAGAGAATACTGTATTACAAAATGAAAAAAAACGTTTGTTGGATGAGTTGAATAGTAATATAAATGAATCTCAACAGTTACAAGAAAGTGTTAGTTCATTAAAACAGGAATTGACATTAACAAAAGAAAAAGTTAAATCTTTGGAGTTACAGAGCCAAAACCACATAATAGAAATTGGGAAAAAAGATAATACTATTAAAGAACTGCAAGCAAATATTCAAGCGTTAGAATCTGTAGATGAAGATAATGAAAGAATATCTGATGAACAGATGCAAGACCAAATAGACAGCTTGAAGATGCAATATCAAAATCTCAAAGAGCAATATGACAGTATAAATAAAGAGTATAAGGATTGTAAGGCTGAAATTTGTACTAAAGATGCAATAATTGACATTTTGAATAAAGAGAAAGTCGAATTGCAAAATAAGATTTCTGGATTGAACAAGTCAGTGCCTACGATAGAAAAAGACAATAAGGTAAAAACAGGTAGCGAAGAACAGAAAATAATAGTAGGTGAAGGTTCTATGATAACAATAGGACCAATAGGAAATACAGATTTAGGTTATGTTGATAAAACTAAACGTACCATAGATACTGTTATTGATACTGATACTGGTTTAGAAATAAGTGCAAGAGATTTTTTTGCTCAACCGGAGAACGCGATTTTTAAAGTTAGAACTGAATTGCAAAAATCAATATATTTGAGAAAACCTAAATTAGTATGCAAATATTGTCGTCAGGCAGTTAAAATATCAGGTCGGAAGATAGAACGTGGTAAAGCTAGTTTCTTTTCACATTTTAAAGATAGTGATGAATGTGATTATAAAACAACGACAGGAAGAACAAGAAGGGATATTAATAGAGAAAAATATGCCCGATGTAATGAAGGGGAGCGTCACAAAAGATTAAAAACCAAAATTGCTGAACTCTTGGAAATGACTCCTGGTGTTTCGGACGTAAAAGTAGAAAAAAACATTATAGGAAATCACCCTATACTAAATTGGAAACGTCCTGATATTTTAGCTAGTTTTAGGGGACAAGAAATTGTATTTGAATTGCAATTAAGCACAACCTTTATCAGTGTAATTGCAGAAAGGGATTTGTTCTATCGGCTAAATAAGAAATTCATTATCTGGGTTTTTAATTTTGATGAACAAGATGAACACGTCAATCTGGATAATATGATGGCAAAAGATATTTATTATAATAATAAAATGAATGTTTTCATTTTTGATAGAGAAGCTCAAAAGGAAAGTGAGGAAAGAGGTGAACTCATTTTAAAGTGCAATTGGTTAAAGGCAGATGGGAGTTGGGAGTACCTGAATGAGAATTCTTCAAATGGTTTGGGTGGAACATTTGTCTGTCTCTCTGATTTACAATATGATAGCACATACAAACCGTATTATTTTGATGCGGAACAGAGATATATTGAAGCGCATCCTGAATTTCAATCGAAAATTTCAGATATTGAGAAAGAGAATAAAAGAGTCCTTGAAGAACTGGATGAATTATGGCGACAAAAACAAGAAGATTTGAAAACAGAAGATAAGTTGGAACGCTTATCAGAAGCATTTGAGTTGGATGCCATAATGAAAAGTACTCAAAGATATGTAATTGGAAAGAAAGATGGAAAATGTGGATTGATTACATTCGATGGCGAAATAAGAATAGCTTTTGAATATGAATTAATTACTCCTCACACAGGATGGTATGAAGGAACGAAAGATGGGTTACATGATTTGTTCGACAATAACTATACTCTTCTTAATGCTGGAATAAGGCGAATAGAAAAATTCAATCCTATAGGTAACAAATATGTAAAGGAGACAGATGGTGCATTACTTTGGGGAATTATGAAAAAGGGGGTTCCTTTAACGCCAGCTTGTTATTCCCAACTGGAGATATGGTCTTCAGACAAAATTATAGCTATGCGTAATGGATTATATTGCATTGTGGATTTTCAAGGGAATGAGATTTTAAGTAATTATGATTATATCAGTGAGTTAAACGCTGACAATATAGCAAATGTCAAATGTGATGGTTGTAATGGTTTTATAGATAGTAATTGTAAGAGCTTGAAGGAGAAGAGTAGAAGATTGGATAATGGAATGGAGAAATTTCTTCAAATGGATAAATGGGGGATTGAACGTGAAGATGGCTCGATAGTTGTTCCCGGTAAGTATGATGAAATAGGTTCCTATAAAGATAGACTTGTCGGGGTTAGTGGTGTCTCTTTTTCTATTATAGATGAAAATATAGATGCAGATTGCCCCGTAAAAGTTGAATATATATCCAGAAATGACAGAAAGATGTTAATCTTCAAACTTGGTAAACGGGAAGCTCTTATGAATCTTCGTCAACAAAATAAAGCTCGAAATTTGGGATTGCAGCCTCAAAATATGAAAGAATTATATTTTTCATTTGTTAATGTCGAAAGGTCATTGCTATACCTAAGTGCTGTTCCTGTGAGAGGAGAAAAGCAACAAATAAAAATTGAAGATAAAGATATACCATTCGGAACAATTTATACAGGAAGATTCCTTTATAAGAAGAAGGACGGTGTTATCATACGTGCGTTAAATGGGATAAAGATATTTCTGCATAGTTCGAATTTGGGTAAATATACGGTAGAAGAACTTGAAAAGAGTAAATCTATAACACTTAAAAAAATAGGTTATGACCAATTCTATAAGAAACATATTTGGGAAATAATATCAATCCTTTCGTGAGAAGTAAAGACTTGATTTTTAGATATTTAATCGTATTAATAAAATAGGAGATATAAAAATGGAAAAACAAAATTTAATTATGGATGATGAAATGGTAATGCACGAAACTATTGCTAATCAAGTTTCTATTAGTGAGCAAGAAGATGCATACGCAGCACTTGAAGCAAAGTATAATAATGTAGAAGAAGCGGTTGAACAAGATTTGTTAAGAGCGCAATTTGATAGGGTAGATGAGGATTTTGAAGGGCAAGACATGCTTGCTGCTCAATTGGATGGGGTAGAGGATATAGCAGAAAGTGGCTCTGGGTTTGTAGAAGAATTTGAAGATAATGTAATAGAGGAGAATTATATTGAGGAGGATGATTCTGATGGTTGGGGGAGTATAGATGATAATCCTTATTATAATGATAATTTGGATATGGATCAGCAATCTCCGGAGTTCTGGGATAATCTTTGAATGTGTTATGAATATTTGGTTGACTATAGGCGTCGCGTATGCTATTCTTACACTATCAGCAATGGTATGGATTATTGTAGGACACGTCAAGAATAAGAAACTTAAGGATGCTATGGAGATAGATAGGCAAGGATTGCTGATTGAAGATTCCTTGCCTAATGATATATATACTGAGATTGCAAAGAGATTTGCGTTTTGCAGATATAATCAGGATTTTTCTACACTAAGGCCTTTCCTGTCAGAAAACGTAAAACTTATTATTTATAAGCACAAAGAACTAAGTGGCATTGCTGATTTTGAATCATATTGGATAGATAAGGAAAAGCGACTAAAGCATGATTGTATCAATGTACGCACAAGTATCAAATTTTGCAATTATTATAGTCATGTAGCAGTGTACGACCAAATAGAGGGTTATAAACCGATGTATGTTCTTTTTAGAGTTAAGGATGATATTGTAACCCATGTGGTGTGTGCGCCAGACCCATTACAAGATTCAACAGTTAGGTATTGGAGTTTTAAACGGTTACCGTTTGCGTATGACTATATCATGGATAATGCGCAGGAACAAATACCGGGTGAAACCAAAAGACTTCCTTGCCTGAAGTGTGGCAATTCATCAGAGGGGCTTGTATGGTATAAAGTAAATATAGACCTTAGTCCACTATCTTATGCCGGTGTTGTGTCTGTATGCGAGAACTGTCGGAAAGTGGTTGAATTCTACCCCGATGTGTCGATTGACAACGGAGAAGTTCAAGGACAAAAGATTGATAAAGTAGAAAATAAGGTTAGACAGGAGGATGTGTTTATTTTGTCTCAGCTCATAACGAGAAACTTGTATTTTGATAATCCGTTAAAAGATACCAAGTATTTTGATAATCTTGATAAAAACTATGTAGTGGATTCAGGGAACAGGTCTTTTGCAGATTTTTCGGTATGTAAACCTTGCAGTCTTGCCGAATGTGCAGGAGATTTTAATGAGTTCATGCTTTCTCATCTCTTCAAAAAGAACATTCAATTTTATAATGACATAAAGGCTTGTTATGTGCAAGCATACAATGATGGAATCTATGAAGTAGCAAACAATATAGGCATTCTTTTGCTGAATTGTGAAAATAATATGGATGAAGGGTTGAGATGGTTAAGTCTTGCGGCATCAAATGGATCTAAGAATGCTATGCAAAATACCTTCAGTGTATTATGGGGTATTGGTGATTTTAAACATGCTATTGAATATCTATTGAAAGTTTGTGGAGAACCTTGCCCTTCTATTCGTTGCTTGTGGAATTTGGCAGTTTTATATATACTTGGAGAACGACAAAAAGGAAACACGCTCATTAAAGATGTGGGCAAAGGAATCTCTCTCTTGAATCAGATTATAGAGTATGATGTGTTGGAGAGTGACGAGAAAGAAATCGAGGAGATGCGAATGAAGGCGAAGGGCCTTGTCCGTCTAATCAAAGAAAGTAATGAGTATGGTTGGATAGGTTACGCATTTCATAGGTATTTGAAATCTCTGCATGAAGAAACAATGCCGCCTGATGGATATAATCATGACGTTTTATCCATTTTGGACGAACTGACTTTTAATGGAATACTGAAAATATATTTTGCACAGCATGTCAGTATAGGAGATAATTCTTGGTTTTATATTGATACCGGTCATTCAACAAAAGCATTAGAAAAGAGACTTTTAATTGAAAAAGTAGGTGCTACATGTTCAGAAATGAGTGCATGGCAAATATATTTGTTGACAACAGCATCAACGGTTTTGCCAGCTTTTTGGCATGGCAATTATGAGAACAGGCAATATGTCTTCTCAAAATCAGACATCTCTAACCTTTCAGGTTTTTGTCGGGGAAATATATTCTCAAAGGTCGATATTTCGAATATAGCCGATGATATTCTACCAGGGGTTGAACTAATAGGAAACATGGCTAAAGTCAGGTGCTGTTATTGGAATGATTGGAAAGGATTAGTTCGAGAAACAGTGAGCATAAACTTCAATGATAGGAAAAGGATTCGCATTAATAAAGAAATTGAATCAGAAGTCTTGTACAAATATAATTGTGGTATACGCTTTTGATACATTGGAGGAAACGTTCGGTTATAATCTTGACCGTACCTGCAATGAGATAAGGGCTACTTATAGTTATGATATTTCTTGTCAGGGTACAGTACCGGAATCTATCATTGCTTTTTTGGAAAGTACGGACTATGAAAGTGCCATTCGACTGACCATTTCTTTAAGAGGAGATGCGGATACGATGGGGGCTATTACGGGTGGCATTGCGGAAGCCTATTATGGTGGTGTGCCTACTGCCATAAGGGAAGAGGTACTTAAAAGACTGCCTGATGAGTTTGTGACGGTAATGAGAGAGTTCTCGATTAAAAAATTAAAATGTAAATGATGTCATATTGCAAGGAATAGCTTATAACAACTACCCTGTAGAGACCGGAAGATACAGGTGCCTTCATTATCAGAGGTTTGCGTGTATTGCTTGTAGAGATTACCACCTTATTCTTCTTATTTCAGCTTTATTCTCCCCTTCTTCTTGTAGAGATATGGTTTTTGTAATCCTTTGTTTTTAAGTGATTTATGAAAATCGGTTGTAGATGCCATTTTCTTGTTTTCCCTTGTTTCCTACCCTAACTTTGCAACATCGAATTTGAGAAAAGCAGACGGCTGAATCGTTGAGGCCTCACGATGAAAACTTCTGCTTCTCGGGTGAGACAAGAGAAATCAGATATACATTATTAATTAATCATTTAAAACATTACGATTATGGCATTTTTTAGAAGAATTCAGAAGAAAGTAAACGATTTGTGGTATCCTCAATCAGTAACCTGGGGCAAGGCGGTTACTACCCGTGAAGTGGCAGACGAGCTGTCTGTTCTTTCTACCGTGACCCGTGGTGACACGTATGCGGTGATGGAGAACTTGGGGCGTGTATTGAGCAATTTCATGGGGCAGGGACGTACTGTGAAGATAGACGGTGTAGGCACCTTCTACTATACTGCCACCTCTACTAAAAGAGGAGTGCCGACGGCTGCGGAGGTAAGCGCTTCGCTGATTAACGGAGTGCGCGTTCGTTTCCTACCCGAAGTGGAGCGTAATAGTGGCCGTCAAGTGACTACCCGTAGCATGGTGAATACGAAGATTGTTTGGGAAGAGTGGGGCAAGGCCTCTACCTCCACCGGTGGAAACATCGGCGGTGACGACAGTGGCAATCCCGGCGGCAACGACGGCGACCAGGGTGAGAATCCGTTGGGCTGATTCTCCTTCCTTGAAAGCAATTGATGACTGACACCGTTTTATGCTAAAAGTTTCCCGTACCGCCTCATTGGTTGTGCGGGAAGCTTTACTTTTTAGCATCTTTTATCATTCTTCTCTGCCTTTCTTTAATGGATTATCGCTAATTTCGAGCGATTTTTCGTAAATTCGGCTGAATAACTAATAATTTATAATATGGAAAACTTGAATACAGCACTTCTGCTGATGGTGGTAGGTATGGCAACAGTCTTCGCTATCCTGCTGATTGTTATTAACTTAGGAAAAGCTCTTATTGCACTGGTGAATAAATATGCGCCTGAAGAGGTGACACCGGCTAAAGCTGCGGCAAATGGTCCCGCACCTGTCCCCGGTAATATTCTGGCAGCTATCAGTGCAGCCGTAACAGTAGTGACACAAGGTAAGGGTAAAGTTGCTAAGGTAGAAAAAATCTGAAATAATAATCTTATATAAAAACACACCGAATAATTTAGTATGAAAAAGGAAATTAAGTTCAGTTTGGTATTCAGGGACATGTGGCAGAGTGCCGGAAAATATGTACCCCGTGTTGACCAACTGGTGAAAGTTGCTCCCGCCATCATTGAGATGGGTTGTTTTGCGCGCGTGGAAACCAATGGCGGAGGTTTTGAACAAGTAAATCTGCTGTTTGGGGAGAATCCGAATAAAGCCGTGCGCGAGTGGACGAAGCCGTTCCATGAAGCCGGTATCCAGACCCACATGTTGGACCGTGCCCTGAATGGCCTCCGCATGAGTCCCGTGCCCGCCGATGTGCGCAAGCTGTTCTATAAGGTGAAGAAAGCGCAAGGTACGGACATCACGCGTACTTTCTGCGGTCTGAACGATACCCGCAATATCATTCCTTCCATTGGTTATGCACACGATGCCGGAATGATTTCCCAATGTTCGCTCTGCATCACCCATTCACCTATCCATACCGTAGAATACTACACGGAGATGGCACTGAAGCTTATCAAGGCAGGTGCCGACGAAATCTGCATCAAGGATATGGCAGGTATCGGACGTCCGGTTTCTTTGGGCAAGATTGTGGCCAATATCAAGGCGGCGCATCCCGATATTCCTATCCAGTATCATAGTCATGCGGGTCCCGGTTTCAATATGGCAAGTATTCTTGAAGTGTGCGAAGCGGGTTGCGACTATATCGACGTAGGCATGGAGCCGCTTTCCTGGGGTACGGGACATGCCGACTTGCTCAGTGTGCAGGCCATGCTGAAGGATGCAGGCTTCCAGGTGCCCGAAGTCAATATGGAGGCATATATGAAGGTACGCGCACTCATCCAGGAGTTTATGGACGACTTCCTTGGCTTGTACATCAGCCCGCGCAACCGCCTGATGAACTCCCTGCTGATTGGTCCCGGACTGCCGGGTGGCATGATGGGCAGTCTGATGGCAGACTTGGAATCCAATCTGGAGTCCATCAACAAATACAAGGCAAAACGCAACCTGCCCTTCATGAAGCAGGATGAACTGCTCATCAAGTTGTTCAACGAAGTGGCATATGTTTGGCCGCGCGTGGGTTATCCCCCGTTGGTGACTCCGTTCAGCCAGTACGTCAAGAACCTTTCCATGATGAACGTCATTGCTATGGAGAAAGGCAAGGAACGCTGGGGTATGATTGCCGATGACATTTGGGATATGCTGTTGGGCAAGGCAGGTAAGCTGCCGGGTCAGCTGGCTCCCGAAATCATAGAGAAGGCCGAACGCGAAGGACGCAAGTTCTTCACCGGCAATCCGCAGGACAACTATCCCGATGCTCTGGACAAGTACCGCAAGCTGATGAAGGAGAACAAGTGGGAACTGGGCGAGGACGACGAAGAGCTCTTCGAATACGCCATGCACCCGGCTCAATACGAGGCTTACAAGAGTGGCAAGGCCAAGCAGGACTTCCTGGAGGATGTGGAGAAACGCCGTGCCGAACGTGACAAGTCTCCGCTGGACGATGCTAAACCCAAGACGCTCACTGTGCAGGTGGACGGTCAGGCTTACCGCGTGACGGTGGCATACGGTGACATCGACCTGCCCGCTTCGGCCACCGAAAAGGTGACAGCTCCCCCCGTAGGCGAAGGTCAGGACGTTCCGGCTCCGCTCGAAGGCAAGTTCTTCCTGACAAAGAATGCGCAGGAAACCCCGTTGAAAGTGGGTGACAAGGTGAAGAGTGGTGACCTCCTCTGCTATATCGAAGCTATGAAGACATACAATGCCATCCGCGCAGACTTTGATGGAACGGTTGTTGCCATCTGTGTCAATCCGGGTGACTCTGTTTCTGAAGATGATGTATTAATGAAGATAGGATAATGGAAGATATATTTGCAAAACTCTATGATATGACGGCCTTCAGCAACATCATTGCTGATCCGTCGTTCCTCGTGATGTATGCCATCGCTTTCATCCTGCTTTATTTAGGTATCAAGAAACACTATGAACCATTGTTGTTGGTACCCATCGCTTTCGGTGTGCTCATTGCCAACTTTCCCGGCGGCGAGATGGGGG
>OHNG01000786.1_pt1 | contig 13660 bp, 9 predicted proteins | sample 1569511 | NCBI WGS metagenome assembly OHNG01 (sample SAMEA3879530, study PRJEB24766) | human gut metagenome | biome: human-associated habitat; feature: feces | place: USA | collected 1985/1987
TAAAATAAAAGAAGCAAAAAACCACGAAACAGGAGGTAAAAATTATGCGGTTACGGAAAAACATGAAGCGGACGGCAGCGGCCGTCCTGGCCCTGAGCATGGCGGTGTCGGCAGTTGCTGCCCCGGCCTCGGCTGCTTACATCTGTGATGTGAGTAAGGGCAATGTGGAAATCTCTAGGGACGGAAGCTACACGAGCATCACGGTGGGTGGTAAGAAAGTCAATGACAATGGTGACGGCACAAACGACATCATCATCACCGGCGACAACACCAAGCCCACGGCCACCGAAAGCCTGAACGCAGAGGAAGAGAACACTTCCGAGGCCGAAAAGTCCGGCGAAAACACCTCCGAGGTTGAAAAGTCCGGCGAGACCGAGGGCGAGGGGAAGACCCAGAACTCCGCCGCTGAGAACAAGGAGCAGGCCGAAGAGCCCGGCTCTCTGGAGCTGCTGGCCCCGGAGGATGAGCAGAAGAAGGACGAGGAGAAGAAGGACGAGCAGAAGCCCGCCGAAACGCAGGAGACGGAGCAGGACAAAAAGACCGAAAAGACCTCCGATCAGGTGATCGAGTACGGCCAGTATGACCCCGAAGCCCAGAAGGAGGCCGCCAAGCCTGCTGCGGAGCAGAAGGCTGAGGAGAAAAAGCCCGCTGCGGAGGTCTCCTACGAGGCCACCAACGCCCCCACCTCCATTACCGAAAAGGCTCAGGCCGCCGCCAACAATGTGGTGAAGATCATCAATAACTCTGCCAGTGTCCTGAAGGTCATCCTCCGTGACCTGAAGGTGGATGCAGGAAATACGAACAAGGGTGCCGTGACCGTTTCCGGCAAGGGCAATGTGACGCTGGAGCTGGATGGCAAGAACGAGCTGAAGGGCGGCAGCTACTGGAGCAACGATGAGAGGTCAGATAGCGATCTCAGTGGAGGTCATGGCCTGCACGCTAAAGGTGAAGGTACGCTGACCATCCAGGACGAAGACAAAAACGGCAGCCTCACCGCTGCGGGTGGAGATGTTGAAACTTCAAACCTTGGTTTTACGATGAATGGTCAGTGGCTTAATGGCGGTGATGGCATCCGTGCCAAGAATCTCACGGTGTCCGGTGCCGAGCTCAAGGCCGAGGGCGGCGATTCCAACGTGACAGGAACATCGGATGTGATGTCCGGTGGTGGAACTGGCATCCGAGTGGATAAGGGAACGGCCAAGCTCCTTGATGATGCCCACATTACCGCAAAGGGCGGCGATGGATACACAGATAATAACAAGGAAGCATCGGGCGGTGCCGGAATTTCGATAGGTGCAAATGCAGAAATCGAGGGAGTTTCGATTTCCGCTACAGGTGGAAGTGCAGAGTCAAAGAAATATGCAGGCGCCGGTAACGCAATGAATCTTTACGGAAACTATGGACAATATGCTGTGAGCATGAAGGATTCTACGCTGGAGCTCACCGGCGGGGACGCAAAAGCCGAAGGTGAAGGTAATATGGGAGCAGTGCTCTCCATGATGTATCATAAAGAACACATATTGGAGAACCTGACGCTTACGGCTGTGCAAGGGAAAGCGGAGGCTCCTAAGCTATCGTTTAATGGCGGGACTTTGTACTTTAATGGCGGCACCCGTGAAATAGGCGGAAACAGCACCATCAACCTTGTGGGAACAAGGACGGACGGAGTCAAGGCAAAAGACAACACCGTGGTCAACCTGTATGTCCCTAAGGGCGAGACGCTGAAAAATTCCGATTCTGTGGACAATATCAGTACCGACGAAACGGGAAAGGTCAATATCTACGAAAACGCCACCACCACCAAAAACGAGGACGGCAGCATTACCGTCACAGGTGACCTGGTCGGCATCAAGCAGGACGGCCACAGCTACGAGCTGACGGCTACGGTAGAGCCCACCTGCACCACTCCGGGCAAGCGGGTCTACATCTGCACCACCCATGAGGGCAAGACCTACGAAGAGATCATCAGTGATGCGCTGGGCCACCACTTTGTAGAGGGCGTCTGCACCCGCTGCGGCGCACCCGAGCAGGCTGCTGCCGAGAACAGCAGCAGTTCTGCTGTCACCCTCACCGTTACCGGCGCAGGGGACTACGAGACCTCCATTGCCGATGGCCGGTACATCATTGCAGTGCCTGCCGAGACTGCCGTCCTTTCCGGCTGCCTGAGCAACCTGAAGGAGCTGAAGGCTCAGGGCGCAGACACCATTGTGTTCCGCACCCAGCTCCGTGAGACCGCCCTGAACATCGACAGCATGCTGTCTCTGGGCGTGGACGACACCCTCTTTACCCTCACCCACTCCGGTGAGAGCGCAGAGCTGACGGTGGGCGGTTTTGCACACAACGAGCTGCTCCACTAAATAACCAACCTCCCAAGGCGGAGAGCTTCCGCATCTCCCCGCTTTGTACGAAAAGCCCCCGGCACGTTCCGCATCGTGCCGGGGGCTTTTTTGCGCCGGGAGGGGCGGAGGTTCAAAATTTTTTCATAATTCACTTGACAACAGGGTTTGTATGGAGTATACTCCACGGCAACCGAACAAACATATATACAAAGTAGGTTTGTGCCAAATGGGAGGAACATCATGAGAGAGCGAATGTGTTGACAGACAAAAACGACATCACACTCAAAAATAAAGGAGGATCCGTTTTATGTCTGTAGAAATTCTGGATCTGGCCGCACTGGCCCTGACTGCCGTATTTTTTGCCCTGCTGTACTACCTGCACAAGAAAAAGCACGTTGACTTCGGCGTGCGCACCATTCTGGCTGTAGGCCTCGGCCTCATTGTGGGCCTTGTGTTCAAGGGCCACCACACCTATGTCGCCGCTGTGGGTACCATCTACGCCCACGTCGTTTCGGCTGTGGTCATCCCGCTGCTGATCTTCAGCATCATTTCCAACATCACCAATCTGGGCAATTCCGTCCGCCTGAAGAACATCGGCCTCAAGACTGTTTTCTTCCTCGTCCTGAACACCTTCTTCGCCAGCCTCATCACCCTGATCGCTGGTGTCGTGACCAACGTCGGCCACGGTGTGAAGTATGAGCTGGCCACCGACTACACCGCCAAGGAAGTCCCCACCTTTGTGGACACGGTTATCAGCCTCTTCCCCCAGAACCTCGCTTCCCACTGGGCAAACGGCGAGGTGGTGCCTATCGTGGTCTTCTGCATTCTGGTCGCCATCAGCTACAACAAGATCGCCGCCAAGAAGCCCGAGGAGGTCGCCCCTTTCAAGAAGTTTATCGACGCCGGTGACGTTGTGATGGGCCGCGTGGTCAGCTATGTCATCTCCTTCACTCCGTATGCCGTCCTGTCCCTCATCGCCCGTGCTGTCAGCCGCTCTTCTCCGGCCGACCTCGTCCCCCTGCTGAGCGTTCTGGTGCTGGCTTATGTCCTCTGCGCGATTCAGGCCTTCGTGGTCGAGGGCGCGCTCATCAAGATCGTCGGCAAGCTGGATCCTGTCCAGTTCTTCAAGGGCGTCTGGCCCGCCGGCACTGTCGCTTTCACTTCTCAGAGCAGTGTTGGCACCATCCCCGTCACGGTCAACCAGCTGACCAGGAAGCTGGGCGTCAACGAGGACATCGCCGCCTTTGGTGCAAGTCTGGGTGCAAACCTCGGTATGCCGGGCTGCGCCGGTGTCTGGCCCACCCTGCTGGCTGTCTTTACCATCCACCTGCTGGGCATTGATTACACCCCGGTGCAGTACGCCTTCCTCGTTGTGCTGGCTGTCGTCGTCTCCATCGGTACCGTCGGTGTGCCTGGCACGGCTACCATCACTGCTACCGCTCTGTTTGCTGCTGCCGGTCTGCCGGTGGAAGCCATCATCCTGCTTTCGCCCATTTCCAGCATTGCTGATATGGCTCGTACTGCCACCAATGTCGTCGGCGCTGCCGCCGCTACCACCCTTGTGGCTGCCACCGAAGGCCAGCTGGACAAGGCTGTGTACAATGGCGAGGTCGAAGCACCTGCTGCCGAGGCAGTCTGAGCACTTTTCAAAGTGCTTTTGAGACAAAACTTCAGGCACATAAAGTAAAATAAAGTCCGGACAGTCCACTATGCCGAGAAAGCATAATGGGATGTTTTCTTTATAAAAGAAAGACGTGACACGAAACTGTACGCGGCAAAAGCACAAGTAATACTTATTTCATCTGAATTGTACTTCGCATGAATACACATCAAGGGCAAAACTATACAAAATTCAAATCAAAATTTTGGTGTGCAGTTGGGCAAACTACAGAAATCGTCGGGTTGAGGGTATAAATTTGGCAAAAAGTCTTTTCTTTCGGCGGTGGACGATGTATAATGCGGCCAAGGCACAAGGGTGTGCAGAAAGCTCCAGAGGGGGAGCGGAACACCTTGTGCATTTTTCAGAAACAGTCGCTTTAATACGTTAAAGCGGTGTTAGAGAGGGGAAAAGATATTATGAGATTCGATCGTCGTATTTCGCGCCGCAGCTTTCTGGCAGCAGCAGGCGTATCCGCAGCAGCCCTGGCCCTGACGGCCTGCGGCGGCTCCAGCTCCACGGCAGCTTCTACCGCTGCCTCCACCGGTGCTTCCAGCGCAGCTGGCACTGCCGCAGGCGGCACCCTGAACATCATGCTGGAGACTGAGGTCCAGTCTCTGGACCCGCAGATCGCCACCGATGGCACCTCCTTTGAGGTCATCGCCGACTACACCGACGGTCTGATGCAGATGGATGCCGACGGCGCAGCTGTCCCGGCCCTCGCCGAGACCTACGACATCAGCGAGGACGGCAAGACTTATACCTTCCACCTGCGCGATGCAAAGTGGTCCAACGGTGACGCCGTCACCGCAGCTGACTTCGTGTTCGGCTGGCAGCGTGCTGTTGATCCCGCCAATGCTTCCGAGTATTCCTATATGCTGTCTGACATCGGCCAGGTGGTCAACGCCGCAGAGATCATTGCCGGTGAGAAGCCCGTCACGGATCTGGGCGTGACCGCAGTGGATGACAAGACCCTCGAAGTTCAGCTGAACGTCCCTGTCAGCTACTTCCTGAGCCTGATGTACTTCCCCACCTTCTACCCTGTCAACGAGGCATTCTTCAACACCTGCAAGGATACCTTCGGTACCAGCCCCGACACCGTCCTGTCCAACGGTGCATTCATCATGACCGACTACCAGCCCGCTGCTACCGCATTCGAGATGACCAAGAACCCCGACTACTACGACGCTGCAAACATCGCTTTGGATGGTCTGGCCTATCAGGTCATCAAGGACAGCCAGCAGGCTCTGATGAGCTTCCAGACCGGCGCACTGGATCTGACCCTGCTGAACGGCGAGCAGGTGGATCAGGTCAAGGACGACCCCCAGTTTACCAGCGTGGGCGCCGGCTACCTGTGGTACATCAGCCCCAACATCGACGGTGTGCCTGAACTGGCAAACGAGAACCTGCGCAAGGCTATGACCTTTGCTCTGGACCGTGACGCCATCACCGGCGACGTCCTGAAGGATGGTTCTGCTCCCTGCTACACCGCAGTGCCTCCGCAGTTCGCCACCGGCCCGGACGGCAGCGATTTCAGCGCCGACCAGACCAAGTTCGCTGATTCCTGCGCATTCGATGCAGCCAAGGCAGCCGAGTATTACGAGACCGCCAAGAGCGAGCTGGGCAAGGACAGCTTCTCCTTCGACATGATCGTTGATGCCGACGATGCACCTCAGAAGGTGGCACAGGTCGTCAAGGAGCAGCTCGAGACCACTCTCCCCGGCCTGACCGTGAACCTGACCGTCGAGCCCAAGAAGCAGCGCGTGCAGGATATGCAGGACGGCAACTTCCAGCTGGGCCTGACCCGCTGGGGTCCCGACTACGCCGACCCCATGACCTACCTGGGTATGTGGGTCACCGGCAACTCCAACAACTACGGTCTGTGGAGCGACGCCGAGTTTGACTCCATCATCGAGGAATGCACCACCGGCGACCTCTGCACCGATCCCGAGGGCCGCTGGGCAGCTCTGTACGATGCAGAAGCCATCGTTCTGGAGCAGGCAGTCATCTTCCCGCTGTACGGTCAGTGCAACGCCGAGATGATCTCCAGCGCTGTTGCCGGTGTGGAGCATCACCCCTGCGCTCTGAACCGTGTGTACAAGCGGGCCGCAAAGAACGCTTAAAGAAAAAACGCTGAACAAAGGCCGCACAGTGGCCCGCAAAAGCCACTGTGCGCCTTTTTGCCATTGCACCTGTCCGCGGCCTACGCACGATTGACCGCCGCGGTCACATAAAGGGGGTTCACCTGACGTGAAAAAATATACGATCAAGCGTATCCTCACTTCGCTGTTTACGCTTCTGGCCATCCTGCTGGTGCTGTTTATCCTGATGCAGCTGATGCCCGGCTCGCCCTTCAACGACGAAAAGCTGACAGCCGATATGAGAGCCGCGCTCTATGCAAAATACGGCCTTGACCAGCCGATCTACATCCAGTTCTTCCGCTACGTGGGCAATATGCTCCGGGGCGATCTGGGTGTGAGCTACAACATTTCCAAGAACACGCCCATCTCCCAGCTCATCCAGTCCCGCCTGCCCATCTCGATCCAGATCGGCGGCATGGCTGTTATGCTGGGCGCTTTGGTGGGCCTTGTGCTGGGCATCATCGCTGCCCTCAAGCGGGATACCATTTTTGATACCATCGCCACCATCATCTCGGTCATCGGCGTGTCGGTGCCGTCCTACGTTTTCGCACTGGCCCTGAGCTACACCTTCGGCTTCAAGCTCCGCTGGTTCCCGATGCTGTTCTCCGCCAAGGATGTCTTCGGTTCGAGTGTCCTGCCCAGCGTGTCGCTGTCCATGTTCACTATGGCATCCATCGCCCGCTTCACCCGAAGCGAGATGATAGAAGTCCTCGACTCCGACTATATGTTGCTGGCCGAGAGCAAGGGTATCTCCGGCCCGGCGCTGATCTTCCGCCACGCCCTGCGCAACGCGCTTATCCCTATTATTACAGTTTTGGCTCCCCTCATCGTTGATTTGATGACCGGCTCGCTGGTGGTCGAGAAAATTTTCGCCATCCCCGGCGTGGGCAGCCTGCTGGTGACGGCCATCCAGTCCAACGACTACAACGTGGTCATTGGTCTGAGCTTCATCTACAGCGCCATGTACATTGGCATCATGCTGGTCGTTGACCTGCTGTACGGCATCATCGACCCGCGCATCCGTCTGGCAAAGGGGGACGACTGATATGGCAGAAAAAGCGATTCGACTGGGCGGCGAAAGCACCGCCGCAGCCATCACGCAGGCTGTGCAGGAACTGTACCCTGAGCACAAGTTCACCGAGGTAGAGTTTGCCCGGAAGGACAACGCGGCTGAAATCGCGGTGGATACCAACTTCGCGGCCCAGAGCTTCTGGAAAGACGTCCGCATCCGCTTCTTCCGCAAGAAGAGCGCCGTGCTGGGCCTTGTGATGATCATGATCATCCTGCTGCTGGCCATCTTTGGTCCGGGAATGAATGCTTATACTTATTCCGGCCAGGATCTGAGCCAGAAGAACTTCGCGCCTCGCGTCCCCGGCATCGAGCAGTTCGGCATTCTGGACGGCAGCGAGAAGATGAGCACGACCACCGGTACCAAGATCGTCAACAACTATGTCGAAAAAGGCAAGGATGACGTCTACTACTGGTTCGGCAGCGACCTCTATGGCCGCGACATCTGGACCCGTACATGGGAAGGCGCCCGCGTCTCCCTTATCATCGCCGTGGCGGCTGCCGTCATTGATATGCTCATCGGTATGAGCTACGGCCTCATCTCGGGCTACTTCGGCGGCAAGGTGGATATGCTGATGCAGCGCTTTCTTGAAGTTGCCAACGGCATCCCCCGTCTGGTCATCGTTACGCTGCTGCTTCTGGTGCTGCAGCCCGGCATGATCACCATCATCTTCGCTCTGATGCTGACCGAGTGGGTGGGCATGAGCCGCATCGCCCGTGCTGAGATGCTCAAGCTGAAGGACCAGGAATTCGTTCTGGCTTCCCGCACTCTGGGTGCCGGCAGCTTCTTCATTATCTTTAAGGAAGTGCTGCCCAACATCATCGGACCCATCATCACTCAGGTCATGTTCAGCATCCCCACCGCGATCTTTACCGAGGCATTCCTTTCCTTCGTGGGTCTGGGCATCCCGGTGCCGCAGTGCTCGCTGGGTTCCCTTATCAGTGAGCTGTACAACAGCTTCACCACCCATCCCTATCAGATCATCCCGCCCATCGTGGTCATGAGCCTGCTGATGCTCAGCTTCAACCTGCTGGCCGACGGCCTGCGCGAGGCACTTGACCCCAAGATGAAGAGTATGTAAGGAGGCGCACAACATGCCTGATACGAAAAGAGAACAGGTCTTGTCGGTGCGAGACCTTGATATTACCTTTAAGACGACGGCTGGCCCCGTCCACGCCATCCGCGGCGTGAACATCGACCTGTACAAGGGCGAGACGGTGGCGCTGGTGGGTGAGTCTGGTTCCGGTAAGTCCGTCACCATGAAGGCGGCCATGGGCATTCTGGCCCAGAACGCCAAGGTGAACAGCGGCAGCATCCAGTTCAGCTACCATCACGCCGACGGCAGCCCCGAGACGGTGGACCTGCTGCAGAAGGACAAAAAGTGGATCCGCCGCCACATCAACGGCAAGCGCATCGCCATGGTCTTTCAGGACCCCATGACCAGCCTTGACCCCACTATGACCATCGGCAAGCAGATCATGGAAGGGATGCTCTGGCACTTCAAGATGCCCAAGGCTGAGGCATATCAGAAGGCCCTCAAGCTGCTGGAAGAAGTCGGTATCACTGACGCCGAAAAGCGGATGAAGAGCTACCCGCACCAGCTGTCCGGCGGTATGCGTCAGCGCGTGGTCATCGCCATCGCGCTGTCCTGCGACCCGGACCTGCTCATCTGCGATGAGCCCACCACCGCACTGGATGTGACCATTCAGGCAAAGATCCTCGAGCTCATCCGCAGCATCCAGAAGGAGCGCGGCATTTCGGTCATCTACATCACCCATGACCTCGGCGTCGTGGCAAAGGTGGCGGACTATGTCGATGTCATGTACGCGGGCAAGATCGTGGAGACAGGCACCATCGACGAGATCTTCTACGACCCGCGCCACCCCTACACCTGGGGTCTGCTGTCGGCCATGCCCGACCTCGATACCGCCGACGAGCGTTTGTACACCATCCCCGGTTCGCCGCCGAACCTGCTGCATGAGAAGGCCGGCGACGCCTTCGCGCCCCGCAACAAGTACGCGCTGGAGATCGACGACGAGATCGACCCGCCCATGTTCAAGATCAGCGACACCCACTTCGCAGCTACCTGGCTGCTGGACCCCCGCGCTCCCAAGGTGGAGATGCCGCCTGAGCTGAAAGACCGTGTGGCCCGTATGAGCGCAGAAGCAAAAAAGATAGAGGAGGCGGAGTAAATGGCAGCACAGAGCGCTACCCCTCTTCTGAAGGTCGAGGGACTGAAACAGTATTTCAAGGTGAACAAGAACTTCACCGTCAAGGCCGTGGACGATGTCAGCTTTGAAATTTATCCCGGCGAGACGTACGGTCTGGTGGGGGAGTCCGGCTCGGGCAAATCCACCATTGGCCGCAGCATCATCCGGCTGTATGATCCCACCGCAGGCAAAATCACCTTCGACGGGCAGGACATCAGCGGACGTCTGTCTCACGCCCAGAACAACACCCTGCGCACCCAGATGCAGATGATATTCCAGGACCCGATGGCGTCCCTGAACCCCCGCAAGAAGGTGGAGGACATCATCGGCGAGGGTCTGGACATCCACCATATGTACAAGACCCAGGACGAGCGCCGCGAAAAGGTGGAGAAAATTCTGGAGAAGGTCGGCCTTGCGCCCGAGCACGCTGAGCGTTATCCCCACCAGTTCTCCGGCGGTCAGCGCCAGCGCGTCGGCATCGCCCGCGCCCTCATCATGAACCCGAAGCTCATCATCGCCGACGAGTGCATCTCGGCACTGGACGTGTCGATCCAGGCACAGGTCGTCAACCTGATGAAGGACATCCAGCAGGAGACCGGCACGGCCTACCTGTTCATCGCACACGATCTGTCCATGGTCAAGTACATCTCCGACCGTATCGGTGTGCTCCATCTGGGCCACCTGCTGGAAACGGGTACCACGGAAGAGATTTTCGCAAATCCCATTCATCCCTACACCCGGAGCCTGCTGTCGGCTATCCCGCTGCCGAACCCGGTGGTGGAAAAGCGCCGCGTGGCCGAGACTTACGACTATGCCACTTCCGGCATCGACTACAGCAAAGGCACCAGCCACCTCGTCAGCGGCAGCCACTATGTCAAGTGTACCGATGAAGAGTTTGCAAAGTGGTGTAAATAAGCTTTTAAGCTCCCCTTCGGGGGAGCTTTTTATGTTTCTGGCCACCTTATATAGGATAGGGGTAAAATATTTCTAACGGACGTTGTATTCCACACGGAAATTTGGTATCATATACAATATGGCTTTTGTTATGTGATGCGGCGCGATTTGCGCCCGGAGAGATATTGGGAGGAACGATATGATAATCCCCGGCATCCTGTTTCTTTTGGGATTGCTCTGCCTTATCAAGGGCGGTGACTGGTTCGTGGACGGCGCATCGGCGCTGGCCCGTCGGTTCCACCTGCCGGAACTGCTCATCGGCGCAACGGTGGTGTCCATCGGCACTACCCTGCCCGAGGTGATGGTGTCCACCATCTCGGCGGTGTCCGGCCACGGCGAGATCGCCTACGGCAACGCCATCGGCTCTGTCATCTGCAACGCGGCCCTCATCGCGGCCATTACGGTGGCCGTGCGGCCCGGCAAGGTGGACCCCAAGACCCTGCGTGTGCCGGTGGCTTTCTTCTTTGCAGCTGCGGCCATCTACTGCGTGGCAGCTTACGGCATGGGCCGCTTTACCCGTCCGATGGGCCTGCTGATGCTGGGGATGTTCGTGGCCTATATGGCGGCGAATGTCTGGCAGATGAAAAATGCTCCGGCAGAGCCGGAGCATGAGGAAGAGCCGATGGGCATCGGAAAAATCGTCCTGCTGCTGGTGGTGGGCGCAGCCCTCATCGCGCTGGGCGCGAACCTACTGGTGGACAACGGCACCATCATCGCGCAGGCGATGGGCGTGCCGGAATCGGTCATCGCGCTGACCTTCGTGGCGCTGGGTACCTCGCTGCCTGAGCTGGTCACGGCCATTACTTCGCTGATGAAGGGCCACAGCGACCTCTCGCTGGGCAATGTCGTGGGTGCGAATGTCTTCAACCTCGTGCTGGTCAGCGGCATGTCGGTGACACTGGCACCGTTTGAAATCCCTCAGAGTGCGACCCTGTTCGGTATCAACTCGAGTCTGGTGCTCGAGCTGCCCGTGATGCTGCTGGTGATGGCGCTGCTGACCATCCCGGCGCTGGTGCGTGGAAAGCTCTCCCGTGTGCAGGGTGTGGCGCTGCTCTGCATCTATGCCGCATTCTGCGCAGTGCAGTTTACAATGTAAAACTGCGCAAATCGACAAAAAGCAATCTTTTCTCTGTTGACAAGCGTTGGCAGGATCCTTTATTATAAGAGTATAATGGTTCGTCCAATAGGGCGGACAGAGAAAATGACCGCCGCGGAGCAGGAGACCGCAGCGGTCATTTTTGCTTGTCTTGAAAAATGTTGTCAGGAAACGAACACTGCCACGACGAGCGCCTGACCGCCGATGACGCCGACGGCAAAGCCGGATCTCTGGCAGTCGTAAGGCTGATAAGAATCCGACGAAACCAGAAGATGCCGATTGTCGATGAGCTTTCCAGCAACGGGGCCAAACTCTGCATCTTCTTTCAGGACACCGTCCTCCAGAATGTCGGCAGAGAGGAAGGAATAACTGACCCAGTAAGTTTCGCTGGACGAGGGAGAAATTCTGCTCAGAACAGCGTCAGCGCAATTCACGCGGCAATATTCATCTTCGGGATTTTCGGCTAAAAACTCGACCGCTTTGTTGATGTCGCCGCCGGAGTTCTGCTCAAGATACAGAAATACTGTCTCAGCAGCAGAGTCACTGCCCTGTATAAAATGGTTGGAGATCTGGACGCGGTGGAAATACTCCTGATTCAGAGCAGAAAGAAGCTGCGTCTTTCCCTGAGAGCTGTCATCCGGGGGAATGTCTGGCGGCTGGACAAACTGTCCTGTTCCTGCCCCGATCTGACAGCTGCAGAGCAGAAGCAGGAGACTGAGAACAGCTCCACAAATAAAACTGCATCGTCTGACACACTGCATCATGGTGGGACCTCCTGCCGGCATGGCGCGATTTCGCTGAGATGGAGCAGAAACGATGAAATACAACTCGCGGCAGCGCTTTTCATCTTTTATGACACAATGATATGATTTCAACGACAGAATGTCAATGTCTTTGCAGAAACTCGCAAAAATCTGGAAAAATAGCCAATGTGGGCTGTTGAAATTTGACGTATCAGACAATTTTTGGAAAATGAAAAACAGCCCCGACTAAAAAGCGGGGCTGCTGCAATTACTGGGGGAATATTGAACTTTTTACTCGAGGCTCAAGCTGTCCAGTACTTCATTCACTACATCCAGCGCCACCTGTCCGGGTGCGCTGGCCTGCCCGGGGTTGGCGAAGGTCATGGCAGAGCCGAACGTCTCACCGCACAGGCGGCTCACTGCACCCAGCGCACCCATGCTCATGGTGATGACGGGCGTTTCGGGGTGCTGCTCTGCCATCTCTGCTGTGGCGGCCAGCAATTCGAGGACGTCAGATGGAGAGTTCGGCATCACAGCCAGTTTGGGCAGGTCGGCTCCGGCCTGCTGCATGGCGGTCAGGCGCGTGACCATCTCCGTCCGGGACGGCGTTTTGTGGAAATCATGGCTGGAACAAACCACTGCGACACCGGCCTTGTGCGCCTGCCCGATGAGGGCCGGAAGTCCTTCTCGATTCGGGAAGAACTCGATGTCAAGCAGATCGGCACAGCCGCTGACACAGACCGTGCCGCAGAAATCAGCGTATTGCTGCCGCGTCAGGGAGACCTCTCCGCCCTCTGCTTTGGTGCGAAAGGTCACGAGCAGGAGTTTTTCGCCCAGCGCTGCTCGCAGACCGGACAGCACCCGCTTCAGTGCGGCAGCATCCAGAGCATCAGAAAACCAGTCGGCCCGCCACTCGATGCAGTCAGCTTTCAGCGCGGACAGCCGCCTGGCCTCACGGAGAATATCGTCCTCTGTGCGGGCGACGATGGGCAGGATGACTTTCGGACGGCCTGCGCCGATGCAGCAGCCGCGGATGGTGATGCTGGACATGATAACTACCTCACTGCAAAAAAGATACTTTCATCATACGGCCTGTCCCGCCGCTTGTCAAGCCTGCCGGAGCAAAAACCGAAAGCAAGTCGTTTTTTGTGGAAATTTGCACTTGCGGGATGGCCGAAAATCGTTTACAATAAGCGCAGCAAAGGCAGTGTGGCCCGCATGGGGCTGCGCTGCCTTTTTCGTTTTGGGAGGGAAAGAAAATGAAGGAAATGAAAACGACTGCGCAGGTGCTGGTGGACTGTCTGGAAGCTGAGGGCGTCGATGTGATGTTTGGCATTCCGGGCGAAGAGACGCTGGATCTGATGTTTGCGATTCGAGACAGCAAGATACGCTTCATCCCGGTGCGCCACGAGCAGGGTGCGGCCTTTATGGCGGATGTCTATGGCCGTCTG
>OHNG01000788.1_pt1 | contig 13574 bp, 10 predicted proteins | sample 1569511 | NCBI WGS metagenome assembly OHNG01 (sample SAMEA3879530, study PRJEB24766) | human gut metagenome | biome: human-associated habitat; feature: feces | place: USA | collected 1985/1987
TCACGATAATGACCAGAGCCGGCCAAATGCCGGACTGCTCGAGGATGCCGTAGTTCTTGCAGATCATGTAGTAGCCGAAGGCCTGGAGAAGAGCGATGGCGACCGTCGCGTAGCGCGTGATGGAGGCGATCTTCTTCTTGCCCGCCTCGCCGCCGTCACGGGCAAGGCGCTCGAGGGCGGGGATGGCGATGGTCAGCAGCTGGATGATGATGGAGCTGTTGATATAGGGCTGGACGCCCAGGGCGAAGATGGTGGCCTGGGCGAAGGCACCGCCGGACATCACGTTATACAGGCTCAGCACGGTGGTGCTCAGCTGGTTGATATAGGTGCCCAGCAGGCCGGTGTCCACATAGGGGACGGGGATGGCGTTGCCGATCCGGAAGATCAGCAGGATCAGCGCGGTAAAGACGATCTTTTTGCGCAGCTCGGGGATGCCCCAAGCCTTCTTGATGGTCTGGATCAACTTAGATCACCTCTGCCTTTCCTCCAGCAGCCTCGATTGCATCCTTGGCAGACTGGGAGAAAGCAGCGGCCTGTACGGTCACCTTCTTGGTAACATTGCCGTTACCCAGAACCTTGTAGCCGTATTCACACTTGCTCAGGATTCCCTTGGCAAGCAGGGCCTCTGCGGTGACGATGTCGCCGTCCTCAAACTTGTTGAGAGCGGTCAGGTTGATGATCTCCAGGGGTTTGGCGAAAATGTTGTTGAAGCCACGCTTGGGGATACGGCGTGCCAGAGGCATCTGGCCGCCTTCGAACCCGATGCGGGTACCGCCGCCGGAGCGGGCCTTCTGGCCCTTATGGCCGCGGCCGGCAGTCTTGCCGTTACCGGAGCCGGCGCCGCGGCCCTTGCGGTAAGCTTCCTTGACGGAGCCAGTGGCGGGAGACAGTTCGTTGAGTTTCATCCTCTCGCACCTCCTTTATTCTACTTCGGTGACCTGGAGCAGATAGCCGATCTTGGCGATCTTGCCCCGGGTCTGGGCGTTGTCGGGCTGAACGGTGGTGTCACCGATCTTCCGCAGGCCCATGGACTTGGCAGTGGCAATGTGCTTTTCCAGTCTGCCGTTAAGGCTCTTGACGAGCTTGATGTTCAGATTAGCCATTGTTCACGCCTCCTTAGCCCACGATCTCGTCGACGCTCTTGCCGCGGGTGCGGGCGACCTCTTCCGGGGTGCGCAGGGCCTTCAGGCCCTCGAAGGTGGCGGCGACAACGTTGACGGCGGTGTTGGAGCGCAGGCACTTGGCGCGGATATCCGCCGTGTAGAAGCCCCTGTACGCATGACTCGCGCAATGTAACACTGGCTTTTACGGGCCGCAGCAATGCGGCCTGTTTTTTATGGCCGTTGGCAAAAGCGTTTCATCAAAGGCTGTATTTTGCATTGATGCGCCCGTGCAGCCGCAATTCAAAAGGATGGCATTATTTACCACACTGTATTCCGGTTCCTCCGGCAACTGCGCCCTGATTTTGCACGAGGGAAAGTACCTTCTGATCGATATGGGCAAAAGCTGCCGTACAACCTTGAATGCGCTCCGCAGCCTGGGGCTTGCTGTATCCGACTGTGAGGGCATTCTCATTACGCACGAACACTCAGACCATGTCAGCGGGTTGGATACTTTTTTCAAGCATTATTCGGTGCCAGTCTATGGCTGTGCTGACACATTGGATACGCTTTATTCCCGCGGAACCATTCCGCCCGCACTGGACGCGATTGCCATGGATGGCCGCACTGAGGATATTGGCACATTCCGTGTTTCCAGCTTTCCCACCAGCCACGATGTGCCCTGTGTGGGCTACCGCATCCACACCCCCGACGAGAAGACCATGACCATCGCCACCGACCTCGGTGTGCTGACTCCTGCTGTACATGAAGCCCTCTCCGGCTGCGACCTTGTGGCCCTCGAGAGCAACTACGACCTGCACATGCTCCGCAGCGGGCCGTACCCCTACTATCTGCGCGCCCGCATCGAGTCGGTCCGGGGCCACCTCTCCAACGATGAGTGCGCGGCAAAGCTGCTGGAACTCATCCAGGAGGGCTGCAAGAAGTTTGCCCTCTGTCACCTCTCGCAGGAGAACAACACCCCTATGCTGGCGCTGCAGACCGTCTTTTCCACCCTCGGTACGGCGGGCGTCGTGCCGGACAAGGACTGTATCGTCCAGACCCAGCGGCGGAACGAAGTGAGCCCCGCGCTGGCGTTCTGACACTATAAAACCAGAGCAGGAAAAGGAGAAAAGAGCCTATGTCGTACATCATGGCGCTGGACGCCGGAACCACCTCGAACCGCTGCATCCTGTTCAACAAAGCGGGTGAGATCTGCAGCGTCGCACAGAAGGAATTTGCCCAGTATTACCCGAGACCCGGCTGGGTGGAGCACGACGCCAATGAGATCTGGGCCACCCAGCTGGGCGTGGCCCTCTCGGCCATGAACAAAGTCGGCGCCCGAGCCGAGGACATCGCCGCCATCGGCATCACCAACCAGCGGGAGACCACCATCGTCTGGGACAAGGAGACCGGGGAGCCCATCTGCCACGCCATCGTCTGGCAGTGCCGCCGCACCAGCGAATACTGCGACGAGCTGAAAGCCCGGGGCCTGACGGAGAAATTCCGGCAGAAGACCGGCCTCATCATCGACGCCTATTTCTCGGCCACCAAGCTCAAGTGGATACTGGATCATATCCCCGGCGCCCGCGAAAGGGCCGAGCGGGGAGAACTGCTCTTCGGCACCGTGGAGACCTGGCTCATCTGGAAGCTGACCTGCGGAAAACTGCACGTCACCGACTATACCAATGCCAGCCGCACCATGATGTTCAACATCCACACGCTGGAATGGGACGACGAGATCCTGCAGGAGCTGAACATCCCGAAATGTATGCTCCCGAAGCCGGTGCCGTCCAGCGGCTTTTATGAGTACGCTGACCCGATGCACTTCGGCGGCGAGATAAAAATTGCCGGTGCGGCAGGCGACCAGCAGGCGGCCCTCTTCGGCCAGACCTGCTTTGCCTCCGGCGAGGCGAAAAACACCTTCGGCACCGGCGGCTTTTTGCTCATGAACACCGGTGAGACGCCGGTCACATCCCGGAACGGTCTTGTCACCACCATCGCCTGCGGCCCCGACGGCAGGGTGAATTATGCGCTGGAAGGATCTATTTTCGTGGCCGGTGCGGCCATCCAGTGGCTCCGCGATGAGCTGCGCCTGCTGGAAGAGGCCCGCGACTCCGAGTATATGGCTCAGAAGGTGAAGGACACCAACGGCTGCTATGTCGTGCCGGCCTTCACCGGACTCGGCGCGCCCCACTGGGATCAGTACGCCCGCGGCACCATCGTGGGCCTCACCCGGGGCTGCAACAAGTACCACATCATCCGCGCCACGCTGGACAGCATCTGCTATCAGGTCAACGACGTCCTCCGCGCCATGGCGGCGGACTCCGGCATCGCCATGAAGTCTCTCCGGGTGGACGGCGGCGCATCGGCCAATAACTACCTCATGCAGACCATGGCCGACATCAGCGACCTCGAAGTCAAGCGCCCCCGCTGCGTGGAAACGACGGCGCTGGGCGCGGCCTATCTGGCCGGCCTCGCCGTAGGCTACTGGCAGTCCGCCGAGGACATCACCCGCAACTGGTCGGTGGACCGCGTGTTCTGCCCGGCCATCTCGGAAGAGGAACGCACAAAGCGCATCAAGGGCTGGAATAAGGCTGTCCGCTGCGCCTATCACTGGGCCAGGGACGAAGAGGAATAAAAAGAGAAAAAACGGTCGGAGTTGCCTGACGAGTAACTCCGACCGTTTTTTGTTATTGAGCAGCTTGAGCGAGGGAAAAACACCGGCTCGCAGAGAACATAATGCTCCAACGAGCTGTGCTTTGGGTTTAAATCATCTTAAAGTATTTCAGTGCATCCCTTTCAGGAGTCGATCTCACCCTTGGAAAGTGCAATGACACATTCAACGGTATTCCCTTTGTCCCACAAAAGCTCCGTAACTTCCCCGCCATCCTTGAACACCGGAAAATTCAGGCCAATCCGCTTTAGCGGATATTCAGACTCGTCATTCCTGTAAATTTCAATTTCTTTAATCAAGGCTGTGACCACATTTCTCTTTTCTTCGTCATTTATTATATTATAAACGCAGTCGAAATTCACCATGATTTTGTAAATATTCTCAAGAGTAATTGCCTGCTGCTTAATTGCATCTCGCCGAAGTCTGGCATCTTCGATTTTTTCCTCCAGCTCAACAATGACATCATATAGGGAATCTAACCGCAAGGTCATATCATGGAGCTTTCGTTCCCGGTATTTTGCATCAACAGGGAGACTGTCAATTTCCCGTTCCAATCTTGTTTTATTCAGATCAACTTCCTTCAGCTTTGCCTGATAGCCCTCCAGTTCTTTATCCACTGCTTTCGTGTCAATCTGAACGCCAATCCGTTTTTTAATGGCTTGGGCATATTCCTCATTCCTTACGATCTCACGAATTGCCTCAATGACCATCGGTTCAATATCGGTCTTTTTCAGCATCGCCTTATATTCACAATGCTTACCCCGGACCATCCTATTCCGACTACATACATAATAGTAAATTTCTTTGTAAGTGCCATCTTTATTTGTCCATGCGTGTTTATTCGTATACATGGGACTTCCACAAACCGGGCATTTCAGCAGACCTGATAACAAATGAACTCGATCCCGCCCAATCTTTGACGGTTGCTTTACTCCGGTTCTAAGACGCTTGGCATGAGCCTTTTCCCATACCTCCTCACTAACGATTCCTTTATGCTGTCCCTCTGTCAGAATGTAATCGTCATTTCTTTTCATCTGGTAATCGTTTTTTGTGCCTTTGACTTTTTCCTTCGTTCTCCGTCCATAGGCAATTTTACCGCAATAAACCGGGTTATCCAATATCAGTTTAATAAAATGTCCTGTCCAATCCTCTAATGTGCCATTCTGCCTCGGAATTTTCCGTATACCTTGTAAGTTCAACTGATTCGCAATACCACCCAAACCGATTTCCGATGAAGTATATAATTCAAAAATCTTCCGTATTGCCACAGCCTCTGTTTCTTCAATCATCAGCTTGTTATCTTCCAGTGTATATCCGTAGGGAGCAAAGCCACCATTCCATCCACCTTGCCGTGCCTTTTCGCGCCGCCCGTTCATCGTCTGCTCGATAATATTCTCACGCTCAATTTCAGCCACAGCAGATAGTACAGAAATCAAAAGTTTTCCGCTTGTCTGAGAGGAATCAATCCCTTCTTCTATGCAAATCAGATTTACACCATAAGATTGAACCAGCTCCAAAGAGTTAAGTATATCTGCTGCATTACGGCCAAACCGTGACAGCTTATACACTAAAATATAGTCAATGTCCAAGCCATCCTCAATATCTCTGAGCATTTTTTGAAAGGCAGGCCGTCCCTCAATGGATTTACCGGATTTACCGGCATCTTCATAAGTATCAACAACGATCATTTCCTCACGATCCGCAAATCGTGTCAGCATATTTTTTTGACCTTCCAGGCTGTATCCGTCCACTTGCATCTCTGTGCTGACCCTCGGATACAAAACACAGCGTTTTCCATATCGGTTCATAATTCATACCTCCAAAATTTACTTTTGGAAAATATCCTATGTAAAGCTGCGATTCTCACGCAGCTCCGTCAACCTCGCCCAGCACTCTCATACCATATTTCTCGATGATATGTGCCAGCGAAGTGATAAACGCTTCAAATTTTTGTTCCGCCAGAAGTTCTTCTGATCGGATTTCATCTGAAGGAATCAATGCGCTTTTATTCTGGATATTCTCCATTCAGAATCACCTCCGCAATTCCTAACGAAATTATAACTCTACTTGCACAGCCTGAAAATGATACGACCTTTCGGCACTTTTATGTAATCCCCAGACTGCACAAGAGCGTCTTGTTTATGTTTTCCATGTCATCCTTGTTTAGATGACCAATATAGTTTTTTAACCTCGACTTGTCGATTGTTCTGATCTGTTCCAGCATAACAACAGATGGTTTCATCAAACCGCATCTGTCGTTTAAGTGGTAATGCGTGGGGAACTTTCTGCTTTTTTTACTTACACTGGTAATTGCTGCAATAATAATCGTAGGACTGAAACAATTTCCCACATTGTTTTGAAGAATGAGTACAGGACGAGAGCCACTTTGTTCGGAGCCAATACCAGGACTTAAATCAGCCGAATATATGTCACCTCGATGGAATTTTTCAAACATCACTCTCGCCTCCTTAATATCTTAATACTTAAACAGCCGCACCAGTCTGAAAAAAATCTTCGGATAAAAACCTGGTGCGGCTACTGTTATTCTGTTCGGATTACTCGTCATATTTGCCACGCCCCCTGACGCTGGGAACATAGCAGGTCTCCGCTGGCGCGGTTGTCATAACTCCACAGCGTCGTTTTACTCGTGCGCCGCAGGGTTCCCCCCAAGTCTTTAGGAGGCCGTGAGGAAGTATCTTTAAGCCCCCGTGCAGTCCTCGCGCCGAATCTGCCACCATCCGTTTTGTGGAATCGTAGATCGCTCCAAAGCAGCTTTGTTCATCACCTCCCTGACTGCTCTATCTTCGCGGCGTTCCACACTCGCTCGTACACGGGTTATGTACCTGTTATGCTGTCTATGAAATTGTCAAAGTGCTGTTGAAGAGGGAAAACTTGTCCTTCTTATTAACTCTGACAAAAAGAGCAAAAAACGAGCGCACCAAACGAAACTTTTTCAAAAATACTTTGCCAGCTGCTTCAGACCACGCCGGATGCTGTCACGGACACGGCTTGGGTCTACATCCTCCGCTACTGCTATCTCGCTCACACGCATACCCAGGTAATACCGAGCATAGATCCGCTTGGCCTGCTTCTCCGGCAGAGCCATCACTGCGGCGTAGAGCTGCTCCCGCAGCTGCTTTTCCTCCAGGAGCATTTCCGGCGTCTGGGGCTTCATCAGGATCGCATTTTCAATGCCGTTATCACAGTCCAGGGAGTAATACGCTTTATAGCGATACATCCTCCGGTCATAAGCAGCTTCTGCACGCTCAGCGGCACGGATCGTCTCCAGCACATCTTCTGTTACTTCTACAAAGTGATCGTTTTTATAAACATCGGGATATAAGTCCCTAAGATTGACTTTCTTCATTATGTACCTCCATTTCGATTCACGGGCGGTTGACGAGTGAATCGAAAGGAGGCGGGGATCGACAGCGACATACTTCGCACGCCTTCCCGAAAAATCGACAGCAAAAAACGCCAACTCCCCATAACGGGAAATCGGCGCAACAAAAATACCTACTATTCTGCTGATTTAGATGGAACGATAATACTGATAGATAGTCATACTCCCCCGGAGGAGGGGCAAGACTTTTTTTAGCTGGTGTAACTCATGGCTATTGTGAATGACAAAAATTGACATGGCGGCATCCTCCTATGTGCCGCCGTACCAGATTGCAGGGTGTAGGGTCGTCGTTCATTTTAGATAGACGAAAGGAAACGGCGGCTCTGATTTTTTCAAAGCCACCGTTGCAAAGTGCATAACAATATAGTCGCTGTACGATGGCTTTTTTTCTTTTGCCATCGTGCGGCAACTTTTTCACTTTTCTTTTATTTTAACAGGCAATCCTCACAGAAATGTCACGGGCATACGCCATTTCGACAAAATAACAAGCTGAAATCTCACCAATCTGTGAGATTTCAAATTTTTTGAGGAAAGCCGAGAGGAAATGCCTCCTCCCGGCTTTCAATAGGTTTATGATTATTTATTGTAGCAATCTCTGCCGTTACTCCGATGTCCTCAGCCGCTCCACCACAGTTCCCTTGTTAAAGAAGTGGAGAACGATTAGCGGAATGACCGCAGCCAGCAGCAGATAAAGCACACCAATGACCAGAACGGGAACCAATGTAATATTCAGAGTAAAGAACCACATGGAAGGGCCATTCAATGCGCTCTTTAGCACTGTGACTGCCAGGATCGCTGCGACTGCTCCGCCGATAATGTCTGCGCCTGCGGCATAATAGATGCCCTCATAGACCATCAGACGGCGAAGCTGCTTGCCGGTCATACCGATGCTCTGCATGGTAGCAAACTCATGGCGGCGGGTGATGATGTTGGTAATAATCATGTTGGTAAAGTTAATCAGACCTGCAAAGGCCATAATGTAGCCGATTAGACCACCGATAACCAGGATCATGCTGCGGACCGAATCAAGCTGCTCTTTCAACAGCTTGGTGGAAGTATAGGCAACCGAAGTATTTTCACTCACATAGCTGCTCAAAAATTCTTCCATCTGCGGCTGCAAGGCTTCATCCACATTGAATCCATAAGTCAGCAGCGTGGGAGCGTCATAGATTTCCTTAAATACAGTGTCCGGCAGATATACAAAAGGAGCATCAGCGGCGATGTGTGCCTGGGCGGTGGTGCCTGTCGGCGTTTCGGTTTCCGTTCCCACGAGGATCGCTTTTGCAAGGATGGTGCTGGTTTTGACCAGTTCCCCATCCTTGTAGAAGGAAATGCTCTCCCCGACCTGTAACTGATCGGTCAGCGGAGTGTTCTTTGGTTCCTCCGTCAGTTTGTCGATGGGGCAGCCAATAATGACATATTCTCCGGTAGCCATTTTCTGCGTTAAGGTTTCGGCATCTTTTTCGCCTTCAAAAATACGCATATCCGCCCAGAAATTCTCGGAGGCTCCCATCACATTACCAAAATAGCGCCTTTCGGTATCAGAACTTGTGTACAGGCTATATCCCTGATAGCTTTGATTTACGACGCCTTCTTCCTCATGGAATAGCTCTATGCCGCTTAAATCTTCAAACCCATAGTCAACCAACACATTTCTATCGTCTTTTGTATTTCGGTAAAGATAGCGTTCATCCTCAACTCCGGGCTGTCCGGCAATCAGATCCACCGCCTGCTGTGAGAGTGTATCTTCATGGTGCTGAACGCTTTCCATTACATTAAATGCGGCGGAGTTATAGACATTAAAATCTGTTCTGGTAACACGGTTTACCCACTTTTCTTCATCAAGGCTTTGCGTCACAATGATGATAGAGTTAAACAGGACGATGCACAGAAGCAGGGAAATAATGATGAACGCTGAACGCCGACGATTGCGCCCCAGGTTGGAAAAGGCCATGCGGGACAGCTTTACTCCATTGGTACGCTTGGCACTTCTCTTTTTATAGGCGTTCTGCTCGGTGTAGCGGATCGCCTCCAGAGGAGAAATCTTTGCCGCCTTTTTTGCAGGCTTCCGGGTGCTGATAAACACGGTCAAAATTGTAAAGAGAGCGGCGATAACAAAGATCAGAGGCGAGGTCGATACGGATGTACCCACCATAGAGTATTCAAGGTTAATGATCTCTGTCACGATAGGAAGCAGCACCCAACCGGCAAAGAAACCGGCGATTAGACCAATAGGCAGTCCGATCAGCGTGAGCCAGACCGCCTGACGGTTCACAATGCCCTTGATCTGCCGTGTGGAAGTGCCAATCGTCCGCAGCAGGCCGTATTGACGAACATCCTGCATCACAGAAATATCAAAGATATTGTAGATCAGCAGGTATCCGCACACGACAAACATCAGGATAAATACAACAGCAAACACGATGGACTCTGATGAAGTCAATCCCTGGGACATTTGATTTTCTGATGCGAGAATGAAATTGTCTGCGCCCATATCCTCTGGATTGCCGCCAATGGAGTAAACGAACTCATTCAACTGCTGCTGAACATTTGCTTTATTCTTCAGCACGACATCAGAAAAAGTAACGCCGGACATTTCATGGTCTACCGCATAAGTGTTCTGCACCACATCGGGGTTTTCCTTTATAAACTGCTCTGAAACAGTCGCAACGCTCACAGAGTCATTGCTTGCTTCCCACCAGCCGGAAAGCACCATATCATAATGATAAGTTTTCCCCCGCAGTTCAAATTCCAACGGAACCTCTGCGCCGATCTCAGGTTCTACACCCAGCGCCTTCAGCGCCAAATCCGTAGTGGCGATCTCATTCGCTTTCTCCGGTGCAGCTCCGTGGGTAGGCACACAGAAGGTCAGCTCCTGCTGCACACTGTCCGCATAATTGATCTCAATGGAATGGCTGGAAGTATTGCTTGCATAGCCAATGATACGCCGGTGACCTGCCTGCTCCACAAAATCGCTGTTTACAAGCTGCTCGTATTGTTCCTCCGTCATATACCCCAAAGTGCCATCCGCCTTGCTGCCTTTCTGCATTTGCAGGGATAGCTGGATGGAGGACGCCATATTGAACGCCAGGGAAGTGATAGAGGTAAATAGGAAAGCAGTCAGGATAATTGCCAGCAGCGCAGCCAGATTGCGTACCTTATTCTTCTTGAAATAGCGTTTGGATAGCTTGGTAATTACTTTGGAATTATTGTTGCCAAATAAAATATCATTCATAGTCCCACCCCCTTACTGCACGATCTTACCATCCTCGATCCGAATAATGCGGTCGTCAAGCTGAGCGATCTCATTATTATGGGTAATCATTACGAGGGTCTGGTGGAATTTTGTGCTGGTAACTTTCAGCAGGCTCAGCACATCGCTGCTGGTCATACTATCCAGATTGCCGGTAGGCTCGTCAGCCAGAACGATAGCAGGCTTCGATACCAGAGCGCGGGCGATGGCTACACGCTGCTGCTGGCCGCCGGAGAGATTGCTGGGCATATTGTTCAGCTTATCCTCCAGCCCCAGCATCCGCACCACTTCTTTCATAAACTTCTTGTCTACCTTGTTTCCGTCCAGTTCTACGGGCAACACGATGTTTTCGTAGACATTTAGCACTGGTACCAGATTGTAGTTCTGGAAGATGAAGCCGATTTTTCTCCTGCGGAAAATGGTAAGCTGCTCATCTTTCAATGTAGAGAGGTCGCGCCCATCCACAATGACCTTGCCGGAGGTAGGCACATCCAGCCCGCCGATCATGTTCAGCAGAGTGGATTTGCCGCTGCCGGAGGTTCCAACAATCGCTACAAATTCCCCCTGCTCAACAGAGAGGTTCACACCATCCAGGGCCTTTGTGATATTCGGCTTTGTGCCGTAGTATTTTTTCAGTTCAGTCGTTTGCAAAATGCTCATAGAGAACACCATCCTTTCTTTAACTTAGACCCATTGTAACGAACAAACCTCACAGAAATGTCACGAGCCACAAAAAATTTCCGCTAAATTCGGCCCCAAATGTCACAAGTTCGTGACATTTGAAAAACCGGGAGAAAAATCCCCCGGTTTTCCGCGTCCCACAGCCGCATACGACGGCGCAGGAAGTATTCACTTGATATGGCTGCGCTTGTTACTCATTTACCCGAAGCCGTTCTACGACACTTCGATTGTTAAAGAGCCGGAGTGCGACAACGGGAACGATAAACGCCAATGCCAAAAACAGAATCAGCATAATCAGCGCCGGGAGCAAGGTCATCTGGAATGTCATCATAATACTGCTTGGGCTGATCTCTACAAAAGATCTTACCAATGTTATGCCAAGCACAGCAGCAGCCAGCGTACCAACAATCCCGGCCAGCAGCACATAGGAGAAACTTTCAGAAATCATCATCTTTCGGAGCTGCCGGTTCGTCATACCGATGCTCTGCATGGTGGCAAACTCATGACGTCGGGTAATGATATTGGTCATAACCAGGTTGATGAAGTTGATTAGACCAACCAGGGCAAATACCGCGCCAATCATTCCGCCAATCAGCAGGACAACATTTTTTACACCGGAAACAGTTGCTTTCATCGTCAAGATAGAAGTATAGGCAACATCTGTATCCTGCGCCAGATAGGTTTCCATCTCCTGCTGGTACTGTTCCTCTACATCAAATAAAAAACCGTACAAGGTAGGAGTTTCATAAATCTCCTTGAATTTGTTTTCAGCCATAAAAATTCTTGGACCTTCTATTATTTGTGCGATATTTGAACCGCCGCCAGTCACAGTCACATCTCCATCAGTAGCTGCGGCTTTTGCGATAATGGTAAACTCCTCGGTTGGAGTTCCATTTTCATAAAATTGAATGGTATCTCCAACAGATAATCCACAATAAGCGGCGGCTTCCGCACCACCAAAGTTACCATGATCGTTATATTCGCCCATTAAGATTACATTGTTGCCATTCCAAAGTTTGTCTTTTAAGACAGATAAATCAGTTTCACCTTCGATAATGTCGAGCTGATCGAAGAAGTTTTCCGAAAAGCCAAACACATTTCCGAGAGGGTGGTTATCCGCAGTCAGAGCGGCATAGTCCCTTTCTGTTCCCGTTTGGTAAACACCTAAATTGAGATGTTCCGGCATCATTCGCAGCTCCTTATTTGTGTTATCAACCACATAAGGAGTTCCCCAGTCACAGGAGATATGGTCATCTTCAAAAGTGTTTCGGTATAGGTAGACTTCGCTTGTAACTCCGGGCTGTGCCTTGATTTCCTCTACCGCTTTCTCTGGAACAGCACTATTATGCCCAAAGTCATTTCCAAACGCCGCCTGAATGCCTGGACTATATACTCTGAAATCACTTCGGCTCTGGTTTTCGATATAGGCATCTTCGTCAAAGCTACCACTAACTATGAACACCGAGTTCAGGAGGACGATGCTCAAAGTTAGGGAAATCACAATAAAGACTGTCCGGCGCTTATTGCGCTGAAGGTTGGCCTTCGCCATGCGAGGGATAACTGCTCCGGAAGCTGTCTTTTTTCGCTTTATGGAAACCATGTCCTGCTCTACATAGCGGATTGCCTCAATAGGTGACACACGGGAGGCTTTCTTCACCGACTTTCTGGTGCTGATATAAACCGTGAGTCCTGAGAACAGAATCGCACCTGCGATAATCCCCAAATAGGGGAGTGTGCCGACCTCAATGTTTCCTCCGCTGAAATCAACCGCAAATATCTGGAGTGCAGCAGGCAGAATACTGCGGCCAAGCAATGTGCCAAAAAACAGACCGAGTGGCGTACCGATCAGGAACAAGTACAGTGCCTGCCGATTGACTAAACGCTTGATCTGCTGGGAAGTCGTTCCCACAGTCCTAAGTAGACCATATTGCCGAATATCATTTGTTACAGCAATTTCAAACACATTGTAGATCAGCAGATACCCACAGAACATGAACAGGATACCGAAAACACCGGCTACCAGCCACATTATAAGACCGCTTTCATTAGAGACAATGGGATTAGGGGCAACGCGAACCGCATTGGCTGCATTGACATCATCCGGATTACCGCCGATATTGCGGACAAGCTCTGAAATACGGTCCTTTACCATATAACTATCCCGCATTACTACATCGGCTGTATAAATACCACAGCCAACACGCCCCTGGGCAATATCGCTCATCATTTCTGCGTTTTCTTCCAGAAAGGCTTTGGAAACAATGACCGATTCCGATTTTTCATTTGGTGTGTCGTAAATACCGGATACGACCATATCAAAATGATAAACCTGATCACTTTGACGAACCTTCAATTCAACAGGAATTTCCGACCCAATTTTTTCTTCGATGTTCAGATCCTTCAGTATATTGGCAGAAACCAAAACCTCATTTGCTTTTTGGGGTGCAGAGCCTGTGCGCGGCG
>OHNG01000817.1_pt1 | contig 13173 bp, 7 predicted proteins | sample 1569511 | NCBI WGS metagenome assembly OHNG01 (sample SAMEA3879530, study PRJEB24766) | human gut metagenome | biome: human-associated habitat; feature: feces | place: USA | collected 1985/1987
ATGACAAAAAGGCGGCAGACGCTTATTATCTGCGCGGCTGTGTTTATCTGAAACAGGGGAATACCGAGAGCGCTGTTTCGGATTTTGATAAGGCAGTAAAAAATAACAGCAGCGATTACGAACTTTATGTCAACATTTACGAGAACCTTTCTGCTTATGATATGACGGAAAAAGGGGAAGAATACTTAAATAAAGCATTTGATATCAAAGGCAACAGTGCCGGAGATTATGCATGGCGCGGAAGAATTTACTATTATCTTGGACAGTACGACAATGCCCAGACAGAGTTGAAGTCGGCTTTAGATAAGGAGAGCGTCATCGCAAATCTTTACATTGCACAGGTGTATGAGGCACAGGGTGATACTGAAAACGCAGAGGTTTATTATCAGAATTATGTAAACACAGGAAGCGCAGATTCCCAGGCGATGAATGCACTCGGGGAAATTGAGATGGCAAAAGGAAACTATTCCGGTGCACTCACCTATTTAGAGCAGGGTATTGCTATGGAAAATGTGACAAACAGAAGAGAACTGATGCAGAATCTCATCATTTGTTATGAATATACATCCGATTTTAATTCTGCATGGAACGTGGTACAGGAGTATGTACAGGTTTATCCGGATGATGCGAGTGCGCAGCGTGAATATATTTTCCTGAAAAACCGTATGGAACAGACAGCGCCTGCGGAGAATACAGAGGAAGCCGTGACGGAGGATACGCAGACAGTGGAAGATACACAGACGCCGGAAGAAGCGCAGACACCGGCACAATAAAAGAGACCACAGGAAACAATAACGGAGAATAGAATGGCAGAAGCATTTAAAATAGAAGAGATAGAAGAAAAAGTAATTCTTGTAGGCGTGAGTGAGCAGGATGGAGATGACGATGCCCACCGGAGCCAGCGTGCGGAAGAACCCGGCGGAAGCGTAGCCGCCCTCATAGTTCTTGGCAAGGATGGGGGCAAAGAACTGCATGGCACCCATGCCCAGCAGGGAGCCGACGGTGTTGAAAATGGTGAACAGAGGGCGCTGCTTGGGGTCGTTGGTCAGAACGGTCTGACCGGAACGGGTGCAGCTGGTCTGGAAGGTGTAGCCGATGACCCACACGGCATACAGGGCAACGAACGCAGCGTAGCGCAGCCCCATGGCACTGGCGGGGATGAGCGGGGTGAGGCAGTACAGCACCAGAATGCTTGCTGCCATGATGAGGTTGCCGATGACCATGAAGGGCCGGAACTTGCCGAACTTGCCGTTGGTGCGGTCCATCAGGGCGCCGATGATGGGGTCGGTGATCGCGTCGAACAGGCGCATACCGGTGACCATGACCGAAGCGAAGATCATGGACAGGGCCAGCACCTTGCTGCCGAAGGTGGCGATGTAGGAAAGCACCAGCACATAGTACACGTTCGTTGCGCCGTTGTTCAGCGGGAACAGCACCAGCTGGTAGGTCTTGGCGCGGTTCAGGCCCGGCGCCTTTGCGGTTTGTTCACCCATTTGCGGTGTCTCCTTTTTCTTACAAAAAACGGCAGCCTACCCGCCGTTCTGGGGGACAGGCTGCCATTTGTTCTTAACAGTTGCGGAAATCTGCGCCGGAATTACTTCTGGTCAGCTGCGGGAGCGGTATCGACCATGCTCTTCTTAGCCTTGAGGGCCTTGCTCAGCTGCCATGCGCACAGGATGGTCAGGACGGCCAGCACTGCAATGAGCGCATAGATGGCGGTCTGCCACCACGGGGTGATGGTCTTCAGGGTATCGGTGGAAGCCCAGCCGTTCATGGCGTTGGAGTTGACCACGGTGTAGAGGATGTGGTGCATCGCATTGCGCATCTGAGTGACGATGTAAGCATCGTTCTCATAGTTTGCAGCCTTGGTGGTGTGGATCTTGGGCATCGGGCTGTCCCAGATGTCAGAGCCGGCGATGAGGCCGTCCACCAGGTCCATGTACTGGCTGGAACCGGAGAAGTCGGTGATGCACATGCCGCGCATACCCAGCTCGCCGCGCAGGAAGCCGGTCAGCAGGTTGGCGTTAGCGCCGCACCAGGTAGCACCCCAGCGGTTGAAGCCGGTCATGACGCTCCAGGCGCCGCCATCCGTGATGGCCTTGTCAGCGACTTCCAGATAGATCTCACGAGCGGTCTGCTCGTTCAGCCAGGTGTTGACACCGCGGCGGCTGGTCTCGGAGTCGTTCAGGGCGACATGCTTCAGGTAGACGTAGACGCCCTTGGACTGGATGCCCTGCACCTCAGCAGCGCAGATAGTGCCAGCCACGAACGGGTCTTCAGAGTAGTACTCGAAGTTACGGCCGGAGTAAGCGGTGCGGTGCATATTGATGCCGGGGCCGTACAGGCCGGAGTAACCCATGGCCAGGCAGTCCTCGCCGATGCACCTGCCGACCTCGTTGATGAGGTCAACATTGAAGGTAGCAGCCATGACATCCTCGGAGGTGTAGCACATTGCGGATGCACCACCGGTCAGGGCAGCGGTCAGACCCTGAGGGCCGTTCTCGTCCTTGGTAGCAGTCTTGCCGATGGAGGCAGCGGCTGCGGTGTTGTGGAAGCCGAGGGTGATGGTGTTGACCATCTCGTTGAAGGTCAGCTGATCCAGCAGGGTCTCCCACTGGGGATCGTCGAAGCCTTTGCCGATCATGGAAGCGAGGGTCAGGCCGTTCTTGGCGCCCAGAGTGGGCATCTCGACGCTGTTGGCCTCAGAGCCGTCGTACTTGGTGAAGGCGAGGCTTGCAGCCAGAGTCTCGTTGGCGGTCAGCTGTGCGGGAGCGGTGGGGATGGTGCCGGTCCAGTCGGAGCGGCTCATCCAGGTCACACTGCCGGGAGCATTGCTGCTCTTGTTGGGGTCGGACTCGTCAAACAGGTTGGTGATGGCGGTGCCATTTGCGCCGGTGGAGAAGGTGGTGGTGTCGAGGGTGTCGTTGGTCCACTTCCAGACGAGGTCGGTGTTGCCGTTCTCGGTCATGCGGCCATTGGTGTTCTCGACAGTATAGCCCTTGGCAGCCAGAATGTTGTTGACTGCGTTGTGGGAATCGGTGGCAGCAGTGAAGTAGTAGTCGCCGGCGTCCACGATGTAGGTCTTGGCGTTGTTCGCGTCGTAGGTGCGCAGCTCGCTCTTCGGGACAGTGATGGTCACGTCCTCAGAAGCGCCGGGAGCCAGCACGTCGGTCTTTGCGAAGCCGCACAGCTCAGCAGCAGCCTTCTCGATGCCGTTTGCCTTGTCGTAAGCGGTGTAGGGAGACTGGAAGTAGATCTGGACGGTCTCCTTGCCAGAGAAGGTCTTGCCGGTGTTGGTGACCTTCAGGGTGACGGTGAAGGCATCGTCAGACTCGGTCACGTTGAAGTTGGAGTATGCGAAGGTGGTGTAGCTGTCGCCGTAGCCGAAGGGGTAAGCAACGGTGGTTGCCCAGTTGTAATCGCCAGCCTTGGCGGTACCCATGACGACATCCTCGTAACGGGTCTCGAAGTAACGGTAGCCCAGGTAGATGCCTTCCTGGTAGACACTGTACATACCCTGCACGTCAGCACCCTCGGTCAGCAGGTTGTACTCTGCTGCGTTGGGGTAAGCCTGGGTGTAGAAGTTGTACATGGCAGGGTTTGCCAGATTGTCGTACAGGTAGGTGTCCACCAGAGAGCCGGAGGGGGTCACAGTGCCGGCGAGCAGCTGGCCCACACCGTTGATGCCGGTCTGGCCCACGTCGCCGATCCACATAGCAGCGTCGATGCCGTAGTCCTCACCGCAGATCTCGGGGTTGAGGAAGTCCAGCTCGATGGCGTTGGAGCTGTTGATGAGGACGACGATGTTCTTGAAGGTACCGTTGTCCTTCAGAGCCTTCAGGTTCTGCAGCAGCTCGATCTCTTCAGCAGACAGAGCGAGGTAGTTGCCGTCGCCCTCCTGGCCGGAGATCCAGCTGTCGTTGGTGCCATTCTCGCCGCTGGGAAGGTCTGCGCCCTCACCGCCGGAGCGGGAGAGGACCACGATCGCAGCGTCGCCGTACTCAGCAAAGCTGGACTCAGCGCTGGACAGAGCGCTCCAGGGAGCCTCGTTGACAGCGTACTGGGTGTTCGCCTCCAGAGTATCGGAGATGGAAGCAGGGGTCAGGCGGCTGTACTTGCTCATCATGGAGTCAGAGCTGTACAGATCCCACAGGGTCTGGTTGATGGTGATGCCCTGAGCTTCCAGAGCCTGCTTGAGGTTGGGAGCCTTGCTGGTATCGACAGAGCCGGAGCCGGTGCCGCCGTACATCAGGTCCACAGAGCCGTGGCCGAACAGGCTGACCTTAGCGCCGCTGGCCAGAGGCAGGGCATTGTTCTCGTTCTTCAGCAGAGCTGCGCCCTCGGCCTCGACCGTCGCGCACAGTTCGGCCTCGTAAGCCTCGCGCTCCTCATCGGAAGCAAAGCCCTTCTTGAAGTATTCGGTATCGCCGGTATTCTCGCCGTGGATGATCTTATAGGTAGATGCATTCAGAGCGACGTTGATGGTGGTAGCGTACTGGTTTGCGATGATGTTGCCCACAATGGCAGCGACGGTCAGGATCGCCGTCAGGCCGGTGAGAACAGACCACAGCCGTACTTTCGGTTTGGTGTTTTTCACGGATTCTCCTCCTTTTTTCTATAACAACCGCCGGTCGGCGGAATGTTTCACAAATCAGACCCAGTTTGCACTCTTGGACTTGGTCTTGACCAGCTTGTAGCTGGGATTCGGGGTGTCCACATGACGGAAGGAAGCGGTGTCGGTGCAGTCACCGGCCACAGCCCTGACTTCGATTTCGCCGGTCAGCGGCACACGGAAACTGAAGACGTGCTCGCCGGTCTGCTCGCCGGCCTTCTCGCCGTTGACGTAGAGGGCGACGGACTTCTGGTTGGAGTAGACCTTCACTTCCATCTCGCTCTCCGTGCGGTCGGTGAACCGCTTGGAGCAGATGTGGACAAAGTTCTCGTCACTCCACCATGCCTTGTAGAGGTAGAAGCTGTCCTTCCGGGTCTTCCGGTCGAAAGTGACGAGGCCCTTATGGTTCATGCCCGGCTCGCCGCCCTGGTCGCGGGCGTCGGCTGCAAAGTCGAACATATTCCAGACGTGGGTCGCCCACATCCACTTATGCCGGTCGAAGCAGCGGAGCATATACTCGTGATACTTTGCCTGATACTCTTCGGTGTGGTCGCCGCGGCGGGGCTTCGAGCTGTGGAGGTTCGGCATACCCTCGGCACCGTACTCGGAGAAGCCCAGAGGACGGCCCGGGTAGACCAGATGGAAGAAGTCCATCCACAGGTCGTTCAGGAACAGACCCGGCACATACCAGCCGAGGTAGAGGTTCCAGCTGACGAGGTCGGTGATGTGGGCCACCGGGTTGAAGGGGCCGCACATGGCGTAGCAGGCCAGCGTGGTCAGGCGGGTGGAGTCCATCTTGTGGCACAGGTCGTTCAGCTCGCGGTGATTGTCGAGCATATCGGCCTTGTCCCTGGTGGAGATGGTGATCTCATTGGAGACGCCCCAGCAGACGATGCAGGGGTGGTTGTAGTTCTGGTAGATGAGCTCCTTCATCTGGCTGATGGTGTTGGCGCGGCCATTGGGCAGGTGCTCGGAGATGTAGGGGATCTCAGCCCAGACCACCATGCCGTACTGGTCACAGAGGTCGTAGAAGTACTGGTCGTGCTGGTAGTGGGCCAGCCGGATGGTATTGGCACCCAGCTCCCGGATGAGAGCCATATCCTCATCGTGCATCTCACGGGTGATGGCGTTGCCCACACCCTTGCGGTCCTGATGGCGGGAGACGCCGTGGAGCGGATAGGGACGGCCATTGAGGAAGAAGCCGTTCCTGGAGTCCACCGAGAAGGTGCGCAGACCCACGCGGGTGGAAACTTCGTCCACCACGGTGCCGTCGCTGCTCAGGCGGACGACACAGGTGTAGAGATAGGGGTCCTTCACGCCGTCCCAGAGGTGGGGAGCGTCGAGGTGGAGCTGAGCGTCTGCGCCCTCAGCCCTGGCCACGATGCTGCCGGCTGCGTCCTGCAGCTCGACGGAGACAGCGCCCTCACCTTCCACGATGGTCTCGACCCGGATGTCAGCCTTGCCGTCCTTGAGGACGGGGGTGATCTTGACGCCGGTGTCGCCGAAGTGGCCCAGCGCGATGTGGTTCTTGCTGACCACCATCAGGCTGATGTCGCGGTAGATGCCGCCGTAGAATGTAAAGTCGGCCTTCTGGGGGTAGATGCGGTCGTTGATACTGTTGTCCACCTCGACGGTGAGCTGGTTGTCTTTTGCCAGCAGAGCGGAGACATGGACACGGAAGGTGGAGTAGCCGCCGTCGTGGGTGCAGATGTTCCTGCCGTTCAGCAGAACTTTGGCGCTGGAATTGACGCCCTCGAACTGCAGCCAGACTTCCTGCGAAGCTGCGTCGAACGCCGGAGCGGCAAAGGTGGTGCTGTAGGTGCAGGTGCCGCGCCAGTAATCGTTGCCGCCGTCCTGGCCGTCTTTTGCGTTCCAAGTGTGGGGCAGCTCCACCAGAGTGGTCTTGCCGTCCGGCCCGGTGAACTGCCAGTCCTGCATGAGCTTGGCGATGCTTCGCATTCGTTTTCCTCCCGTGTATCTGTAGCGTTTTCTCTGTTGTGCGGTCGTTTTTCTGTCTTTCGCTATTATTTTATCAAAGACTTTTTCTTTCGCAAGACCGTTGCGATAATCGGTCGAATGGTGTGGATATTCGGTTTTGCTCTCACAAATCGAAGCTGATATATTTGTGCATCTCTCACAAACAGTTGGATACAACGAACAAATCAAAAAAGAAAAGAGACCATCTCACATTGATTTTGTGAGACGGTCTCAACCTCTCAGTCTGCTTCGCAGACAAGGCCGGGTTGCGGCACCCAGCATCCGCTGCGCTCCGCTTGCGTCTTGCTGGCCGCTGCCCCAACAGCTCCTCCCTGTTTCCGCCGCTGGCGGCGGTCGTCGCCGTTGCCCCTTGTAGGGGAGCCTCTGGCGAAGAGACGAAGCTTTGCGGAATGCCAAGGCCTCTCCTCGATAGGAGAGGTGGCAGCGCGTTAGCGCTGACAGAGAGGTTATCCCCTCTGCGGGAAAATGATCTTCACCGCAAAGAACCCGTTCTGGCTCTCTGTGGTCAGGGTACCTTTATACTTCTGAACGATGCGGTTGGTCACTTTGACGGCGTAATGGGCGGCACGGGTGTCGGCAGACTCTGCCGGGCGGTCGGGGCTAATGACGTTCACCACCACGAAGCTCTGCCGGGTACAGACCAGCAGGTCGATGCAGCGGCGCTCCGGTTCCGGCACCTTCACTGCACTTTCAATGGCGCGGTCCAGCATATTGGCAAAAAGGGCATAGAGGTCGCTGGCCTCAAAAAAGTTCAGACAGCTGCCGTCCGTCACCGCGTTGAGCTGGATGCGGCGGGACTCGCAGAGCAGGCTCTTTTCCGTGAGCACCACGTCCAGCACCTCATTGCCGGTGTTTCGGCTGGCGTCGTAGAGCTGAGCGGCCTTTTCGGCCTCGTCGATGTGGGCTTTCAGCTCCGGGTCTGCCGGGGCGCTCGACATCTGTCGAAGCGCGGCGATTTGAAGCTTCAGCTCGTGGCAGCGCTTGTTGATGATCTGGACGTTCTGCCGCGCCACCTGGTACTGCTCCCGCTGGCGCTCATATAAAAGGTTGAGGGTGTCCATCTCCTTCTGCATGGCCGAGAGCTTGAACACCTCGGTCTGGAAGTAGAGCAGGGTCAGGAAGTAAAACTGCCCGACAAACATCGTCATGACGAGACTGCGATCCAGCACCACCACCTGCCCGCCGCTCAGCAGCGCAGCCTGGAACATGAAGAGGATTCCGATGAAAAAGGCGCTGGTCAGCTGGCGCGGGCCGATGTTATACGCTCCTTTATAAGACATCTTCCGGGAGAGGGTGGTGCAGATAACAAAATAAAAGAATGCACCAGCGGCCAGTTGTACCAGCATGACCGGCAGACTCGTCAGATCGAGGGGCGTACCCCGCCGCTCGAAGAAGATCTCCACCAGATGCCAGCACTCGTAAGCGGTCTGGGAGGCAAGCAGGCTCCATACGGCACAGTAGAGCGCACTCTTTTTGTCTATCTCAACGCAGGCGTATATCATCATGCCCAGCAGGACGAAAAACGCGACATAGAGTGTCAGCAGAGAGAATTGAAGTTCGTGGAGGCTGGTGCTCTGGGCCGCGGGGTCGAGCACATAGGTCAGCCCCAGCAGCGGCAGCAGCATCCCCAGCGCCCGCAGGCGGGCGTGAGGCCGGTGCTTGAGCGGGATGCAGAACGCCACCGCAGCAGTCCACCGCAGCAATGCCCGGAGGATGACATGGCGTGCAAGAAGATTCACAGCACACCTCCGATGTAGGACGCCACCGCCGTCAGGAAAGCTGCACGCTGGCGGCGGCTGATCTCCAGGTGGTCGGTGTTGACGTGGACAAAGTCGTTCTCCACAGCCTTTACATATTTCAGGTTGACCAGATAGCACTGGTTGCAGCGGGAGAAATGGTACTGCGCCAGCTGCTTTTCGGCGCTGGCGAGGCTGGCACGGACGGAAAACTCACCCTTGGTGGTGTGATACCAGAGCAGCCGGTCATGGGTCTCGAGATAGTAGATGTCGCCAGTAGAGAGCACCTGCATCCCGCCTCCGGCCAGCTGTAAAATGACCTGCCCGCCCCGGCGGCGCTGCACCCGCTGAACAGCCCGGGAGAGCTTGGTGCAGAACTGGTAGTAGTTCACCGGCTTGAGGACATAGTCCAGTGCGTCCACCTCGTAGCCTTTGATAGCGTACTGCGCCATGTTGGTCACGAACACCAGCACGGCGTCTGCGTCCACGGCCCGTATCTTCTCCGCCGCGCCGAAGCCGTCCAGTTCCGGCATCTCCACATCCATAAAGATGATGTCATACCCCGGCTCGTAGTGCTCCGCAATGACGGCCCCATCCTCGATGGGCAGCACCTCGACCTGCAGGCTGTTCTCGGCGGCGTACTGCCGGATGAACCGGCACAGCTCGTCCCGCACTTCCTGCTGGTCTTCGACGACAGCAATTTTCAGCATCCCGCAGTCTCTCCCTTCTCCGTTCCATTCCATTTGCTGCTTTTTATTGAAACATACTTTGGTGCGAAATGCAACGGAGAAGTTCGAAATCGCTTTCAGCCCATGACGACCTGCACGTTCACCTCGGCACCCTCCGCTGCCAGCGGCAGAACGCTGCCTTGCAGAGGCTTGCCGTCCACGGTCACGCTCTTGACGCCATGCTGCACTCCGGCGGCATTGTCCACCGTGATGTGATAGGTCGCCCCACGGAAGCGGCGGGTCACAGTGAAGCCGGACAGGGTGTGCGGGATGCAGGGGTCCACCTTCAGTCCGTCCAGCGTGGGCTGGATGCCCAGAATATACTGGCTCACATTGAAGAAGGTCCATGCGGCAGTGCCGGTCAGCCAGCTGTTCTTGGCCTCGCCAAAGGTGGGCGCATCCCTGCCGGCTACCATCTGGCTGTAGACATAGGGCTCTGTGCGGTGTATCTCCGAAATATCCTCAATGTAGGCCGGGCAGGTCTTGCGGTAGACCTCAAAGGCACGATCGCCATGGCCCAAAACGGCCTCAGCGCAGCTGATCCACGGGTTATTGTGGCAGAAAATGCCGGCGTTCTCTTTGTATCCCGGAGGATAGCTGGAGATCTCGCCCAGATTGAGCTGATAGCTGGTGTAGGCCGGCTGATGCAGCACCACGCCATATTTCGTATCCAGCCGCTCTTCCACGCTCTTCAACGCCTGCGCAGCCTGACCGCTCTCCCGGCCAATGCCGGCCATAACACACATACCCTGCGGTTCGATAAAGATTTGGCCCTCCGTACACTCTTTGCTGCCCACCGGCTTGCCAAAAGCATCGTAGGCGCGGCGGAACCATGCTCCGTCCCAGCCAGCCGTCAGCGCGGCCTGCTCCACGGCCTCAATGCTCTTGCGGGCAGCGGCCGCTTCCTCATCCAGATGCAGGTGGTCGCACAGTTCGGCGTACTCCCGGCCATACTTGACGAACATACCGGCGATGAACACGCTCTCGGCTACCGGACCCTCGCTGGGGCCGGTGATCTGAAAGCTCTCACCCGGGTGCTCGGAGAAGCAGTTCAGGTTCAGGCAGTCGTTCCAGTCGGCGCGGCCGATGAGCGGCAGGCCGTGGGGGCCAAGGTGCGTAACGGTGAAGTTGAAGCTGCGGCGCAGATGTTCCAGCAGCGGCTGGGCCTTGGACTCGTCATTATCGAACGGCACCTGCTCATCCAGGATGCTCCAGTCTCCGGTCTCCCGCAGGTAGGCGGCAGCGCCGGCGATGAGCCACAGCGGGTCGTCGTTGAAGCCAGTGCCGATGTCGCGGTTTCCCTTTTTGGTCAGAGGCTGATACTGATGGTAAGCACTGCCATCCTCAAACTGGGTGGCCGCAATGTCCAGAATGCGCTCCCTTGCACGGGAGGGGATGATATGCACAAAGCCCAGCAGATCCTGGCAGCTGTCGCGGAAGCCCATGCCACGGCCCATGCCGCTCTCGTAATAGCTGGCGCTCCGGCTCATATTGAAGGTGACCATGCACTGGTACTGGTGCCAGATGTTCACCATGCGGTCCAGCTTTTCCTCTCCGGAGTGCAGCTGATAGGTAGAGAGCAGGTCTTTCCAGTGGGCGGCCAGCGCAGCGCGGGCCGCATCGACCTGCGCGTCGGTGGCATAGCGCTCCATCATGGCGTGGGCGCGGGCTTTGTTGATGACGCCCGGCGCGACGAATTTTTCCTCCTGCGGGTTCTCGATGTAACCCAGACCGAACAGGATGCTGCGGCACTCTCCCGGGGCCAGCTTTACATGGATGTGCAGCGCACCAACAGGAGCCCAGCCATGGGCGATGCTGCCGGAGCAATGGCCTGCCCGAACGGCCTGCGGGTCTGCCGGGCCGCCATATACGCCGCAGAATGCATCACGGGAGGTGTCAAAGCTGCTGATGGGGCAGTTGGCCCAGAAAACAGCGTAGTGGTCACGGCGCTCACGGTATTCGGTCTTATGATAGACAGCGCTGCCCTCCACCTCGACTTCACCGGTGGAGAAATTGCGCTGGAAGTTGGAGCTGTCGTCCACAGCGTCCCACAGGCAGAACTCCACATAGCTGAACACATCCAGCTCTTTTTCCGTGCCGCTGTCGTTGCGCAGGGTCAGGCGGTCCAGCTCACAGGCATCGCCTTTGGGCACAAACAGCTCCTGCTGTGCCGTCACGCCGTTCTTTCTGCCTTCCAGTATCGTGTAGCCCAGACCATGGCGGCAGGTGTAACTGTCCAGTTCGGTCTTTGTTGGCTGCCAGCCGGGGTTCCACACCGTATCGCCATCCTTGATATAGATATGGTGGCCGTCCATATCCAGCGGGGAGCTGTTATAGCGGTAGCGGGTCAGGCGGCGCATCCGCGCATCGCGGTAAAAGCTGTAGCCGCCGGCTGTGTTGGAAACCAGACTGAAAAAATCCTCACTGCCAAGGTAGTTGATCCAGGGCAGCGGGGTCTGCGGGGTGGTGATGACGTACTCTTTGTTCTGGTCGTCAAAATGTCCGAATCTCATAACGCTTCCTCCTTAAAACCTGCTCACGAAAACGATTGAGAGCTTTTGAAAGAAGCGATCTCTTTGTTTTTAGCATAGCCTATCCGTGTAAAAATTGCAAGTACTTTTTCAAGATTCCGCCCAAAGTTCTCCAAAAAATATGCATCGTTTCATCACAAACATCCGCAGTGCCGCACACCTGTCCGGTCCGCATCCGTCTCCCTCTCCCGCCTGTCCTGTTCCTTCCGGCTCCGAAAAAAGCAGCGAAACTTTTTCGATTTTAACCGAAATGTAACGAAATCCAATCGAGATGCACAATTTTGGTCTTCAAAAAGCAAGCAAGCTGCTGAAATCAATGCGTTATAGTTAAAACTTTTTCTTTTTCGCTTGATTTTTGGTACAGAATGCGCTATATTGAATTTGCGAAAACGATTAAGGACTTTGCAGGAAGCGATTCCAAGAATCCTTTCCCGGAAAGGAGGCCAGCCGATGCCATCTCTGAAAGATTTGGCAAAAGAATGCGGCGTATCCGTCGCAACCGTCAGCAAGGCTCTGAACGATCAGCCTGACATTGCCGCCGCAACAAGAGAGCGCATCCGCGCAGCGGCTCGCCGCATGGGGTATCTGCCCAACGCAGCGGCCCGGGCCCTCAAAACCAACCGTACTTATAATTTGGGGGTTCTGTTCGTTGACGAGCGGCAAAGCGGCCTGACTCACGAATACTTCTCCGCCGTGCTGGACAGCTTCAAGGTTGAAGCAGAAAAGCGCGGCTACGACATCACCTTTATCAACCACAATATCAGCGGCAAGAGCATGAGCTACCTTGAGCACTGCCGCTACCGCAATGTGGACGGTGTGGTGATCGCCTGCGTGAACTTCTACGAGCCGCAGGTGGTGGAGCTGGTGAACAGCGAGGTGCCGGTGGTCACGATTGATCATGTGTTCAATAATCGCATGGCGATCCTCTCGGATAACGTTTTCGGCCTGAAGGCACTGGTGCGGCAGGCATGGGCCTGCGGCCACCGCCGCATCGCCTTTATCCACGGCGAAAAAACCGCCGTTACCGAGAACCGCGTTGCAGGTTTCTATCAAGCCTGCGAAGAGCTTGGCCTGAAGATCCCGGAAGCTTATGTGCGGGAGGGCATCTACCATGATGCTGACCGCTGTGCCGCCGAGACCAAAGCGCTGCTGGAGCTTCCGCAGCCGCCCACCTGCATCATCTTCCCGGACGATTTCTCCGCGCTGGGCGGCTACAACGCCATCAGCGAAAAGGGACTTTCGATCCCGGAGGATGTTTCGGTGATGGGCTACGACGGCATCTACCTCTCGCGGGTGGTCAAGCCTCAGCTGGTGACTTACCAGCAGAACACCACCGCGCTGGGGCGCACCGCCGCCGACAAGCTCATTGAGCTGATCGAGCATCCAAGAGTGACCCTGCCCGAACAGATCCGCGTTTCCGGCAAATTGCTGGACGGCGGGTCGGTCAGCATTCTTTAATATGTCTCTAAAGGCTCTTGCTACGGAACCTTTTATGAAGAAAACTTTTGCAAATAATGGAAAACCATGAAGGAGGTTTACCCTTATGAAAAAGATCTCTCGTCGTAATT
>OHNG01000823.1_pt1 | contig 13091 bp, 8 predicted proteins | sample 1569511 | NCBI WGS metagenome assembly OHNG01 (sample SAMEA3879530, study PRJEB24766) | human gut metagenome | biome: human-associated habitat; feature: feces | place: USA | collected 1985/1987
GATTCGGAAACAAGCTTACTCCGAATCAGGAAGTTGCTCTTAGCAACGGTGACAAGATTAAGATTTCTGATGAAGAGTTCCAGTTTATGGGCTGATTAAGCAGGTATTAATATGAATTATTTAACAGCAGTACATACAGATGTAGGAATCAGGAAGAAAACAAATCAGGATTCGGCTCTTGTTATGGAGGCAACAACCGACAAGGGAAATGTATTATTGACTGTTGTTTGTGACGGTATGGGCGGCCTTGCTAAAGGTGAGGTCGCCAGTGCTGCCGTTATAGATGCGTTCAGTAAATGGTTTGAAAATGATCTTCCGAAAATTGTAGGTTCACCCGATATGAAAGATATGATTTTCCGTTCATGGGAAAAGATTGTTTTTGATATGAACAGAAATATTTCTTCTTTTGGAAAAAGAACGGGAATAAGTCTTGGTACTACCGTTGTTGCCTGTCTGTTTGCAGGCAATGAATATTATATCGTAAATATAGGTGATTCAAGAGCGTATTGTTTCAGCGACAGAACATATCAGCTGACCAAAGACCAGTCGTATGTTCAGCGGGAAATTGATATGGGCAGAATGACGCCCGAAGAGGCTGAAACCTGTCCGAAAAGAAATGTTCTTTTACAATGCATAGGTGCAAGCGAATACATTGAACCCGCATTCTATAACGGCAGTATGGTGTCGGGTCAGATATTTATGCTTTGCTCCGACGGATTCAGACATGTTATCACCGATGAAGAAATGTATGAAAGACTTAATCCGTTTGTGCTTAACAATGAACAGCAGATGAAAGATAATGCAGTTTATCTTACCGAGCTTGATAAATACAGAAGAGAACAGGACAACATTACGGTTGTTTTAGTAAGGGTAGAGTGAGAGTATGCTTGAGATTGGTTCCGTAATCGACGGAAAATATAAAATACTTAATGTAGTTGGCAAAGGCGGTATGAGCGTTGTTTACCTTGCCATGAATGAAAGGGCAAACAAACAATGGGCAATCAAAGAAGTTCGTAAAGACGGTATGCAGAGCTTTGAGGTTGTAAAGCAAAACCTCGTTGCTGAAACCGATTTGTTGAAAAAACTTAATCATCCGCATTTGCCAAGTATTATTGATGTTATCGACTGTGACGATACATTCCTTATCGTTATGGATTATATCGAGGGTAATCCGCTCAGCAAGGCTCTTGAAACGAGCGGCGCTCAAAATCAGGACGATGTTATTGAGTGGGCTAAACAGCTGTGCGATGTTCTTGGATATCTTCATTCAAGAAAACCCCCGATTATTTACCGTGATATGAAACCGTCAAATGTTATGCTCAAGCCGGACGGAAATGTAATGCTCATTGATTTTGGTACGGCACGAGAGTTTAAGTACTCAAGTGTTGCCGACACAACCTGTCTTGGTACACAGGGATATGCCGCACCCGAGCAGTTCGGCGGTCATGGACAAACCGATGCGAGAACGGATATCTATTGTCTCGGCGCTACTATGTATCACCTTGTAACAGGACATAATCCTGCAACACCTCCGTATGAGATGTACCCGATTCGCCAATGGAATCCGATGCTTTCGTCAGGTCTTGAAGAAATTATTCTCAAGTGTACGCAGAGAAATCCCGAGGACAGATATCAGTCCTGTGCAGAGCTTTTGTATGCTCTCGACCACTACAAGGATCTTGATATTGAAAATAAAAAGGTTCAGTCGTTTAAGTGGAAAACCTTCCTTGCCTCATTTATTATGACGATTGTTATGCTTGTCGGTACAATCGGATTCAGTGCCGGTCTTACGGTTCAGACTTCATCAACTTATGAGAGTTATATTGCAAACGGCGACAGTGCGGTAAGTCAGGATGCGGCTGAAAAATATTATTTGGATGCTATAAATGTTGATCCTGCAAATCCGTTGGCATATCAAAAACTTCTTGAAAGATGTACCTCTGACTCGAAACTTTCCGAAGATGAGTACAACACCATTAAAGATGCGATATATGAACACGAGGACGAACTCAAATCAAAGTATCCGTCGGAATATGCCGATAATGTTGCATATAAACTCGGTCAGGCATTGTACTTTTCATATGTGCCGTCATCACAGAAATCTGAAAGTGAGAACTTTAGTATGGCAGGCATAACGGTTTCTCAAAGATGGCTTGATATTGCACAGAAAATGGGTAGTACCGAACAGATAAAGCACAGGGCGGAACTTTTGAGTTCGATGTCAAAGGCATATCAGAATATGTCGGGCAAATCTCTTGAGGGCGATCCCGTTGAAGAAGTTAAGGAGTATTGGAACAATCTTGTTGAGATTGCGTCCCCAAATATTGCCAAAGACGAAAACAACCAGATTGCACTTTTGATTTACAGAAATGTTACTTCGCAAATATATACAAAGTATTATTGGTTTATAAAAAACAGTCTTGCAACTGCTAAGGATATAAGCAACGAACTTGATAATATTGAAAAGTATGTTAATGAAATCAAAGTAGCTGTTCCGGATGATGAGGAACTTCAAATTCTTGTTAATGAATGTCTTGGTAACATTGAAAATACAAGAAGTTTGGATAATTCGGGGGTGAAATAATGGATTTAATTTCGATTTTTAGGATTTGTTTTTACATATGCCTTGCGTTTACGATTTTGTTTTTCATTATTTCAGTCGTTCTGTTTTTCCTGTTTGATATCAAAACAATTTTTAATATCAGAACAGGTCGTGCAAAGCAGAAAACAATCAAAGAAATGCAGGCGGCAAATAATTCAACGGGCAGACTTCGTGTTGACGGAAAGACGCTTACTTCACAGCTTTCAAAAAATGACAAAAAGAATATCAAGAAGAAGAGGGAAAATATTATCGTTCCGCCACAGACGGAGCCTGTTAAAGAACAGTATGTAAATCAGAGCAAGACGCCTTACGGCGACGGTTCGGAAAATACAACGGTTCTTCCGCAGGACGCAGAGCCGACAGCCGTTCTTTCACAGCCTGATATTCATAGCTATGATCCGGGCGCACAGACAACGCAACAGCTTTCCGAAAGCGATATGAATAATATAGGTTACGACAATTCTTTTGCATATGACAATGTGCAGAATGTGAATTTTCAGATTGTCAAAAAACTTGTGGTTATTCATACCGATGAAATTATTAACTGATAATAATTAGAAGCTCAACAGCAGTTTTCTGCTGTTGAGAATTCGCATATTTTGAGGTGAACTACTTGAAAAGTGATATAAACAAGTTTAAGGCGGTATTGGTTTTGCTTACTGTTTCACCGCTTTCGCTATTAATTCTTCTTTTCCTCAGTTTTGAGGGAGATTCGATAAACATTCCCTTAATTTGCATTACAGAGGTTATTTTTTGGGGATGTATGGTTGCAGGCTATGCTTTGCTTGCAATGATTAATAAAAGTCGAAAGTCAAAAATAAAAGGCAAGCAAACACTTAAAAAGACAAAACCGGGTGTTATCTGTTTTGTCTCAAACAGATTTGCCATTGTTTTTGATATGATTATGGGACTTTCGTTTGTGCTGACGATTATATTTTGGATATTTCCTGTTTTGAACTGTGCTGTGATAGAAACTTTCGCAGTATTTCTCTTTTCTCTGCATATGCACAGTATCTTTAACGGGGTGAATTATAAATATATAAAGAGTATATCTGACAAAAAAGAAGGAGAGTAAACAATGGATTTGAATTTTTCAAAAAAGACCAGAAAAATCGTTGCGTCATTGCTTGCTGTGGCAATCCTCCTCGGAGTTCTGCCCGTTAGCGGCTTGACAGGCAATTCTTCGGGTGCTGAGAGCAGCAGTTCAGAAAATTCAACAAAGACTATTTATGTCAATTCAACAAAACAGCCTATACTGTTTGATTCTGTCGGTAATTTTAAAGAAATTATACCGAAAGTTAAGAAAAACATTTACAGTACAGAAGCTGAAAATGGTGACAAGATTGCTTTATTTACCGATATAGGTAATGGTAACTCCGTAGTCTTTTATAAAACAACAGAATGGACTCCGTCTGCGTATATGTGGAAAGAAGACAGTTCGGAAAATCCTGATAAAAATGCCGCATGGCCCGGTGAGGCTATGAAAAAATACGGCGATTCTAACAGTAGCCTGTACTATTATGTTTATGGGTCAGCTAAAGGATTTGACAAAGTTATCTTTAATGACGGCAACGATCAAAAAAATGGTGATCAGACCGATAATAAAGATTTAAAGGCTTGGAATGTATATACAAAGACAAGTGCTGGTAGGCCTATCTGCGATTCTTTAACCAAATGTGATGTCAGCGACAATTTTAATGTGTATGAATATGCAGATTCAAAATTAAGCGGTAAAAATATTTCAGCACCGCAGGGCATGGGTGCAACAATTGAAATTGCAGGTACAAAATATACTGTTTGCGGTGACGGCGCTAAAAGTGAAATTACTTGTTATGAGGATGATGAAATCACTTCACTTACTGCAAACACGGTTGATGGTTATACTGCCAAGGTAACTAATAGCGTTGTCGGTGACAATCAGATTACATATTCCGTCACTTACACAAATAAGACATACGGTATGCAGTTTTCCGTTGAAAACACAGTTGCTTTCATTAAAAATCCAAGACTTGTTCTTGAAGGAAAATGGACAGTAACCTTTAACGGTAAGAAATATGAAAACGGTGACACAATATGTAATCAGAAAGATTCAGTAAAAAACTTAGAAGCAGCTTTTAAGATTGATAGTGTCACTTTCAATGGTAAGGAAATAAGTGGTTACGATGCAAAAACAACTTTAAATGGTAATTCGTTTGATTCTTCCTGTGGATCAAATGAGTTGGAAAAAGAGAACAAACTTGTTGCAACTGTTTACTATGAAGCCGATAACGGTAAAAAATACAGTGCAAAATCTGAATTTTCATTCAACTATGCTGAGGGCGATGTTACACTGAGCGAAAATGGAAATGATAATTCCGTATATTTTGACGACAACAACAATATCTATACCAACAGCGACTCTGTAACTCTTACCTTAAATGACGAATCAAAAATTGAAGATTTGACATTGGAATTATATAAGGGTGATTCCACACCTGACAGCAAAAATAAGATTGAAAATGCTATTGAGTTTGACCATGAAAAAGGCACAATCACAATAGGTAATAAAGATGTAAAATTGTCAGAAATTAAAAAGGCAACTCTTACAATTACATCCTCAAAATATAATCTTTCCAAGACTTACACTATAAGTTACGATACTATTTCAAAAGACAATCTTAAATACAGCAATACTAACGAAAATAACGAAAATAACGAAAGATATTATGTAAATGCTGAAAAAGGTGTTACAGTAACATTTAATCTTGACGGAATAGATAAAAAACTCTTTAATGACGAAAATGCAGAAGTAACTTGTGATAAAGAAAATGGCGTTAAGATTTCTTTCAATAAAGATAATAAAGAGTGGAAAGCAACAATCACTAAATCGGCTGATTATACATTTACATTTAGCAATAATGGTTTTGTTCAAACTGTAAAAATAATAAAGCAAGACCTTTATCTTGATGATAAAGCCCCGGAAATTACAGGCTTTTCATTCCAAAAGGCTCAATCGGATACTGACAAATTGCTCTCATTCTTGACTTTCGGTATCTATAGCAACGATAAAATTATTGTGACTGTCAATGCAAAGGATGAGGATATTTTATCGACTTCATCGGGTATTAAAAATATAACTCTCTATGACGACGGCAAAATTTTAGGAACACAAACATTCAATGATTATAGTACTGAAAATACTGCTACATTTACATTGGATGAATCAGATAAAGCATATAAATTGTATGCTGTTGTTGAAGATGCGGTAGGATATAAAAGCCAAAAAACAACTTTTGATTTAGGAAAGAAAAAAGATAAAGACAGTTATGATGTTATTGAATATAATTCAGAAGATTCAAATGGTTGCTTGCCTGAACTTGTAAGTTATAGCGGTAATGACAAATTTTCTGATTTAGCTGTTACACCTAATGAGGCTTTAAAGACATATGAAAAGGGTAATTTGTTTGGATATAATGCAAAAGATGAAGCGTTCAAGTTGGAATTAAGCGAGAGTTTATCAGCACTTTCAGAGGCAACAGTTACAGTTAGTAAAGAAGGCAGTGCAAAATCATTCTCTACTAATCCTCCTATTACTTTTAACACCACATCAAAAGATGCCAAGAAAGAGGATTGCAAACTCGGTTATGACTTAAATCTTTCTGAGGTGTTTGAACAGATTGGTGTAAGCGGAAGTGATATTTCAGGTAAATACACAATTAAAGTAAAAGCTACAAATAATGCAGGTGTAAGCTGTGAACCATATACATACGATTTTAGTATTGATAATACTGCACCTGTGATAACACTCTTTGCAATTGAAAATGGAAGTCAAAATCCAATAGTTGACGAAACATCTTCACAGGAATACAGATATTATTTCCAACATAATACAAATGTTACTGTTACAGCTAAAGACAGTGCATCGGGTGTTAAGGAAATCCATTTCAGAGCATACGATGTAGTAAAGAAAGATAATGCAGTAGACGAAACGAAGACAGTTTCATCAAATAATAATGCTGTATTTGAAGTGCCTGCAAACTTCAAGGGTGAAATCTATGCTTATGCTGTTGATAAATTTGACAATAGCAGCATAGACAAAAACATCCAAGGTGAGGGCGAGAAAAAGCCTGATGACTTAATTGTTGAAACACAGCAGCATCACAACGGTAATGCAAGTGTTACTATGTCAAGAGCAAAGGCAAGCTACAAGGACAATTCGGGACTTGACCTTTACAGCGGAAATGTAAACGCAAGGGTTGTATTTGAAGATGCTTATGCAGGTATTAAAGACGCTACAATCACTGTTTACGATTATACAAATGCTGTTACAGGTACAATTTATGCTGAGATCGGAAACGACGGCAGTATCGAGAAGACTGAGGTTACCGGTTCTGTGAATAATATTATATTTAATGACGATTATACAACCTCAAAAGATAATCTTCTTCCAAAACTTGTTATTGATTATGTTGTTACGGATAACAGTAATAATATTAAAATTACAACATCAATGACTGACAGAGCAGGTAATAAGACAGACAATGTTAAGGACAGCTTGAGCATCGACAAGACTAAGCCTGTTATTGATGTTAAGTATGACAACAATGAGCATACTACATACGGCGGAAATGATTATTACAAGGCTGACAGGACGGCTACCGTAACTGTTACAGAGCGTAACTTTGACGAGTCGCTTGTCGAGGCGGCAATTATGAGAAACGGCGGCAGATACACAACAATCGGCGGCTGGACTCACAACAACAATACCGCAGATCCCGACAAGTCAACTCATGTTGCTAAGATTGTTTACAACACAGACGGCGACTTTACATTTGACATTGCCGTCAAGGACAAGGCTATGAATTCTGCCGACAAGTTTACTCAGCAGAAGTTCACGGTTGACAAGACTGCTCCTGTAATTGACGTTTCATTTGACAATAACTCTGCAAAGAACGGCAACTACTACAAGGCTGACCGTACTGCAACTATCAAGATTACGGAACATAACTTCAACAGCGGAAGTCAGTATGTAAACATTCCCGTAACTGCAGAGGGTACAACTGCTCCGTCAGTTGTAGGTTGGTCAGGTTCAGGCGATGACCACAATGCAACAGTTTCGTTCAACAAGGACGGCAAGTATTCATTTACTGTTGACTATACCGACCTTGCAGGTAACAAGGCTGTGCAGAAAAAGGTTGATTCGTTCTATATCGACAAAACCGCTCCCGAAGTTGAAATCACAGGTGTTGCAGATCATCAGGCTTATAACGGCACGGTTGCTCCTGTTGTAACATACAGAGACGATAACTTTACAGATGATCACGACTTCCGATTCACAAAAATTGATATCAACGGCAAGAGTGACGATACTTCTAAGTTTGATTACGATACCGGCGGCAACGGCGTGACAGAATTTATTTATAAGTACAGAGATTTTGCCGAGGTTCTTGAAAATGACGGTATTTATAACTTCACCGTTGAGCTAAGCGATAAGGCAGGCAACAGCACATCAAAGAGTGTTACATTCTCTGTAAACAGATTCGGCTCAACATTTAAAGCATCCGATGAGTCGAAAAAGCTCATTAACAATGGTTACACAAATGCCGAGCAGGATATCGTGATTGAAGAAATCAATGTTACTCCGCTTACAAAGCACAGCGTAACACTTGCCAAGAGCGGCGGAAATAGTACAGAACTTGTTGAAAATACCGATTACACATTTACTTCAAGCAACAACGGCAATGAGTGGTGCAAGAGTGTTTATACCGTAAACAAGAAGAACTTCTCTGATGAGGCTGCATATACAGTTACAATTATGTCGGTTGATAAGGCTAAGAACACAAATAACAACCGTATGGCAGATTCTTCTCTCAGCACAGAACAGAAAAATAAGCGTGAATGTGCAATTTCATTTGTTGTTGATAAGACAAGCCCTCTCGTAAGTATTACGGGTATCAAGGATAATGAGCTTTACAAGGAAGCAAGCAAAAAGGTTAAAATTGTTTGTGAGGACGATAATCTTGATAAGAGCAAGCTGTTTGTAACTCTTGATAACAAAAAGCTTGCCGAGGGTGAGGATTACACGATTGTTGATGATAAGGACGGTTCTATTGCAGGTATGCTTACCGCAGAAATTGTTCTTAAAGCAGAAACAGGCGGTATTAAAGAAAATCTTAAGGTTACAATCGGTGACCTTGCAGGAAATACAGGTGAAAAGAGTGTTGATAACTTCATTCTTTCTGCTAATATATTCCAGAGATTCTTTGCAAATCCCGTACTGGTAATTTGTACTTTTGCAGGTCTTGCACTTGTTATTGCGGCAGTAATCTTCTTTGTTGCAAAGAAAAGAAAAAAGGCTGAATAAAGTCAGACAATATTTTTAATGATTCGGGCGTATCCTCTTTTCGGGATATGCCCGAAAAAGAAAGGTGGGTAAGATATGCTTTTCGGCGGTGATATCGTAAATGATACTTACAGTATTGTTGAAGAAATCGGCAGCGGCGGTATGGGAGTGGTGTATCTTGCCTATCACCTCAGACTGGAAAAATATGTTGTTATGAAAAAAATCAAGAACAGAAATCTTGATTCTTCCTTTCTGCGAAATGAAGTGGATATTCTCAAAAAACTTCATCATCCGTATCTTCCGCAGGTATATGACATCATCGAATACGAATGTGATTTTTATACGGTTATTGATTATATTGACGGCAAGGACCTTGAACATTTTATCAATGACGGTTATGTGTTTACGGAAAGTCAGTTAATCAAGTGGCTCCGACAGCTTTGTGAGGTGCTTGACTATTTGCATTGCAATAATCCTCCGATTATCCATACGGACATTAAACCCGCAAATATAATTGTGAGGGATAACGGCGACATTTGCTTAATTGACTTTGGCATTTCATTGAGTGCCGATGACGCTGTAAAGGGTTACAGCAAAAATTATTCATCACCCGAGCAGTATATGAATGTGATGAATATATTGAACGGAACTCCGGAATTCAACGCTCCGCTTGACGGACGGACAGACATTTACAGCCTTGGTGCTGCTTATTATCATCTTATGACAGGATGTATTCCCGATATTGAGGACGAAACACTTCCGCCTCTTGAAGAATACGAACTTCCGTATTCTCAGCCGTTTGTTTCGATAATAAGCAAGGCTATGGAGTGGGACATAAAGAAACGCTATAAATCTGCGGCAAAAATGCTTTCGGCTGTTGACAATATCAAAAAACAGGATGAGCGTTATAAGAGATACATATTATTGCAGATTTTGTCTTCGGTTGTTTCGGGAATTATGATAGTTTCCGGCGTGCTTATGTTTGTGTTCGGTAATTATGAAATTGCAGGTACCGAGCTTGCAGGGCAGTATGATTTGTTTGTTTCATATTGTGATAAAGGCGACACGGTTAATGCTGAACGGCTCGGAACGGATTTGCTGAATAATTCAAAATATCGCAGTGTTATGACCGATAAAACAACGGCTGAAATTCTCCGTTATATGGGCGACTGTTATTTTGACGAGGGCGATTTTGCCAATGCCGTTGAAAATTATAAGTCGGCATATGAAATTGCTGACGATGACAATGCCGAAGTTTGCTTGAGAGATTACGCAATTGCCCTTGTAAAAGGTAAAAGATTTTCAGAGGCTCAGAGCGTTATTTCTATGGCAGAGGAAAAATTTCCGAATTCATCTGTCAATAAATTACTTCAGGCGGAAATTGAATATGGAAACGGCAATTTGGAAAATTCTTTAAATTATGCAAATGAATGTCTTAACACCGAATCGAACGGCGATAACGCATTTGCCGCATTTTTGCTCAAAGGCGATATTTATACGGACAAAAATCAATACGGCGACGCCGTATCAAGCTATGAGAGTGCAAGGAGTATTGATGAGAATTTAAGTGTCTTGAGAAAACTCGGACAGGCATATCTCGGAATGGGTTCGCTTGGTTCGGGAATGGAAAACAGCGGTCTGCAAAAAGCAAAAGAATGTTATTCAACCATTCGTGACAGATATTATCTTTCCGCAGAGGACGGAATAAATTATTCACAGGCATACAGCCTTTCGGGAGATTTGTCGGGGGCAAGAGGTTTGCTTGATGACCTTGCAATAACTTATCCCGATGACTGCAGGGTATATATGCAGCTGGCAATTGTCAGCGATAAGCAAAATGATACTCAAAGCAGAGTGTATTGCGAAAAAGCGAGAGCTTTGTATAAGGAATCAAGCGACAGCGTTAAGCAAAATGTTGACGGTAACAGATTGAATGAAATTAAAAATTTGTACAGACGATTTTTTGGAAGTGTGTGGTAAAAGGGGTGTTTGTATGCTGTTAGTTTTTGGCATAGCACTTGTTATTGCCGGCATAGTTCTGTTGGCAGTAACTCAGATTGTTCTTTGGAAAAAAATAAAAAAGTTTAATGAGGAATGGGAGGACGAGCAGAATGAAATGTCCTAATTGCAGGTGTATTGTTCCGAATAATGTAAGCAGATGCACATATTGCGGATATGACTTTATGTCGGGAAGTGCCAAAACTTTGACGATTGAAGAAGCATATAAATTTAAAACATACGATTATGATTACAACTGTGATAATTATGCAGATGAATTTTATGCATACGATGATTATTATAATTGTGAAAACTATAAAACAGAAAATGCGTCTGCGTACAGACGGGAAACTGATGATAACAGTCCGATTATGTTAATTTCTGCACTTATGCTCCTTGCGGCAACATTGTTGCTGTTGAGTGTTGTTGCAATTATTATTTGACGGCAGAGGGGAATTTGAGAATGAACAAGAAAACTATGCTTTTGATTATACCTGCAATAGCTTTGCTTGCCTGTTGTATTGTGGCAATATGCGTTATATGTATTCCGTCAAGCTACGAGGTTTATACGAAACAAATTCAAACGGCGGAGAAATATCTTGCAGACAAAGATTATGACGGCGCTATAAAATATTACGAAATGGCAAAGGCAACCGATGAAACTCAGGAAGAACCTTATCTTAAACTTGCAATGATTTATTATGAAAACAAAAATGATATGGAAAAGGCTGTTGCAATTCTTAACGAAGGTTACGAGAAAACAAAATCCGAACAGATTAAAAACGCACTTGCGGTTTATCTCGGTTCGGCGGAAGGCACTACTGTTTCATCGGGAAAAACGGATTATAATTCAAATCCCGTAAATATTACCTTGCTGAATATGTTTGGACAATATAATTACGAGCAGTACAGTAAAAGCTATACCGTTGTGTCGGATAATTTCAGCGACGGTGTTTATACGGTAAGATACAACGGTATCGGCGCAGAATTTTCTTACAGCAACGATTCGACTAAGGCTGTTGACGACAAAGCGATGAAACCGTTTTCTTACTCATTCCCGACAGAAATTAAGGTGGATAAGATTTCGGATATCATTACTCTTCCGCCACAGGGAATGAAAATTGATGAGTTGAAAAAATCGGCAGGTATTACAAATGCTGTTGCAAAGTACGATAATACGCTGAAGAAAAATATTATTACTTTCAGCTGTGAAAAATGTACGGTGTCTGTAGAAACGGACAAGAACGGTACAATAACGGCTAACACTTCTTATATTACCGTAAATCCCGAAACAGTTGCAGCAGTTGCTCGGAAATCCAAGGTTAGCGGTAAGGTTATCAGTGTTACAACAGCAGATATTGTAAGCAGTGCAGAAGTGGTTGTCAGAAAAGGTAAGGACTCAAAGGACGGTGAAGGTGCCGCCGAGGTGTCAATTGACAGCGGAAATTACAGCGTTGAACTTGAAACAGGTGATTATACATTTGAGGTTTCGGCATCGGGTTATAAAAAAGAATATTTCAATGTTTATGTAAGCGGAGCGGATCAGGAAAAAGATTTCAGTATTTCTCCGTCACTTGCAGAGGGTGAAATAAGAATTGTACTTGAATGGGGTGCAACACCAAGCGACCTTGATTCTCATCTTGAGGGTACAACTAAAAACGGTGACGAAGTCAGCATTTATTGGATGAATCCTGTTGCAACCTCCGGAGCAAAAACTATTGCACAGCTTGATGTTGATGACAGGGACGGATACGGTCCTGAAACTATAACACTTTCCGAGCTTGACGGTACATACCAATACAGGGTTCACAGATTTTCTTCAAGCGGTTCGCTTGCCATGTCGGGTGCGGTTGTAAAGGTGTATTCCGGTTCGTCAGAACCGATAACAATTTCAGTTCCGTCCGATTGTGATGAATGGTGGGATGTGTTCACCATTGAAAACGGTGAAATCAAAAATATTAACGGAGCAACAAACTGATGATGGTATTAGTAATAGTGTTGACAGTTGCCCTGCTTATTTTGATTGCCGTGGTGATTGTAAAGCTTAATTCTCAAAAAAGCGAGAGGGACAAATACTATACCGCCGCAGGCAATATAATCAAGGAAGAATATCTTAACTACTGCCTTACAAATGATATAAATTCAGATAACAAAGCTGACGCTCCTAAC
>OHNG01000832.1_pt1 | contig 13024 bp, 10 predicted proteins | sample 1569511 | NCBI WGS metagenome assembly OHNG01 (sample SAMEA3879530, study PRJEB24766) | human gut metagenome | biome: human-associated habitat; feature: feces | place: USA | collected 1985/1987
TTTTTCGGAGAATAACAAGGATTATAGAGGTTGTTTTAAACGAAAGAGCCGTGCACACGAACATAAAGACATTTGAAAATCGTTGGAAAATCAAATAATTTTCAATACCTTGCACTCAGATTCCGAATATCTAACTATAAATAAAAATCATCATGAAGAACTTTAGAATCGAAGCCATTATTCTGGCCATCGGCCTGCTGCTGTTAGGCGTATTCATCGAAAAAGGATTCAGTAAGTTTGCAGAAAAAGACCGCAGTGTCACCGTAAAAGGACTGGCCGAAATAGAAGTACCAGCCAATAAAGTAACCTGGCCACTGGTGTACAAAAGCCTGGGAAATGATTTGGGAAGATTGTACGACGACATCAAGCGTTCCAATCAGACCATCACCGGTTTCCTGAAAGAAAAAGGATTGACAGAGCAGGAAATCAGTGTGAACGCTCCAGAAATCATCGACCTGGCTGCCGAACGTTATGGCAACAATCAGAACCCGGCCAACCGCTACAATGTGACCACAGTTATCACCGTAACTTCCGACAAGGTAGATCTGATACGTGGACTCATCAGTGAGCAGGGAGAACTGCTGAAAAGAGGCATCGCCATCACCTCCGGAGAATACCAGTACAAGGTGCAGTATGAATATACCGACTTGAACAAGGTAAAACCGCAGATGATTGAAGAAGCCACCAAAAACGCACGCGAAGCAGCCGAAAAGTTTGCCAAAGATTCCGGCAGTAACCTCGGCAAAATCCGTCAGGCCAATCAGGGACAGTTCAGCATCACCGACCGCGACCCCAACACCCCTTATATCAAGAAGATACGCGTAGTCACCACCATAGACTATTCACTTGAGAACTAACAGAAAATCTAAAAACTTATAAAAAACCGGAAAAACCTCCCTTGCTGAGCGTTTTTCCGGTTTTTCTATTTTCCTTACCCTTAAAAAAAGCAGGCAAGCCTTTTAATATTCAGGATTTTATTATACCTTTGCAGCCGATTTATATAAACAATATAAAGTCTAACACAATTAGTTATTTAAAAACAATTTTTTTATTTAATGGAAAACTTAAAGAACATTGCTCCTATTGAAGATTTCAACTGGGATGCGTATGAAAACGGTGATGCAACAACTAACGTAAGCAAAGAAGATCTCGAAAAAGCTTACGACAGCACGCTGAACAAAGTAAACGACCGTGAGGTTGTAGACGGTACTGTAATCGCGATGAACAAACGTGAAGTTGTTGTAAACATCGGTTACAAATCAGACGGTATCATTCCGTTGAGCGAATTCCGTTACAATCCGGATTTGAAAGTAGGTGACACTGTAGAAGTGTATATCGAAAACCAGGAAGACAAAAAAGGTCAGTTGATCTTGTCTCACAAGAAAGCTCGCGCTACTCGTTCTTGGGATCGTGTTAACGCTGCTCTTGAAAACGAAGAAATTATTAAGGGTTACATCAAGTGCCGCACTAAGGGTGGTATGATTGTTGACGTATTCGGTATTGAAGCATTCTTGCCGGGTTCTCAGATTGATGTGAAACCTATCCGTGACTACGATGTATTCGTAGGTAAGACTATGGAATTCAAGGTTGTAAAAATCAACCAGGAATTCAAGAACGTGGTTGTTTCTCACAAGGCTCTTATTGAAGCTGAACTGGAACAGCAGAAGAAAGAAATCATCAGCAAACTTGAAAAAGGTCAGGTACTGGAAGGTACTGTTAAGAATATCACATCTTACGGTGTATTCATCGACTTGGGCGGCGTAGACGGTTTGATCCACATCACAGACTTATCTTGGGGCCGTGTAAGCGATCCTCGCGAAGTTGTTTCTTTGGATCAGAAGTTGAACGTTGTTATCTTGGACTTCGACGACGAAAAGAAACGTATCGCTCTTGGTTTGAAACAGTTGACCCCGCACCCATGGGATGCACTGGATCCTAACTTGAAGGTAGGTGATCACGTGAAGGGTAAAGTAGTCGTTATGGCTGACTACGGTGCATTCATCGAAATCGCTCCGGGCGTAGAAGGTTTGATCCACGTATCAGAAATGTCTTGGTCACAGCACCTGCGTTCTGCTCAGGACTTCATGAAAGTGGGCGACGAAGTAGAAGCTGTTATCTTGACTTTGGACCGCGAAGAACGCAAGATGTCTTTGGGTATCAAACAGCTGAAAGCAGATCCATGGGAAACTATCGAAGAAAAATATCCTGTAGGTTCTAAGCACGTTGCTAAAGTTCGCAACTTCACTAACTTCGGTGTATTCGTAGAAATCGAAGAAGGTGTTGACGGATTGATCCACATCTCTGACTTGTCTTGGACTAAGAAGATCAAACATCCTTCTGAATTCACTCAGATTGGTGCAGACATCGACGTAGTAGTTCTGGAAATCGACAAGGAAAACCGTCGTCTGAGCTTGGGTCACAAGCAGTTGGAAGACAATCCTTGGGATGTATTCGAAACAGTATTCACTGTAGGTTCTGTTCACGAAGGAACTATCATCGAAATGCTGGATAAGGGTGCCGTTGTAGCATTGCCTTATGGTGTAGAAGGTTTCGCAACTCCGAAACACTTGGTAAAAGAAGATGGTTCTCAGGCTCAGTTGGATGAAAAATTGCCGTTCAAGGTAATCGAATTCAACAAGGATGCAAAACGTATCATCGTTTCTCACAGCCGTATCTTCGAAGATGCTGCTAAGGCAGAAGAAAAGGCAGAAAAGAAAGCTTCTAAGAAGGCTTCTAAGAAAGAAGAAACTCCGATGATTCAGAACCAGGCAGCTTCAACTACTCTGGGTGACATCGACGCTTTGGCTGCATTGAAAGAACAGCTGGAAGGTAAGAAATAATTCTTTCTAAATAAAACTCAAAAAGGGATTGTACACTTGTACAGTCCCTTTTTTTTATCCTATATTTGCATCGTCAAATAACTTAAAAACCAAAAAACAATGATCAGACTAAACGTATTTATTCAAGTAGAGAAACAGAACTACGACCAAGTAGTAAGCATAGCAAAAGAACTGGTAGCTGCTTCACAGAAAGATAACGGATGTGTAGCTTACGACCTTTTTCAGAGCACTACACAGGATGTCCTGATGATTTGTGAAACATGGAAAGATGCGGCTTCTCTTGCAGCACACGAACAAGCTGCACATTTCACTACTCTGGTTCCAAAGATTCAGGAATTAGCCGCTATGAAACTGGAGAAATTTGAATTCTAACAAGAACTCAAGAACCTGTATGATACGAAAAATCCCACCTGACTTCAAAAAGTCTCAGTGGGATTTTTTCATAAAGAAGTGAATCTTCTTCACTTCTATAAAGAATAATGAACGAACAAATCAAAGTTTAATTACCATTCAACGAACTTGCCGCGAGCCTTACGTTCTTTCAAAAGCTCTGCCAGACGCTTATTCTTTGAAGAAGCAATGAAACGACGTCCGAAGATGTTCGGAATAGCAACTCCCAAAGCAATACACATAATCACAAGTCCGGAATTTACACCGCTTTCTATTGCTTTCATCAGGGGAGTTACTTGATCAATGCTCTGCACATTAATATTGATGATACCAAACAGCATACGATACATCAGTACTCCCGGAATCATCGGAATAACAGAAGGAATAGTCAGCACATGGTTGGGCACGTGGAACCAGTGAACTGCCTTAATGGCAATCAAGCTAACCAGCACAGCTCCTGAGAAAGAACCAATAACCAGTCCCATATCCAAACCGATATTGTCTGTGCTCGGTCCTAAGTTCACGAAGTTACGCGTACATACGGCAATAATACCTCCGATAGCTACTACCCACAACAAACGACGCTGTATGTTGAAAATCATCGAGAATCCCATGGCTGAAATAGCGGCAGCTATGGCATACTCCCAATACTGATGATGAGGAACCATACTGATGGTCGGGAAGAAGTTCTCAATATGGCAAAGTTTCACGGCAAATGCGATACCGAAAGCCATGGCAGCCACCATCAGCAAGGTATTCACCGCTCTGACAATACCTACCTGAATATAATTATCCAGCATATCGTCCACAAAGTTAATCAAAGGAACCCCAGGCACAATAAACAAGGCACAGGCAAGCAACGGATGCCAGGGAGTAGATGTCCATTCTGCAGGCAACAGAGTAGATGCCCATGCAATGATGGTAGCCACAAAGGCAGAAATAGCGATTCCCATGTAATGATTCAAGCCAGACTCATTGCATACCTGACGCAAGCGCATACCCAATATGGCAGCAATTGATGCATACAAGAATGCCACCCAGTCACAACCGAACTGAATACAGAATCCGCCACAGGCAAAACCGGCGCCAATCGCCACCTGCCACGGGGTGTAATTACGTTTTTTCTTACGAATCTTTTCCAGTTCTTCTTCATACTGGTCGAGCGTGTAATCATTTTCAATCGCACGCCAGGAAAGCTTACTGACTTCCGAAATGGCCGTCATATTCACTCCATGACCTTCAATTCGCTGGAATTTAGTAAAAGAATAGTCACCATCACTCACGTTCACCATCAACATGGTAAAACTGACGTTGATGTGAAGCTTCTCTTCGGGGATACCAAGATAAGCAGCCGTACGTTTCATGTTTCTTACAATACGGTTCGTATCGGCAAGACTCTCTACCAATAATTTTCCCGTACGCAACAATAAATCCACTCTACGATGCAATTGCTGATCGTGAGCCTTTACAGTTGTCTCTAAATGTTCCTCTAATATCATTTTGTTTAAAGATTATTTTGAACGCAAAGTTACGAAAAATATCAATTCTATTCGTACCTTTGCAAACCGAAGTTCTATATAAAATATGAATAAACTTTCACGGATAGAAGAAGAAAAACAGACCATAGAACAAATGATTCACTTTTATTGCCGACATAAGGAGAAAAATCAGGCCTTATGTTCTGCATGCAGCGAATTGCTTAAATATGCACATCAAAGACTGGAGCACTGTCCGTTTGGAGAACGAAAGAAGACGTGCCGCCAATGTACCGTGCACTGTTACCACCCCAAAATGAGACAAAAAATAAAAGAAGTCATGCGTTTTGCTGGTCCTCGAATGATATGGTATCATCCCATCTGGACCTTCAGACATTTGTGGAGGGAACGATGACCACAGTCAGATTGTGGAATTTTTCTACAATAACTTGTAAAATTCCACAATACATTTTTATTAATTCAAAGTTAAATCTCCCTGATTTTCAGCTCATAAAACATTTTTGTATCTTTGGCACAAATCTTGTCAGCCATTTTAAAGATAATGGCATCTAAAACTATAAAAGAATTGAACTTATGAAACGCTTTTTGACTAGGAAAGAATTAAAGGTAAAAAGAAAAGAAATGATTTACATGGTTATCGGCATCGCAGTCATTTTATCCCTTTACTTTATTTTTACTCGAGAGAAGAAACCCGTAGCTGAAACGCCGATTGTGTCAGTTATGCCAGCTAGCCAACAAAATGTACAAATTTTCGGTGAATATGTAGGCCGTATCCGTGCCCAGCAATTCGTAGAAGTACGTGCACGTGTAGAAGGTTTTCTGGAACAAATGCTTTTCGAAGAAGGAACCTCAGTCAAACGTAATCAAGTATTGTTTGTTATCAATCAAGACCAATATCGTGCCAAGGCTGACAAGGTACGTGCTCAGCTGAAAAAAGATCAGGCACAGGCGCAAAAAGCGAAACGTGACCTGGAACGTATCCGCCCGCTGTATGAACAAAATGCAGCCAGCCAGCTGGACTTGGACAATGCGGTGGCTGCTTACGAAACAGCTGTAGCCAGCGTAGGTATGAGCCAGGCCGACTTGGAACAGGCTGAACAGGAATTAGGCTACACGATTGTCCGCTCTCCGATTTCAGGAGAAATCAGTGAACGTCACGTCGACTTGGGAACACTGGTAGGCAGCAATGGAAAATCGCTGCTGGCTACTATCGTAAAAAGTGATACCATTCTGGTGGACTTCAGCATGACAGCCCTGGACTACTTAAAAAGCAAGGAGCGAAACGTGACATTCGGTCAGAAAGACTCTACCCGCTCCTGGCAGCCTACTGTAACCATCACATTGCCTGATAATACTGTATACGAGCATAAAGGTCTGGTAGACTTTGCTGCTCCTCAGGTAAATCCGAAAACTGGAACATTCTCCGTACGTGCCGAACTGGCCAATCCGGACCACGTATTGCTGCCGGGACAGTTCACCAAAGTAAAAGTATTGCTCGACGTACGTGAAAATGCCACAGTAGTTCCCCAGAAGGCTCTTATTATTGAAAAAGGAGGAGCTCATATTTTTGTCATGCGAAAAGACTCAACCGTGGAAAGACGATTCATTGAGTTAGGCCCTGAATTCGAGAACGATGTAGTAGTAGAACGCGGACTGTCGGCCGGCGAAATGATTGTCTACGAAGGATTCCACAAACTGGCTCCGGGAATGAAAGTCCGCGTACAAGATCCGGCCAACTTACAGAGCGAAGCGAAAAAAGAGGAAGAATAACTCACCCCTAAACAAATTTACGCATGAAAGTCAGCTTTTTTATTGACAGGCCCGTATTCTCGGCTGTCATCTCTATATTAATCGTGATTGTAGGTATCATCGGTTTGATGATGCTGCCTATCGACCAATACCCGCAAATTACTCCGCCTGTAGTAAAAATCAGTGCCTCCTATCCGGGAGCCAGTGCCGTAACGGTATCACAGGCTGTAGCTACTCCTATCGAACAGGAATTGAACGGAACACCGGGTATGCTTTACATGGAATCCAGCAGTTCCAACTCGGGAGGATTCTCTGCCACTGTTACTTTCGATATTTCTGCCGACCCTGACTTGGCGGCGGTAGAAATCCAGAACCGTATCAAACTGGCGGAATCTCGTTTGCCGGCAGAAGTAATTCAGAATGGTATCTCTGTAGAAAAACAGGCACCCAGCCAGCTGATGACGCTGTGCTTGACTTCGGACGACCCCAAATTCGATGAAATTTATTTGAGTAACTTTGCTACATTAAATGTACTCGACTTGCTTCGCCGTATCCCGGGAGTAGGGCGTATCTCCAACATCGGAAGCCGTTACTATGCCATGCAGATATGGGCAGACCCAGCTAAACTGGCCAACTTCGGATTGACGGTGCAAGACCTTCAGAGCGCATTGAAAGACCAGAACCGTGAATCAGCGGCCGGTGTACTCGGACAGCAACCCGTAAGCGGAGTGGATATTACCGTACCTATCACCGCACAGGGCCGTTTGTCATCGGCCTCTCAGTTTGAGGAAATTGTATTGCGTGCTAACCCCGACGGTTCACTCGTGCGTCTGCGCGATGTGGCCAGAGTATCACTGGAAGCTTCTTCCTATAGCACGGAAAGTGGTATCAACGGAGGAAATGCAGCCATTCTTGGAATCTACATGCTTCCTGGAGCCAACGCTATGGAAGTGGCGCAGAACGTCAAAGAGGCCATGAAGGAAATCAGCAAAAGTTTCCCGGAAGGTCTGGAATACAACTTCCCATTCGATATGACCACTTATATCTCACAGTCTATTCATGAGGTATACAAGACTTTGTTTGAAGCATTGGTGCTGGTAATCATTGTGGTATTCCTTTCACTGCAGAGCTGGCGTGCGACACTTATTCCAGTCGTAGCAGTTCCCATCTCTTTGATTGGTACCTTCGGATTCATGCTGATATTCGGCTTCTCACTGAACATGCTGACCTTGTTAGGACTGGTACTGGCCATTGGTATTGTGGTGGACGATGCCATCGTAGTAGTGGAAAATGTGGAACGCATTATGGAAGAAGAGAAACTCAGTCCATACGAAGCCACCAAGAAAGCCATGGAAGGTCTGGTAGGCGCTATTATTGCTACCTCACTCGTATTGGCAGCAGTATTCGTTCCTGTAAGCTTCTTGTCAGGTATCACCGGACAGCTATATCGCCAGTTTACTATTACCATCGTAGTATCTGTGCTTTTGTCTACGGTGGTGGCGCTGACTTTGAGTCCGGTGATGTGTTCACTCATCCTGAGATCTATCGACCCTAACAAACCCAAGAACAAGGTGTTCAGATTAATTAATGAATGGCTGGCCATCGGAAACAACAAATACATTATTTATATCAAGCATGTAATCAAGCACCCGCGCCGTATAATGGCAGGCTTTGGAATGGTATTGGTTTTCATCTATGTATTCCATCGCCTTGTTCCGACCAGCTTCCTTCCGATAGAAGACCAGGGATATTTCACCGTAGAGCTGGAACTTCCGGAAACAGCCACTTTGGAAAGAACACGTATCATAACTGACAGAGCTATTGACTTCATCATGAAAGACCCGGCAGTGGAATACGTACAGAATGTAACAGGTAGCAGTCCGCGTGTAGGTACCAGCCAGGCCAGAAGCCAGTTGACCGTCATCCTGAAAGAATGGAAGGAACGTGACAACACGACCATTGACGAAGTAATGGACCGCATACAGAAAGAGCTGGAAAAATACCCGGAAAGTAAAGTGTATCTTTCTACTCCTCCGGTAATTCCCGGACTTGGTACTGCCGGTGGTTTTGAAATGCAGCTGGAAGCCCGTGGCGATGCAACGTATGACGATTTGGTAAGAGCTACGGATACGCTGATGTATTACGCTTCACAACGGAAAGAAATTGCAGGATTGTCTTCATCACTTCAGGCAGAAATTCCTCAGTTGTATTTCGATGTAGACCGTGATAAGGTTAAGTTAGCAGGTGTTCCGATGGCAGATGTATTCTCTACCATGAAAGCTTACACCGGCTCTGTTTACGTGAATGACTTTAACATGTTCAACCGTATCTACCGTGTATACATTCAGGCAGAAGCTCCGTATCGTCAGCAACGCGACAATATCGGTCTGTTCTTTGTAAGAGGATCTGATGGTGACATGATTCCGCTGACAGCCCTTGGAACTACTGATTATACAACCGGACCGGGAAGTATCAGACGCTTTAACATGTTTAATACAGCCGTTATCCGAGGAACCACAGCCAATGGAGCAAGTTCCGGTCAGGTAATGGAAACGCTGGAACAGATTGCACGCGAAAAATTACCCGACAATATCGGTGTTGAATGGAGCGGTCTGTCCTATCAGGAAAAGAAAGCCGGCGGACAAACCGGACTCATCCTGGCGCTGGTATTCCTGTTCGTCTTCCTGTTCCTGGCAGCCCTTTATGAAAGCTGGACAGTGCCTATCGCCGTATTGATTTCACTTCCGGTAGCCGTTTTAGGAGCGTATGCGGGTATTACCCTCTGCGGTTTGGAAAATGACACCTATTTTCAGATTGGTCTGGTAATGCTTATCGGTCTTGCCGCGAAGAACGCCATTTTGATTGTGGAATTCGCCAAAGACGAAGTCGATAAAGGACATGATATCGTAGAATCTGCTCTTCATGCAGCCAGCCTGCGTTTCCGCCCCATCTTGATGACCTCACTGGCCTTCATCCTGGGTATGCTTCCAATGGTGATTGCTACAGGTCCGGGGTCAGCCAGCCGACAGGCCATCGGTACCGGTGTATTCTTCGGAATGATAGTAGCTGTTACCGTAGGTATTCTGCTCGTGCCGTTCTTCTTTGTAATGATTTACAAAGCTACCCACAAAATTAAAGCGAAACAGTAAACCTTACAGATGTAGCTTATGAAACTGAAAAATCAACTATATAAAATTTTGGTGATTCCCGTAGCAGCCCTCCTGATGGGAGGCTGCAAAATCGGGAGACAATACACCCGTCCTCAGATAGACTTGCCTTCTACCCTCGACAGCACAAGCGTAGATACCGTATCTATTGGTGACTATCCCTGGGAACAGCTTTATACGGACACAATCCTTCAGCAACTCATCCAAAAAACCTTGGACAACAACAAGGACATGCTGATTGCAGCAGCCAAAGTCAAGGAACTGGCTGCCATGAAACGTATTGATTATGCCAACCTCTTTCCTCAAGTCGGACTTAAGTTCTATGCAGAACAAGAAGGTGAAGACCACGGAGACGGACACTATAAATCAGACGACCAGTATGATATAAAACTGGGGGTTACATGGGAAATCGACCTGTGGGGAAACCTGCGCTGGGCCAAAGACAAAAGTATGGCCGAATTCATGGGTTCCATTGAGAATCAGCGGGCCTTGAAGATGAGTCTGGTGGCACAAGTGGCACAGTCCTACTTTGAATTGGTGGCTCTCGACAATGAACTGTCTATCGTGAAAAAGACAGTAGATGCCCGCCGGGAAAGTCTGCATCTGGCACGTATCCGCTACGAAGGAGGACTGACTTCAGAAACGGCCTTCCGTCAGGCACAGGTGGAATTGGCAAGAACAGCTACTTTGGTTCCCGATTTGGAAAAGAAGATTACATTGAAACAAAACGAAATAGCCTTCTTAGCTGGAGAATATCCTCACGATATAAAAAGAACAGTCCTGCCTGAAGATGTGATTCATGCAGCTTCCTTACCCGTAGGACTCCCCTCTTCCTTACTGGAGCGTCGACCGGATGTACGCCAGGCAGAACAGGCCGTTATCGCCGCCAATGCAGCTGTTGGAATTGCTTATACCAATATGTTTCCAAAACTGACACTGACGGCCAGCCATGGTTCGGAGAATGAGGAACTTTCTCATCTGTTCAAATCGCCTCATTACTTATTGGCGGGAACCATTCTTCAACCCATTTTCGCCATGGGAAAAAACCGGGCCATGCTGAAAGCAAAGAAAGCTGCCTGTGAACAAGCTGCCTACGCATACGAGAAAGTGGTACAGAACGCTTTCAAGGATGCTTACAATGCCATAGCAGAATATAACAAGGTAAAAGAAATCTATGAAACCCGCTTGCGACTGGAGCAGTCTTCGAAAATCACACTTGATTTGGCTCAGCTGCAATATATCAACGGAGTAATTGGGTACATGGATTTGCTGGACGCACAGCGAGGTTACCTAGATGCCCAAATCGGATTGAGCAATGCAGTACGTGACAAACAGATTACGATGGTTAATTTATACAAGGCCTTAGGAGGAGGCTGGCAATAATCCTCCCATAAAAAACGCGGAAACTGATATATCAAACCAATCAAGTTTCCGCGTTTTTTGTATATTATACAGATTCTACGCCATATACCTTACGGTAAATTTCATCCCGTATAGATTCAAATTCCTTGTCTATCGTTTCTGTTCCTGCATACATCAGGAACATGGGAAGTGTTTCGCCTCCCTTTCGGTACGAAGGCTGTACATACTCTTTTTCGCATAAACTGAATCCGCACCGCTGATAAAAACCGATACGCCGGCGACTCCATTCGTCCACCGGTTTCTCCACTTCCAGAATAATGACTCCCGGGAATTGCTGCTGAAGGACTTCCATGATTTTCCGTCCATACCCTTTATTGCGCACAGATGGAGAAGTAGCCAGATGCTCCACATAAGAAAAGCCGGCAAACTTCCACACTGTAATAAGTCCGACCAGAAGTTCATCATCTGAAATCAAGTAGCAGGTAAAAGTTGCACAGTTATCCACATTATCTCGTTGTGCTACATCATCTCTCCGCTCCGCTTCAGGGAAAGACTCATGTAACAGGTTTTCTACAAAAGAATAGTCTTTGTCTGTGGTTTGAAGTGGTGTAAATTGAAGCATAACCCATAGATTTAGAAATTATTACTCTGTATAAAAACGAATCGTCCGTTCCAAGGAGCGCTGGCATACGGGACAGAACACAGGTGCCTCATTGATTCTCATCCGACATTCCGTAGTCGGGCGATAAATTCCCTTTTTAGTGTAGCCAGCCCCTTCGTATACCCCGACTTTTGTGTAAATCAGTTTTTCATCGGTCTGAGGTTTTGTCGGCACAGGAGTTCCCGGTTCCAGCATATCCTTCCATTTATCTTCAAAATGAACCAAAGTCGTAATATTCGGTTCCCAAGGCTCTATGTCATAAGGATACAACGGACTGGGAGCCTCATCATACGCATATTCATCGGCCAGCCCTCCAAAACTATGCCCAAACTCATGTACCACGACTGGTCTGAACATAGAGTGATGTGCCGTAGTCAATGTGTAGGAGTTGTAAATACCTCCTCCTCCGTAGGTATCCGTATTGGCAAGGATAATGATATGCTCGTATGGAATACCTGCCAGCCAGTTATGAATGGCCTTCACGCTACGGGTGGTCAGATAACGGTCGGAATAAAACGTATCAAAATGCGAACTTACGGCTGTTTTTTTCCATTCATCCTTTCGGGGAATACTTACCCCGCTATCTTTTGACTCACTAAATACAGCCACAATATTGAAGCGGTCTTTCAGTTTCTTAAACGGTTCATGCGCAAACAAAGCTCCACACGCCACCGCCGCATCTTTGTAAAACAAATCCGCTTCATTAGCTGCATAGCCTTCTGCCATAATGGCCACGTCAATGCATTTATCCGAAGAACCTCCTTGCCACAGATAACGATGCGGTGTCAGTTCTCCTTCCCCTCTTTGATGAATCAGAATATCGGAAGGATTTACCTCATGTACCAGTGTGGCACTCACTTCGCGCGAGGCGTTCCGCAAAACGACGGTGATTTCTGCCGGCTGCTTGGGATAAGGCACCAAAAATGTATTTTCAAATCCACGTTTCACCACCTTGGCTTCCTGTTCTCCAATCCATTCCTGAAACAAGCTGGAGAAAGAAGTACGGTAGATAACCTTCCCGGTAGCCTTATCCTTCATGGTTATCTCTCCATTTCCCTCCAACGGAAGTTCCGATAAATGATGACGCCTGCCTGCCCACTGCGGAAGAACCGATAATTCATCCAGACAAATGTCCTGCTTGTCTGCATTTCCCATAAATATATAATCCAGACGAAGCGTCTTGTCTACAAAATAATCTTCAAAAGTCTGCGCAAAGGTTCTGCTGCTGAGTGACAGGCCCAATGCTAAAATTAATGCTGCTCTTTTCATACGTTCTTTTATTTTCCCACAAAAATAACGAAATGTGACTTATGCTGGTATAGGTAGACACATTATTAACACATAACCTATACCAACCAT
>OHNG01000855.1_pt1 | contig 12682 bp, 10 predicted proteins | sample 1569511 | NCBI WGS metagenome assembly OHNG01 (sample SAMEA3879530, study PRJEB24766) | human gut metagenome | biome: human-associated habitat; feature: feces | place: USA | collected 1985/1987
CGCACTTGACACAAACTCGGCATGCGCAAAAAGCGTGCGCAGAAATGAGAGGAAAATATGTGGATCGCAGATCAATGGAAAGATTATGAAGTGCTGGATACCTCCAGCGGAGAAAAGCTGGAACGCTGGGGAGATTATCTTCTCGTGCGTCCCGATCCGCAGGTCATCTGGAATACTCCCCGCAAAAATCCCGGCTGGAAAAAGAAAAACGGCCATTATCATCGCAGCTCCAAGGGCGGCGGCGAATGGGAATTTTTCAATCTGCCCGAGGAATGGAGCATCCATTACCGCGAACTGACCTTCCGTTTAAAGCCGTTTAGCTTCAAACATACCGGTCTGTTTCCGGAACAGGCAACAAACTGGGACTGGTTTGGCAACCTGATTGCCAACGCTGGCCGCCCGGTTAAGGTGCTGAATCTGTTCGCCTACACCGGCGGCGCTACCCTGTCCGCAGCGAAGGCAGGCGCAGCAGTCACCCATGTGGACGCTTCCAAGGGTATGGTTACCTGGGCAAAAGAAAACGCAGCGGCTTCCGGTCTTTCCGATGCTCCGATCCGCTGGCTCGTAGATGACTGTGTAAAATTTGTCGAACGTGAAATCCGCCGCGGCAACCACTATGACGGCATCATCATGGATCCTCCCTCCTACGGCAGAGGTCCTAAAGGCGAAATCTGGAAAATTGAAGAGAGCATCTATCCCTTCATCGAACTGACGACTCAGATTCTGTCCGATGACCCGCTCTTTTTCCTGATCAACTCCTATACAACCGGTCTACAGCCTGCTGTTTTAAACTATATGATGCAGACTGCCCTTACGCCGAAATTCGGCGGACACACCGAAGCATCCGAAATCGGACTGCCCGTTACAGACAACGGACTGGTGCTGCCCTGCGGCGCGTCCGGACGCTGGAGCAAACAATAGAATGCACGCTCTGCGAGCATTCTATTGTCATGAGTAACGCAGCGTCTCTCACCCCTGCAGCATTCGAACCAATCCCAGAATCCACTTCCGATACCCCGGAATAAGCCGCTCCGCCAGACTGCCCGATGTGTAGCTAATCGGCGGCTCTCCGGGGAAGAAGCAATACATTCGATACAAATAGACTGCGACCATCAGCACTACAATCACGCCCGCAGCCGTCATCAGCCCTTTCGCTTTTTTCCCAAACCCATACCGCATAACCACCAGATAAGCAGCCCATAGAATCCACAGAAGCCCCAGCGGATTCATCTGCATTCCCCTCTGAAACTGCCCTGTGATAAAAAAGAACACCGCCCGCGTCATCCCACAGCCGGGACAAGGCAGACCAAATAAAAACACGGAGGGACAGAACGCATGAAACATCGCATGCGCTGCAATATCATACAAAACAAACACTACAGCAAAGCCCCAATAAGCCCCCACGTCTTTGCGAATTCTACCTATAATAGCTGTTGTTTTTTTATCTTCCCTTCTCCCTGATATCTTCACCGCAGTTTTTTCTCCTCCAGCCAGATTTTCTTCCCTTCCGTCCGAATCAGTCCTTCCTCCTTCATCCGTCCCAGTTCGCGCATCATCGCGCTGCGATCCACAAACAGATAGTCCGCGCAGTCCGTATAGGAAAACGGCAAAGAAAAACCATCTCTGCCCTTCTGGCGGTTCAAAAACTGAAAATACGTCATCAGCTTCTGCCGCAGCGTCTTCTGCCCCAGCACATCCGCGTGCATCAGCGCACGTTTCTGGGTTCCCATCAGAATTTCTTCCAGAAGCTGCCCGCGCTTTTCATATTTTTTATAAGCCGACGACAGCTTTCTGTCGTTCAAAAAAGCGACCTGGCAGCTGGAACGCGAAATGACGTAGCATACGCCCTCCACATCCGGAAAGCATTTCCGTGTAAAACTCTCCTTCGGCTCATAATAATCCAGAATCCGTCGCTGTCCCTCCTGATTCATACTCTCCAAAAAGGCGGTTCCGCTCAGCATAACGCCCACATTGTCCGCATCGTCGTCCTGATTCATCAGCACCTTGCGCTTTCCAAACGTCCGGATATTCAACATCCCGTCCGCTGCCAAACGCTCCTGCTGTTCTTTTGTCAAGTCCAAAAAGCCAATAAATTGTTCCATATTTTCACACCATCATGTAGTCTATTTTTGTGCAAACCACTATATTTTGTATTATATCCTATATTTGTTGCTTGTGCAACTATTTTATCAGGACTTCGGTTATATAATAATGCTTGCACTCCACAGTAGAAGAACACTGCCGGAGCATGTCAGATTTTATGTTAAATCTCGAGAAACTGTCATTTACTCCGTTTTCCGAGATTTTTGCACGAAAAAGGAGAGGGAGACTATGAAAATCATCAAGAGGAACGGCTCTGAAGCCACTTTCGATTCCGAAAAAATTGTGGCGGCCATCACAAAGGCCAACAACTCTGAGGAAGGAACCAGACTTTCTCCGGAACAGATTCACGATATTGCAGACTACGTCGAATATAAATGCAACAAGATCGGACGCGCTGTATCCGTAGAAGAAGTACAGGATATGGTAGAAAACCAGATCATGGCAACCGGCGCTTTCGACCTCGCGAAGCACTATGTCCAGTACCGCTATCAGCGCTCTCTGATCCGCAAATCCAACACCACGGATACCCGGATCCTTTCGCTGATCGAATGCAACAACGAAGAGGCCAAACAGGAAAATTCCAACAAAAACCCTACGGTCAACAGCGTACAGCGTGACTACATGGCCGGTGAAGTCAGCCGTGACTTAACCCAGCGCCTTTTACTGCCTTCCGACATCGTAGAGGCTGACCAGAAGGGACTGATCCACTTCCACGATTCCGACTACTTCGCACAGCACATGCACAACTGCGACCTCGTAAACCTCGAGGATATGCTGCAGAACGGCACCGTCATCAGCGAAACCAAAATTGAAAAGCCCCACAGCTTTTCCACGGCCTGCAACATCGCGACCCAGATCATCGCGCAGGTGGCAAGCAACCAGTACGGCGGACAGAGTATTTCTCTCGCACACCTCGCGCCTTTCGTACAGGTTTCCCGGGAAAAGATCCGCACCGAAGTTGCCGAAGAAATGAAAATTCTCAACACCCAGGCGACTCCCGAACAACTCAACGATATCGTGGAAACCCGTCTGCACCGTGAGATCACCAAGGGCGTACAGACCATTCAGTACCAGATCATCACCCTGATGACCACAAACGGCCAGGCACCGTTTTTGACGGTCTTCATGTATCTGAATGAGGCAAAAAATGCGCAGGAAAAAAAGGATCTCGCACTGATTATCGAAGAAACCTTAAAACAGCGCTATCAGGGCGTCAAGAACGAAGCAGGCGTATGGATTACTCCCGCGTTCCCCAAGCTGATCTATGTGCTCGAAGACGACAACGTGGAAGAGAACTCCGAATACTTCTACCTGACACAGCTCGCAGCAAAATGCACCGCAAGGCGTCTGGTTCCTGATTATATTTCTGAAAAGAAAATGAAAGAATTAAAAGAAGGCAACTGCTTCCCCGTTATGGGCTGCCGCAGCTGCCTGAGTCCCTGGAAGGATGAAAACGGCAATTACAAATTCTACGGCCGCTTCAACCAGGGCGTCGTAACCATCAACCTACCTGACGTCGCACTTTCCTCCGGCGGGGATTTCAAGAAATTCTGGGAAATTTTCGACGAGCGTCTTGATTTGTGCTATCGCGCCCTGATGCTTCGCCATAAGCGTTTAGAGGGTACTTTATCTGACGCTGCCCCGATCCTCTGGCAGTACGGTGCTCTTGCCCGTCTCAAAAAAGGCGAAACGATCGACAAGCTGCTCTACGGCGGCTACTCCACGATTTCCCTTGGCTATGCTGGTCTGTACGAATGTGTCAAATACATGACCGGCAAATCCCACACCGATCCGGAAGCGACCCCGTTCGCACTGGAAGTCATGCAGCACATGAACGATGCCTGCAACAAATGGAAACGGGAAACCAATATCGCGTTCTCCATTTACGGTTCTCCGATCGAGAGTACAACCTACAAGTTCGCCAAATGCCTGCAGAAGCGTTTCGGCATCATCGAGGGCATAACGGACAAGAACTATATCACCAACAGCTACCATGTGCACGTTACCGAGCCAATCGACGCTTTTTCCAAGCTGAAATTCGAGTCCCAGTTCCAGGCGCTTTCCACCGGCGGAGCGATCAGCTATGTGGAGGTTCCCGATATGCAGGACAACATCCCGGCTGTCATTCAGGTCATGCGCTTTATCTATGACAACATCATGTACGCAGAGTTAAACACCAAGAGCGACTATTGCCAGGAATGCGGTTATACCGGCGAAATTCAGATCGTTGAGGATGAACACAAAAAGCTCATTTGGAAATGTCCGAAATGCGGCTGCACCGATCAGAACAAATTAAACGTCGCAAGGCGTACCTGCGGCTATATTGGCACTCAGTTCTGGAATCAGGGACGGACGCAGGAAATTAAAGAGAGGGTGCTTCATCTATAATGAACTACGGTACAATCAAAAACTGTGATATTGCAAACGGAGAGGGCGTGCGGGTTTCCCTTTTCGTCTCCGGCTGCACTCATCACTGCCATAACTGTTTCAACCCGGAAACCTGGAGCTTTTCCTACGGCTCCCCATTCGATGAACAAGCGCAAAGCAAACTGCTTACGCTGCTTTCCCCAGATTATATCGACGGACTGTCCCTGCTGGGCGGAGAACCGTTTGAACCGGATAACCAGCGGGCACTTGTCCCTTTCCTGAAAAAAGTCCGTGCGCAGTATCCCGGTAAAACAATCTGGTGCTATACCGGCTACACCCTGGAATCAGATCTTTTGTCCGAAAGCCGTGCTCGGTGCGAATGCACGGATGAGATGCTTTCCCTGCTCGATGTCCTCGTTGATGGGGAATTTATCGAGGCTCAGAAAAACATCAGCCTTGCATTCCGCGGCTCCGAAAATCAGCGCCTGATCGACGTTCCCGCAACGCTTTCTTCCGGCAGCGTGGTGTGGCACGGGCTCGTCAGCCAGAATATTTCTATGAAATATTAAAATTTCCTCAGAGCCTTTCGGCAAGTACAAAATCTGCTTGTCGGAAGGCTCTGATTCCATGTAAAAGAAAATTTCAGCAGTTACAGTTTTCCCCGCACCGTTTATGAAATCTTCGTGAAATCCAGTCTTTTCCACTTGTTTTTCACTCCCGGTGCAGTATACTTAAAAGCAGGAGGAACAACGGTTCTCCGCTTTTTAAACCACGGAAAATCCGTACTCGTTCCCGCCGGAAAGGATGTGACAGCCGATGGAGATTACAGTTGCGGATGATATCAGCGCCGAGTACCGCGGTCTGGTGCAGAGCATTCTGGACAATCCCGAATTCAAAAAGCTTCAACGGTATAAGCAGCATTTTCAGACAACCCGCTTCATGCACAGTCTGAACGTTTCTTATATCTCCTGGCTCATTGCCAGAAAGCTCGGATGGGATGCCCAAACAGCTGCCCGGGCCGGACTTCTTCATGACTTCTGTGTTTACGATTTCAAAGATAAGCTTCCCAAAGGGGAAATACAGGCCTACTATCATCCCAGAGTGGCCGCCAGCACCAGCGAAAAGCATTTCCTGATTTCCGACAAAGAGCGACAGGCGATCCTGTCCCACATGTTTCCGCTTGGACCTCTTCCCGAAAGCCGGGAGGCATGGTTAATCAGCCTTGCCGATAAACTCTGTGCCATTTCAGAGTTTTGCTGCTTCCGCATTGCTTTGGCACGCAGGCATAAGGTTGTTATCAGCTACGGCTGATCCCAAACCCTGCGAATATTCTATTTTCTCGTACAATAGAATGATGCATGCTCTACAAATATTCTATTGTCCAAAACAACAAAACGTGCGAAACACCTTCGATCGGAAAGTGTTCCGCACGTTTTTATTCATAACAATAGAATGCTCGCAGAGCGTACATTCTGTTGTTTTCTTACTTACTGCTTCTCCGGAGCGCTGATCTTGATATGAACCTCTCTCAGCTGCTTCTCGTCTACCTCTGCAGGAGCGCCCATCATAACGTCCTGAGCATTCTTGTTCATCGGGAACGGAATAATCTCGCGAATGCTGTCTTCACCTGCAATCAGCATAACCATACGGTCTACGCCGGGAGCAATCCCTGCGTGCGGCGGTGCGCCGTAGCAAAATGCATTGTACATAGCAGGGAATTTCGCTTTCACATCTTCTTCGCCCAGTCCAACCAGCTCGAACGCTTTTACCATGATCTCAGGATCGTGGTTACGCACCGCACCGGAAGACAACTCAATTCCGTTGCAGACCAGATCGTACTGATATGCCAGAATCTCCAGCGGATCCTGATTCTCCAGCGCTTCTACGCCGCCCTGGGGCATGGAGAAAGGATTGTGGCAAAATTCCAGTTCGCCGGACTCTTCGCCGATTTCGTACATCGGGAAATCAACAACCCAACAGAACTCATAGCATTCTTTTTTCATATAGCCATCGAAGGATGTGCCAACCAGCTTGCGAATAACACCTGCAGTCTTCTGTGCTGCGCCCAGAGTGCCTGCGCTCAGGGCTACAAAGTCACCATTCTTTAAGCCAAGAGCTTCTATAACAGCGTCCTTCTTTTCCTGCAAGAACTTCGCAATACCGCCAGTCAGCTCACCGTTTTCATCCATCTTAAACCAGTATGCCTTCTGACCGCTGATCACTTCTACTTCTGCGCACATCTTATCGATCTGCTTTCTGGTACCCTTGAAATCAGGCGCTACGACAGCCTTTACCGTCTTGCCTGCAAAGGGTTCAAAGCCGCAGTCTTCCAGAGCTTCTGTCGCATCCTGAACCAGCAGGCTGATTCTCAGATCTGGCTTATCGGAGCCGTATTTCTCCATGGCCTCTCTGTAGGGAATTCGTTTGAAGGGAGCAGTAGAGGCTTCATGATAAATACCATACTTTGCAAAAATCGGAGGAAGAACGTCTTCCAGAACAGCAAAGACATCTTCCTGATTGGCAAATGCCATTTCCATATCCAACTGATAGAATTCACCCGGAGAACGGTCTGCTCTCGCATCCTCGTCTCTGAAACAGGGAGCAATCTGGAAATAACGGTCAAAGCCAGAAGCCATCAACAGCTGTTTGAACTGCTGCGGAGCCTGGGGCAGTGCATAAAACTTACCCGGATGCTTTCTGGCAGGAACCAGATAGTCTCTTGCACCCTCCGGAGAAGAGCAGGTCAGGATCGGCGTTGTAATTTCCATGAAATCATGGGCAACCATTGCAGAACGAAGATCTGCTACAATCTTGCTTCTTAATACGATCTTGGATTTTACCTCCGGATTTCTGAGATCCAAATAACGGTATTTCAGTCTTGTATTTTCATCTGCTTCTTTCGAACGGTTAATCTGGAACGGAAGCTCCTGATACTGGCATTTGCCCAGTACCTTAACGGTTTCGGGAACTACTTCAATATCCCCGGTTGCCAGCTTCGGGTTCTTCGAGCTGCGCTCTCGCACGGTTCCTGTTACTTCAATGGTAGACTCTGTATTGATTGCAGAAAACTGCTCCATCAGATCTTCTGTTTCAACGACGATCTGTGTCGTTCCATAAAAATCTCTCAGGATAACAAATCCGAGGTTTTTGCTCACCTTACGGATGTTCTCAAACCATCCGACCAGAGTTACTTTTTCTCCTGCGTTTTCCAGTCTGAGCTGGCCGCAGTTGTGTGTTCTTCCCTGCATCTGTATTCTCACATCTCCTTTTGCGATATCAGTCCATATGTAATGAATTATACCACCCTGCAAACAGGCACGTCAATATGCGGTGTTGGAAATTCACGCGCCATTTTATGAGTAAAAAGAGCTGCAAAGCAGCGAAGATGCGATTCATGACAATAGAATGTTTCAAGTGAACTGTGGAACAGAAAAACCCGTAGAACCGAAGTTCTACGGGCATCTTACGCTTGAGCACAATATTTAAAATTTAATTTCCTATGTTCGAATTACTCGATGATGGAAACTACACGGCCGGAACCAACGGTTCTGCCGCCTTCACGGATAGCGAAGGTAAGACCCTGCTCCATAGCTACGGGATGGATCAGTTCGATGGTCATCTCTACGTTATCACCAGGCATGCACATCTCTGTGCCAGCAGGCAGTTCGCAAACGCCGGTAACGTCAGTTGTACGGAAGTAGAACTGAGGTCTGTAGTTGTTGAAGAAAGGTGTATGACGGCCGCCTTCATCCTTGGTCAGAACGTAAACCTGAGCGGTGAATTTGTGGTGGCAGGTAACAGTGCCGGGTTTTGCCAGAACCTGTCCTCTTTCGATTTCAGTTCTCTGAATACCACGCAGCAGAGCGCCGATGTTATCACCAGCCTGTGCCTCATCCAGCATCTTACGGAACATTTCGATACCGGTTACAACAGTCTTCTTGGTCTCTTCTTTGATACCAACGATTTCTACTTCATCATTCAGATGCAGAACGCCTCTCTCAACACGGCCAGTAGCAACAGTACCACGACCTGTGATGGTGAATACGTCCTCGACAGGCATCAGGAAAGGCTTGTCAGTGTCACGCTTAGGATCCGGAATGTACTCGTCAACAGTGTGCATCAGCTCAAGGATCTTGTCGCCCCACTCGCTGTTAGGATCTTCCAGAGCCTTCAGAGCAGAACCTCTGATGATCGGGCAGTCATGGAAATCGTACTCTTCCAGCTGCTCGGTAACTTCCATCTCAACCAGCTCAAGCAGTTCCTCGTCGTCTACCATATCACACTTGTTCAGGAAAACAACAATGTAAGGAACGCCTACCTGACGGGACAGCAGGATGTGCTCTTTGGTCTGAGCCATAACACCATCAGTTGCAGCTACAACCAGGATAGCGCCGTCCATCTGAGCTGCACCAGTGATCATGTTCTTAACGTAGTCAGCATGTCCAGGGCAGTCAACGTGTGCGTAATGTCTCTTCTCGGTCTCGTATTCAACGTGAGCGGTAGAAATGGTGATACCACGTTCTCTTTCTTCGGGAGCCTTATCGATATTATCGAAAGCAACTGTTTCGCCAGTGCCCAGTCTCTCATGAAGAACCTTAGTAATAGCAGCAGTCAGAGTTGTTTTACCATGGTCAACGTGGCCGATGGTACCAATGTTACAATGGGGCTTTGTTCTTTCAAATTTAGCTTTAGCCATTTCTTGTAATCCTCCTTAATTCAGTGAGTTAGTTTTAATTTGAACCAGCTATTATTGATTATATTCGATAATAGCTGGATTTTCAAGTACAATTTCGCGGTGTAAACTTCTTCCTCTGCACAGTTTCTCATGCGGACATGAAACCTGTACCTGGGAAGATACGAGTGAACTGCAACAGCAAATCAGATTATTTTGCTTTTGCTGCCAGTACCTTCTCCTGCACGTTCTTCGGAACCTGTTCGTACTTTTCAAAGAACATGGAGTAGTTACCACGACCCTGAGTCTTGGAACGCAGGTCTGTGGAGTAACCGAACATTTCAGCAAGCGGTACATAAGCTTTTACCATCTTGCCGCCGCCGATATCGTCCATACCTTCGATACGTCCGCGGCGGGAATTGATATCTCCGATTACATCACCCATGTATTCTTCAGGCATGGTTACTTCAACCTTCATGATAGGCTCCAGCAGAACCGGATTACCCTTCTGCATAGCTTCCTTGAATGCAAGGGAACCAGCGATGTGGAATGCCATTTCAGAGGAGTCGACTTCATGGTAGGAACCGTCGTATACATTTGCATGTACGCCCAGAACCGGGAAGCCGCCCAGAATACCAGCCTTTGTAGCCTCTTCGATACCTTCGCCTACAGCCGGGATGTACTCTTTCGGGATAGCACCGCCGACAACGCTGGACTCAAACTTGAAGGTCTCTTCGCCGTTCGGATCCATCGGAGTGAAGTGTACCTTACAGTGACCGTACTGACCACGACCACCAGACTGTTTTGCATATTTGCTGTCAACATCTACTGCTTTTGTAAATGTTTCTTTGTAAGCAACCTGAGGAGCACCTACGTTAGCTTCTACATGGAACTCACGAAGCAGACGGTCAACGATGATCTCCAGATGCAACTCACCCATACCGGCGATGATGGTCTGACCGGTTTCCTGATTGGTATGAGCACGGAAAGTAGGATCTTCTTCTGCCAGTTTTGCAAGAGCTTCACCCATCTTGCCCTGACCGGCTTTGGTCTTAGGCTCGATAGCCAGCTCGATAACGGGCTCAGGGAACTCCATGGACTCAAGGATTACAGGATGCTGCTCATCACAGATGGTATCACCGGTAGTGGTGAACTTGAAACCAACTGCTGCTGCGATATCACCGGAGTAAACCTTTTCCAGCTCTGCACGCTTGTTCGCATGCATCTGCAGGATACGTCCTACACGTTCCTTCTTGTCCTTAGTAGCATTGAGTACATAAGAACCGGAATTCAGAGTACCGGAATATACACGGAAGTAAGCAAGCTTACCTACGAACGGGTCAGTCATGATCTTGAATGCAAGTGCAGCGAAAGGCTCTTCATCGGAAGACTTTCTCTCTACTTCATTACCGTCAAGGTCAACACCCTTAATAGCCGGTACATCCAGAGGAGAAGGCATATACTCGATAATAGCATCCAGAAGCTTCTGAACACCCTTATTTCTGTAAGCAGTACCGCAGCATACGGGAACGGCTCTGCACTCACAGGTAGCTTTTCTCAAAGCAGCCTTCATCTCTTCAATGGAAGGAATTTCACCTTCCAGATACATCATTGTCAGATCATCATCCAGCTCACAAACCTTTTCAATGAGCTCGTCATGATATAAAGCAGCCTCATCAGCCATATCTCCAAGATCATCGGTAACAGTGATGTCATCACCCTTATCATCGTTGTAGATGTAAGCCTTCATCTCGAACAGATCGATGACTCCCTTGAATTCATCTTCCTTACCGATAGGCAACTGAAGGCAGATAGCATTCTTACCAAGTCTGGTACGGATCTGATCTACTGCTGCGTAGAAGTTAGCACCCAGGATATCCATCTTGTTGATGAATGCCATACGAGGTACATTGTAGGTGTCAGCCTGACGCCATACGTTCTCAGACTGAGGCTCTACACCACCCTTTGCACAGAAGACGCCGACAGCGCCATCCAGTACACGAAGGGAACGCTCAACCTCAACGGTGAAGTCTACGTGACCCGGGGTATCAATGATGTTGATACGATGCTCCAAAGCACCGGGCATGGGTTTGGTCTCTTTTTCAAGAGTCCAGTGACAGGTAGTAGCTGCAGATGTAATGGTGATACCTCTCTCCTGCTCCTGAGCCATCCAGTCCATGGTAGCAGTACCTTCGTGAGTATCACCGATCTTATAGTTAACACCTGTGTAATACAGGATACGCTCGGTAGTAGTGGTCTTACCGGCATCGATATGAGCCATAATTCCGATATTTCTAGTTCTCTCTAACGGATATTCTCTTCCAGCCAAGTTTTTTCCCTCCTACTAGAATCTGTAATGAGCAAAAGCCTTGTTTGCCTCTGCCATCTTGTGCATGTCTTCTTTTCTCTTAACTGCAGATCCGGTATTGTTGGCTGCGTCAAGAATTTCGTTAGCAAGTCTGTCTTCCATGGTCTTCTCACTTCTCTTACGAGAGAACATGGTCAACCAACGAAGGCCCAGAGCCTGACGTCTCTCAGGTCTGACCTCGATAGGTACCTGATAGGTAGCACCACCGATACGTCTTGCTTTTACTTCCAGAACAGGCATGATGTTGTTCATAGCCTCTTCGAATACTTCCAGAGCAGGCTTGCCGCTCTTCTCTTCAACCTTAGCAAATGCTCCGTATACGATCTTCTGGGCTACACCCTTCTTGCCATCCAGCATGATGTTGTTGACAAGCTTGGTAACCACTTTGTTGTTGTATAAAGGATCTGCTAATACATCTCTTTTCTGAATATGTCCTTTACGTGGCACGGTTCTTCCCTCCTTAACAAATTGTTCTCGTGAGATCCGTTATCTCGGCATCAAAGATGCCTCGATGTCGGCTGTTCGCCGACCAATCCCTCCATAAAAAGTTCGCTCGTAAGCAAGCTTACGCTCTCTTTTCATGTCGGTCTTGCCTTCTCACTAGTTACGTTAAATCATCGGTACTCACATGTGTTTCCCCAAGTGTTCGCGCTGTTATATCTGTATCACAGAATTCCAACACTTTTCTTAGTTTCGTTTTTGTGGTACAAAGATGTCTCACTGACATCTCCAAAAATCCTTGCGGATTTTCATCGGACTCTCGGTCCGACGTTCAAAACGCCTCGGATACTACTTATTTCTTAGCATCCTTAGGTCTCTTAGCACCGTACTTGGAACGAGCCTGTTTTCTGTTAGCGACACCGGCAGTATCAAGGGTACCACGGATGATGTGGTATCTGGTACCGGGCAGGTCCTTAACACGACCACCACGGATCAAAACAACGCTGTGCTCCTGCAGATTGTGACCTTCACCGGGAATGTAGCTGGTAACTTCGATTCCGTTGGAAAGACGTACTCTGGCGATCTTTCTAAGAGCAGAGTTAGGCTTTTTAGGAGTTGCTGTCTTAACAGCGGTACATACACCACGCTTCTGGGGAGCAGAAACGTCTGTTGCTTTCTTGTGAAGAGAGTTGTAACCCTTCTGGAGAGCAGGTGCAGTAGACTTCTTAACA
>OHNG01000905.1_pt1 | contig 11948 bp, 10 predicted proteins | sample 1569511 | NCBI WGS metagenome assembly OHNG01 (sample SAMEA3879530, study PRJEB24766) | human gut metagenome | biome: human-associated habitat; feature: feces | place: USA | collected 1985/1987
GTGATCGTCGGTTTTCCCGGTGAGACGGAGGCCGATTTCCGTACGACCTACGAGTTCCTGGAGCGCCTCGCACCGGCCTATCTGCATATTTTCCCCTTCTCGGAGCGTTCCGGCACGCCGGCCGTCGATTTTCCGGACAAGGTACAGCCTTCGGTGGCTACACGGCGTGTGGAGGAGCTGGAAAAGCTCTGCCGCCGGCTGCACGGCGAATTCTGCGCCCGGGCCGAAGGTACGACGGACGAGGTGTTGTTCGAGAGCACGATGCGGGGCGGGATGATGTTCGGCTATACGGGCAACTACCGTCGGGTCAAGGTCCTCTACGATCGGAGCCGGATCAACACGATTTGCCGGGTACGGCTGGGGCGTATGGACGATGCGAACGATCTCGAAGGCGAAATCGTGGATAATTAGCGATTTCTTCGTATATTTGTATCAGGCGAAGGTTCGGGTGAATTTCGTTTCGGCATTCCGGCCGGATGCGGCCTTGCCTCCGGGCCGCATTGCATTTTGCGAAAAGGGCCTGTATTTCGGGCGAGTGAAAATAGCTGGGCTTGTTTGCCGTCCGGTTCTTCTTGTAAGAACGAATTGCGGTGTAGGCTGCCGGATTCGGCATTGGTTCCGCCTTGAACTGTTTTTCGGAATACGGCTTGTAGCTCGGTAAGATTCAAACAAGTTTGCTTTTGCCCTTGCCTTGCATTATATTTGTTGCATCGCTCCGGATATGTTCGGGTGGAGGGGCTGCCCTGCCGATACGGGCGGTTTGGGACGATTTTAACAGTTAAATGCGTATGACGGGAATTCGAAGAAGAATGTCCATTGCTTTCCTGAGTATCGTCGGGTTGTTGTTCGCCTCGGGGATGATCTCTTTTTTCGAGCTGAGTCATCTGAGTTATGATACCGAGGAGATTTTGAAAGCCAACCAGCGGAATGTGGAGCTCGCCAAGGAGATGCTCGGCGCCGTGCATGATCAAAACGTGGCGATCGTGCATCTGGCGATCCTGCAAGATGCGAGTTACGATAGCCTGTGCCGCACGGGAATGCAGCGGTTGGAACATGCGGTGGCTACGGCCCAGAAAGGAGCGTTGGACCGCTCGGCGCTCGACTCCCTGACGGGTGCGACTACCGAGTTGCTGGTGCTGACCAAGATGTTTCTCGCGACCGAATCCCCGAAGGCAGGGGACGAGTCGGGAGAGGTGTGGTACAACGAATATTATGAAAAACAGTACGAAAAGGTCGTCACGGCGGTTCGGGATTATATGACTTCGACGCAGAGTTCGCTGGCTCCGCGGGCCGAGCAGCTCAAGAAAAACGCTTACCGGGCCGTTACTCCCGTGCTGATATCGCTGGTGGTGATGATCGCTACAGTGTTGATGCTCTTTTACTTTACGATGCTCTACTGTGTCAATCCGATCGTGGCGATGAACAAGGGGCTCGGACAGTATTTGACTTTCAGGATACCCTTTGCCGTGAAAGCCGAGTGTAAGGACGAAATCCTGGAACTCAAGGAAAAAATCGAGGCACTCGTCGCCATGCTGAAACAAAATAAAGCGTAGAGAGTCATGCGGGTCAATGTGATATTGCGATACGTGGGAATGATTATGCTGTTGTTGGCGTTCTTTATGTTCGTTTCGGCAGGGATCTCCTATGTCAACCACATGGATTCCGCGTTTTACCCGTTGCTGCTCTCGGCTCTGCTGACGGCGCTGTTGGGGGGCTTCCCGCTCATTTTCGTGGAAAAGCAGGATCGGATCACCAATAAGGAGGGGTTTTGCATCGTGGTCGGTTCATGGTTGCTCGCCTGCGTCGTCGGTATGTTTCCCTACCTGATCTGGGGCGGTGAGTTCAGCGTGATAAATGCTTGGTTCGAAACTGTTTCGGGCTTTACGACCACAGGATCTTCGATTTTGCAAAATGTCGAGGCGCTGCCCCGGGGATTGCAGTTCTGGCGGATGTCCTCGACCTGGGTCGGAGGTATGGGCGTGGTGATGTTCGCGCTGGTGATCCTGCCTGCACTGGGTACCAGCAAAATGATGCTTTCGAGTGTCGAGATGTCCACCCTGGCCCGGGACAATTATCGTTACAGGGCCCAGATGGTGGTTCAGATCCTGTTGTTCGTCTATGTCGGACTTACGATATTTTTCACTTTCATGCTGAAATTCGCCGGAATGAACTGGTTCGATGCCGTATGTCATTCGATGTCGGCCTGTGCGACCAGCGGGTTCGGAACCAAAAATACCAGTGTCGCCTTTTACGACAGTGCGATGATCGACATGGTACTCATCTTCGCGATGGGTATTTCAGGCATCCATTTCGGTTTGATCTATGCGACCGTTACCGGTAAGCGCAACAATATTTTCCGTAGCGAAGTCACTTTGTTTTATCTCGGAATGTTGATTCTGGGAAGCCTGCTGATCGCCCTGAGTTTATATATCGCCGATATTTATCCTACGTTCAGGTCATCGCTGCGTTTCGCGTCGTTCCAGTTTGTTTCCGTGACATCGACTTCCGGCTTCGCTACGGCCGATTCCAGCCTGTGGACTCCGTTCGCAATTATTTTGCTGATACTGGGCTCGTTGATCTGCGCTTGTGCGGGTTCCACCTCGGGTGGTATGAAGGCCAATCGAGCATTGATGGCTCTGAAGATGCTTTACATCCGGGTGAAGCAGCAGCAGCATCCGAATGCCGTCATCCGGCTCAAGATGGACGGTGTGATTCAGGAAGCGGGCGTGCTGCATACGGTGTCGCTTTTCATCGTGGCCTACCTGCTTCTCATTCTCATCGGAACGATTCTCTGTACGCTTTTCGGCGTAGATCTGATGACCAGTTTTTCGGGGTGCGTGGCTTCTATCGGCAATGTAGGTCCGGGATTTGGAGGGGTTAATTCGATGGCCAACTACGGTGATTTGCCGGCGATCGTGAAATTTATCTTCACGGCGCTTATGTTGTTGGGACGTCTGGAGATATTCGGATTGTTGCAATTCTTGTTAATCAGATGGTGGAAATGATGTGGCATAAGTTATTGATCGGTTTATTTTTGACCTTCTCGGTCGTTATCGTGCGAGGAGCTTCCGACCCGGCGGGGCCCGGTATTCCTGCCCTGCAGTCGAATTCGGAATACGTTGCGCTTCGGGATCAGGACAGTCGGTTGCAGGTCCGGATCGACGAGATGCAGACCCGGATTGCAGGACTGCGTGCGATGCTGCGGGAAAATCCGGCCGCACAGGAGACTTACGGCGCTCAGATTCTCTCGCTCGAAAGCGAAATGCTCTCTGCCCAGGGACTCCGTACGCAGGTCGCGGCCCGGATCAACGCCATCGAGCAGGCTTGGCTGACCGAACATCCCGATTATGTTCCGGCGGCCGAAACGGAAAAATCTCTTATCACGCAGACTCCCGAATCGCAGCAGAGTCGGAATCTCGTGTTCAACGGTTATTTCCGTGAGAATCTTCCGGCACGTGATTACGAGGCTCTGCTCCGGGCGCAGCGCATGGAGGCGGAGGTGGCCGGATGTGCCGGGCGCCTGCTGGAGAACTACCGGCAGCAGACTCTTTTGAAGCAGCAGTACGATACCGTTCGTACGGAGCAGGCGGCTGTCGATCTTTTCGGTCGTTACCGCACGGTAGCCAACCTGGGCCGGGTTTTGCGGGATTCGCTGACGGCCGTATGGGGATATGTGTATGATAACAAGAGCTATGCTTACGATTATATCCTGGATAAGTTGAATTGCAGGGACCAGCAGGCACGTCAGCAGAAGGCGTTGGACGATGTGCGGCGGCAGATGTCTGCGGCCCAGGCCGAAGGGCTTGTCGATGCGCTTCCCGATTATTATATCCAGAAATGCTATTTGACGGATTACGAGCGGGAAATTGCCCGGATGCTGGGATTGGGACTTGCATCCGATTCCTTGAAACAGGTGGCTGTCCGGCTTCAGACGATAGATTTTCGTCTTCCGAAGCCGGAGATTACGGAGCGCTATTTCCTCGATTACGAACCGGTCCAATTTGTTGCGGGGCGCTATACGTATAAGAAACCGATTCCGGACTGTCCTGTCTATGAGCACGGAGTGATCTACCGAATCCTGCTCGGGGAGTATAAGTACAAACAGAATATCTCCATTTTCCGCAACGCTTCTCCGCTCTATGTATTGAAGACCGACGCGGGGCGCTACTGTTATTTCGCGGGAGGTTTCGCGACCAAGGCCGAAGCCGTCGATGCACAGGAGTTGCTGCGGGCGAAAGGGTTTCGCCGTCCGGAACTGGTGTGGTACGATGGGGAATATACCAATCTGACACGGACTCCCGAGGCGGAAATGGCCGCTTTCCGGGTGGAAATCTCCAGTGAGCAGAATCTGTCGGATACCGTGAAGCAGGCGATTGCGCAGGCCGCTCCCGGCTGCGACCTGTCCCGCGTGGGGGCGGATCTTTTCGTCGTCGGACAGTTCGACAACAAGGCTGTCGCGGATCAGGCGGCTGCCGCGATTCGCGCCGCCGATCCTCAATTATCGGTAAAAGTGACGGAAATTGCTAAATAATCGGATTTTTTGCGTATCTTCACCCGAAAGAAATAGGTCCGTATTCGGACGTATATCGGTGAATCGGGGAAAATTCGACCTGCGAGCCGGTTATTCCGATCTTTTTCAGCGATTTTAACACGGTGAATATGTTTTTTATCATTCTGTTGGTCTTTTTCGGGTTACTGTTTCTGGTGGCGGAACTTGTCCTGCTGCCGGGCGTATCGATCGGGGCGATTCTCGCGCTGGTCAGCTATGGAGGCGCCATTTATATCGCCTTCCGGGATTACGGTCCTTTGGCGGGCGGAATCGTCGTCGCCGTCGTTCTGATCCTTTCGTTCGCGGCGACCGTCGTTTCGCTGCGGTCCAAAACCTGGCGCCGTTTCTCCCTGAAACAGAAAGTCGATTCCTCTGTGATGCCCGAACCGGTGCAGCAGAGTGTCCGTGTCGGAGATACGGGAATGACCGTTTCGCGGCTGGCTCCGATGGGAAAGGTGGAGATCGGCGGTAAGATTTACGAAGCCAAGTCCATGGACAGTTATATAGATCCCCGCCGGGAGGTCGAAGTCGTCGGATTTGAAAATTTCAATATAATCGTACGCAAACACATTAAATAAATAAAAGATGGAAATCGGTATCATTGCACTAATCGTCTTCGTTTCGCTCTTTGCGATTTGGCTTATTTTTTACTTCATTCCTGTGGGCCTGTGGTTTTCGGCGCTGGTGTCGGGCGTGCGGATCAGCCTGTTGCAGTTGATCCTGATGCGCTGGCGCAAGGTGCCGCCTTCGACGATCGTATCGTCGATGATCGAGAGTACGAAGGCCGGTCTGGAACTCAATCCCAACGAGCTCGAGGCTCACTATCTGGCCGGAGGTAACGTGACCAATGTGGTGCATGCGCTGGTGTCGGCCCAGAAAGCCAATATTATGCTCGATTTCAAGATGGCTACGGCGATCGATCTGGCGGGCCGCGACGTATTCGAAGCGGTGCAGATGTCGGTTAATCCCAAAGTCATCAATACTCCGCCGGTAGCTGCGGTGGCCAAGGACGGTATTCAGTTGATCGCCAAGGCACGCGTTACGGTACGGGCCAATATCAAACAGTTGGTCGGCGGCGCCGGTGAGGAGACGGTTCTGGCACGTGTCGGCGAAGGTATCGTTTCGTCGATCGGTTCGGCACAGTCGCACAAGATCGTGCTGGAGAATCCCGATTCGATCTCCCGCGTGGTGCTGGAGAAGGGATTGGATGCCGGGACGGCGTTCGAAATTCTTTCGATCGACATCGCCGATATAGACGTAGGTAAGAACATCGGTGCACAGTTGCAGATGGACCAGGCCGAAGCGGACAAGAACATCGCCCAGGCCAAGGCCGAGGAGCGTCGTGCAATGGCTGTAGCTCTCGAACAGGAGAACAAGGCCAAGGCGCAGGATGCCCGCGCCAAGGTGATTCTGGCCGAAGCCGAAGTGCCGCTGGCTATGGCCGAAGCGTTCCGCAGCGGAAATCTGGGCGTGATGGATTACTATAAGATGAAGAACATCATGGCGGATACTACGATGCGTGAAACGATCGCCAAACCCGATAAGAAATAGGACGACGAATCGTTGTTCGGATGAAAAACCCCGTTGAAATCTCAACGGGGTTTCTTTTATCGATATGGCCGGGAATCGATCGGAGCGTATTCTGAAATGGAGCGCTTCGAAACGGGACCGAAGGATGCCGGTCCAGGCCGAAGAGTACAGCGTGCCGATGGACCCTGTTTTATTCGAATGGAACGGCAGGTCGGTCAACGGGTTTCGATTTTCGCACTGGCAACGCTTCGGGGAAGCGTTTCTCCGTCGGGGGTTCCCTCCAGCCCGTCTTTCCATTTGACGGCGGCATGCGCACCGTCGCAATAGGGCTTGTTGCGGGAGTGTCCGCAGCGGCAGAGCACTACCCTGTTCCGAACTTCGAAGGTTCGGCCGTCTTCGCGTTGGATGCGGATCCCGCCGCGTACCCAGAGTCCTCCGCTGGCGCCGATCGCCGGGTCTTCGATCAATCCCAGGCTGGGTTCGAAGATGAATTCGTAGGGTTTTCCCGTGCGGTTGTCCCAGGCGGTCAGGCGGGCGCTCGGACACATCGAAGCTTCGCGGACGGCCAGCTTGCGGGACTGCGAATCGCCGGATGCGGCCGTCAGGTCCCAGACACCCCCGTAAGGATGGCAGAAACGGGCGAAAACACAGTATTTTTCGTTGTCGTTCAATGTCACCCGCTGTCCCTCGGTGATCTCTACTTCGTCCGTAATCCGGTCTTCTCCGGAGGTGATCGCCGAATCCCATTCCCCCTTGAGGTGCGAGCCGTCGCAATAGGGTTTGCTGCGGGATAAACCGCAACGGCACAATGCCGTTGGTTCTTTTTCTGTCGAAAAATGCCGCCCTTCCTGAAAATACCAACTCTCGCCCTCGGAGTCGGGCATGATGAATTGCATGGCCAGCGGCGGGTTTCCGGTGACGAGGTACGGACCCTTTTCGGTGACGGTAATGGCTATTTGGTTCCCTTCGGAAGATGATTCGTGGGGCGATGCTGTCTTTTTTGCCATATCGGATGCGTATTTTTAAGTCGATTTGTTACGTTACCTTTGCAAGAATTGTTCCTAACGGAATTTCTGTTGTCGGAAGAATCGGAAATTAGCTGTTTTAGTAAAAATGTCGAGGTTAATTTTGCGAAAATAAGGCCATGTTCCGACAGGACCTGTTTGTTCTGTATGTGGTTTGTACTATCTTTGCCGAAGATGGGGTGCGGTTCGGCGATTTTTGCGTACAAGTCTGCACGATTACTCTCGCCTTTCCGTATCTTTGACATCATGGTCTTTAGATAGGATGCGCTTCGGAAAACCGGGACAGGTTCCCGTTTTCTCTCGGCTTTCCCTGTCTTTGGCTTCGTTTTGGATGCTTTGGCTTCGGTCAAACGCAAATAAAATTGCTTTTGCATTAGGCTTATTCGTATCTTTGACTTCGTCTTAGATACTTCGCCTCGGCAAAACGCGAATAAAATTTGCTTTTGCGCTCGGCTTATTCGTATCTTTGTAACGTTTAGCAAAATTGGATTTTGAACATGAAAAAACTTGTGTGCCGCTTTTTATGCCTGGGAATCGTCCTGGCCGTTTCGATGAATCTCGTCGGTTGTAGCGACGACGACGGACCGGTGGGAACCCTCTATTTCCCTCGTGATGTTTGTATGGTCGATAAGCCTGGGGGAACGGCTTCGGTAGAATTTACGGCTGTGAATATCGTGAAGCTGAACATTACCGATACGCCTGAAGGCTGGACGGTGACCGCCGATTTGCAAACGAGCCGGATGACCGTGACGGCCCCCGCAAGTGATGACTCCGATGCCGAAACGGGAGGAGTCCTGACGTTGGTCGGTTACGATACCGACGGAAAGACCGTTTCCGCCGATTTGAGGGTCGGAATCGGGCGGACCGTCGATCTGACGGGGCGGACGGCTAACTGTTATATCGCCAACTATGCCAATGCCTACTATACTTTCGACGGTACCGTAAAGGGAAACGGCGAAAAGATTCCTACGGCTCGGGTAGAACTTATGTGGGGAAGCACGTCGCATATGATCGAGAACCTGACGCTCGATGACGGTCGGGTTTCGTTCTTCGTCACGGCGGATAAGAAAGGTGAGTTTATCGAAGGAAACGCATTGATCGCAGCTTTCGATGCCCAGGATAAGGTGGTTTGGAGTTGGCATGTGTGGGTTACGCAGTACGATCCTTCGGCGGAGTCGGTTACTTCGGCTGCCGGAGATGTTTTCATGACCCGTAATCTGGGAGCCGGAGCCGGCGGCAATGCCACGGTGGACGACATATATCTCTCCTACGGACTTTATTACCAGTGGGGACGTCCGACTCCGATGATCGGGCCGGCGTATTATAACTGTGCATTTGCGGAGGATCATAAGATGTATAATATCAACGGGCGTCTTACTTATCTTGACTATGTGGAATCCACCCCCGAAACGGGCACGATGGAGTATGCCATAGCCTATCCGATGAGTTTTATTCTGGGAGTCGAGGAGTCCGGTTACGATTGGCTCTATTCCGACCATGACAACGAGTTGTGGGGGGCGGTCAAGACCGTTTACGATCCCTGTCCTAAGGGATGGAAGGTTCCGGACAAGGATGTTTATGCCGATTTTATGATCGGCGACGATCATGACCAGGAGCAAACGGAGGCGTTGCGCGAGGCTTACGGCTGGAACCTGACCGACGGAACGATGACTTCATTTTTTCTCGGAGGCGGGCGTCGCCCTTATCTGACGGGGCTTATCCAGAATGTAAACAGCAATGCGGACGCGCAACCGTGGATCGGTTGTTATTGGACAAGCGGCTTGGGAACCGACGAATTGAGCGCTTCGGGCCTCTATTTTTCGCTCGATACGGACGATGCTGCTTCGAGTGAATTTGTTCCGGCACGGAACTATCAACGAGCCAATGGTTTGCAGGTTCGTTGCGTAAGGGAATAATATCTTTTTTTCGAATCAATATACCTTATTTTCGCCGGAGTTTTCGCTCCGGCGATTTTTTGGTATAACAGTTGTTCCTCTTTTCGGAAGAATTTTTATTTATCTGCAAACATGAGAGTACAAACCGGTAAAGGAACCATTCCATGGATGACCGTGTTGGCGGTCTGGTCGGTATCGGCCGTCGTTTCGCTGTCCGGACTTGCCATCTCCCCTATTCTCGGCGACTTGAACAAGGTCTTTCCGCATGCGACCGATCTGGAGATACAGATGCTTACTTCGTTGCCTTCGGTGTTGATTATTCCTTTTATGCTGCTGGCAGGCCGTTTGTCTGTAACCGGGAATAAGTTCAAGCTGCTTGTGGTCGGGCTTACGGTCTTTTTCCTGAGCGGCTTCGCCTGTCTTTTCATTAACCAAATGTGGCTTCTGATTCTGGTAAGTTGTCTTACGGGTATCGGTGCCGGTATTATCATTCCTTTATCGACGGGATATATCGTGGACTATTTTACGGGGGATTATCGTGTCCGGCAGTTGGGCTACAGTTCGTCGATCAATAACCTTACGTTGGTGCTGGCCACTGTGTTGGCGAGCTACCTGGCCAATGTCGATTGGCACCTGCCCTTCCTGGTATATACGTTGCCGGCGATTCCGCTGATCCTTTCGATCTTCATCCGCCGAACTCCCGCCGCCCCGGAACCTGTCGGGAGCGATGAGCTGAAGCACAAGAAGATCGACTGGCCGAAGCTGGCTGCGGTCATGGGATTTTATTTTCTGGCGACTTTCCTGGCATTGGCTATCACCTTCTACATTTCATTCCTGGTGGATCCGCACGGCAACCAAAATTCCTTCTCGGGGCTTTTGGTGTCCTTGTTTTTCCTGGCTATCATGTTGCCCGGCTTTTTCCTTTCCCCGATCATCCGGCGTCTGCGCGGCAGTGTCAATCTGGTTTCGTTGATTATGATCTGTGCGGGATTGCTCTTTATCGGACTCTTCAAGGCGCATTTCTGGTTGATTGCGGGATGTACTCTCGTGGGACTCGGATACGGCATTATTCAACCGATTATTTACGACAAGGCGGCTGTGGCTGCTCCACCGCAATCGGCGACGCTGGCTCTTTCGATCGTGATGTCGGTGAATTACCTGGCCATCGTTCTCTGTCCGTTTATCATCGATCTGTTGCGAAATATTCTGCATATGCAGGGCGAGCGATTCCCGTTTATTTTGAATGCGGTATTGGCCTTTGTTGCGGTCTTGCTCACCTGGCGGTACAGAAATAGCTATGCCTTCGGGTTGGATAGGTCTTATTACCAGAGCGATAAATAGCAGAAGGAAACCGCTCAAAAAAGCGGCTTCCTTCCGTGTTGCCGGTGGTCTTTCCTGGGACCCTATGTTGCCGGGCGTTGCCGCTTTGCCGGAACGTTCGGTCGTTTTATGCTCTGGTCGGTCCGCAATTCTTTTTTGTGCCGTTTATTCCCCGGACGTGGCATTCTTCACGCAACGTACCGGCATGCCCGAGCGACAGTCGATATCGATTATGTTTACCTGGTTGCTTTTCGAGAAAAGCAGGTATTGGTAGTTCAGGTCCTCCGGAGTATAGACCGAACTTTCGGTGCTCGTACAGAGCAGGTAACCTTTGGAGAAATTCCCGGACATCAACGATCCGATGTATTTCCCGCTCGGATCGCGTGTCCCTGCATAGGTGAAGAAGGAGCTGCCGAGTTCACTGTTCACGGCGATAAGCGATTCCATATCCGCCCGGGTCGGAAGGTGCCATCCTTCCGGACAAATGCCTTGCACGCCCTCGATATTGCGGAAGTTATCCGCAGTAACAGGTTCCCCTACGGCCGTAGCCAGATCGTAGAGCAAACCCTGCCGTTGGATGTATTCCGTGTCGCTGGATGCGGTAAAGGAGGTCGTACAGGGGTACCAGATGCCGTTTTCGTCGGACGGGGACGAGGAAACGCGCTTGTCCTCGGGAATGTAGCGCAGGTTTTCCGCCATCCAGGTCGTACCGTTGCTGAGTTGCCGGATGCGATACTTGACGCCTGCGTACTCCAGCAGGTCGGAATCTTCCGGCAGGTCGTCTTCGACCGGAGCGATCGCTCCTCCGTCCTCCCAGCCTTTGACGGCGCCGCTGATGGAGGCGTGGATCTTATTCGTGTTGCTGATTACCGCCTCGATCGCATATTCCGCACCGGATTGCAGGTCGGTCGCCTGGAATGTTTTGGTGTGCCGGTTGCCGTCGGAAGTTTGGATTTCGAGTTCGAGTGCCGCCCGCTGCGGTACGAGAATGGCTTCATACCGTCCTGCGGTCACTGTTGGAAAGGGATAGATATCCGTTTCCGCCGAAGAAGCATCGACCTGGACGCTTTTTGTCGAAAGATCGACGGTAGCCGTGCAGCGGCTGCCCTTCAGGGTGACTTCCTGGATCGTATTGGCGGAGTTGTTCGTAATGTCGATCACGATTTTGGTGAGCAGGTGGGTGAATACCATATTCACGGCCGTTTGGCTCGGTACGACGTCCGTCGCCGTCGCTGCCAGCAGGTCCGAGGCTTCGTGATCGGCGGCGAGCTTCTGGTCGGCACGAACGGTGAAGCTCGCCGGAGCTCCTTCCGCCAGGTAGGGATAGTAAGCCGTGAGATTCGATTTTTCACTCGAATCGTCGTACCAGAACAGGTCGTCCGTCGAAACGCAGAGACGTATTTTCACAGTAGTTGGCACCGGATTTGACGATCGTGAGTCCGATGCGGTCCCCGGTGTCGAAATTGAGCCCTGTAACACGGGAGATGCTCGGAGCGATTCGGATGCGGGATTGTACGGGGCCTTCGACAGAGTCGTTCTTGCTGCTGCATCCTGTCAGCAATGCGAGGCCGGATAGGATCAGGAAGAATTGTTTCATAGCGTTTTCGGGTTAATCGTTTTTGTAAGAAG
>OHNG01000909.1_pt1 | contig 11871 bp, 9 predicted proteins | sample 1569511 | NCBI WGS metagenome assembly OHNG01 (sample SAMEA3879530, study PRJEB24766) | human gut metagenome | biome: human-associated habitat; feature: feces | place: USA | collected 1985/1987
AATATCCATTTGTACTGTATTCTCTTATGGAATTTGTTGTTATTTGGATTTTCTTTGTCGCAACAGGTCTTTTTTACAAAATACTTAGAGATTGTTTACAAAATGAACTTATTGCTCTTATAGGAGCTTTTGGAGTTAATTTTGTGCAATTCATTTTGATAAGATTTTGGCTCGTTAAGTTTTGGATACCGGGTTTAGATGTTGCTGTAGCATATAATTTTTTGGAAGGAAATAAATCGTTTGTAAGCTGTTTGGGTATTCTTGCAAAAAATATAGTAATGGCAATAGTTCTGTACATAGCAGGAATAGTAACGTTTGCAAAAAGGGATATTTTAAGAAATGAAAAATAAGTGGTTAAACATAATATTGATCATATGCATGATTATTATGCAAAGAGTTGTAATACAAATGAGTGGCTATGAGGTATATCAATTACCATTTGCCAGTACACTTTTTATTTTTGACAACCCAACAAGTAATTTAGTGCAAATTTTATATGCATATATACCATTACCATTTGTACTTTTTTACTTTTCGGGTAATGCAAGAGAAATTACAACCGGATATGGTAAGCTTTGGCTGATCAGATCTTATAGCAGAGAGAGGTTATACTTAAAAAATGCTATATTATCAGCAGCGAAATTAGCCTGTATAGTAATAGGTCAGACGATTATTTTTTTAATATGTGATTAATTTATAACTTTCAATTTGTCATTTTAAGGTCAAAAACCACCTTAACAACTTGATACTATGGAGAGTAAACTAAAATAAGGTTCGTTCTTCATAGCCTTCGTGTGCGGGCACAAAGATACAACAATTTTTGAAATACAAAAAATTATCATATATTTGTATCGAAAATATTAAGATTATAATTGTGTGCGAGCACAAGAAGATGTACGATGGGACGATTTACGATTAGACGATTGAGATTACATTGTAGAATCGTAGCCAAAGCAACATCAATCGTACATCGTAAATCGTTAAATCGTAAATATACAGATGGAAAGAGTCAGAATAAAGGATATCGCCAAGATGGCCGATGTATCCGTGGGAACCGTCGACCGTGTGATTCACGGGCGTAGCGGTGTGTCCGAGTCCAGCCGGAAGCGGGTGGAAGAAATCCTGAAACAACTGGATTACCAGCCCAATATGTATGCCAGCGCACTGGCTTCGAACAAGAAGTACGCATTTGCCTGCCTGCTGCCAATGCACGAGAAAGGCGAATACTGGACAGACGTGGAGACGGGCATACACAACGCCGTAGAGACTTACTCTGACTTCAACGTGGCCGTGCACCTCTCCTACTATGACCCGTATGACTATCATTCATTCGCGGAAGCCTCCGGACAGATTCTGGCACTGGAGCCGGACGGAGTGATGTTTGCCCCCACCGTTCCGCAATACACCAAGCCCTTCACGGATGAGCTGACGCAACATAATATACCTTATATATATATAGACTCCAACATAAAGGAAGAGCCCGCCCTCTCCTTCTACGGGCAGAACTCGCACCAGAGCGGATATTTTGCCGCCCGCATGCTGATGCTGCTTGCCGGAGAAGACGCGCAGGAAATCGTCATCTTCCGCAAGATAAATGAAGGCATCGTGGGGTCGAACCAGCAGGAACGCCGCGAAATAGGTTTCCGCGAATACATGCAGGAGCATCATCCCGCCTGCCGCATCTGGGAACTGGACCTGCATGCCAAGCGCGACAGCGAGGACACACTGATGCTGGACGAGTTCTTCCAAGAGCATCCTACCGTAAAGAACGGAATCACCTTCAACTCCAAAGCATACATCATCGGGGAATACCTGCTGAAGAAGCAGAAAAAAGACTTCAACCTGATGGGCTATGACTTACTGCAACGCAACGTAGACTGCCTGAAACAAGGAAGCATCTTCTTCCTCATAGCACAGCAGCCCACCCTGCAAGGATTCGACGGCATCAAGGCCTTGTGCGAATACCTGATTCTGAAGAAGGAAATCACAAGGGAGAACTTCATGCCGATTGACTTGCTGACGAAGGAGAATATAGAGTTTTATTACAATAAATAGTTACATGTACAATGTACCATCTACAATGTACAATTCGACCATGCGGAAGGGGACTAATACTAGCGCAGCGCAGCCAAATTGTACATTGTAGATGGTAAATGGAAAATTTTAAAAGATGGAGGCAAAGTACCTGAAAATCAACCCTGCCGACAATGTTGCAGTGGCTATCACAGCACTCCCGGCCGGTGAAAAACTCACGGTGGACGGAAAGGGAATCACCCTGAACGAGGATGTTCCTGCCGGACACAAATTTGCACTGAAAGATTTTGCGGAAGGCGAAAACGTCATTAAATACGGATATCCCATCGGCCACGCCCGGAAAGCGCAGAAGCAGGGGGATTGGATGAATGAAAACAATATCAAGACCAACTTGTCCGGGTTGCTGGAATACACTTACAACCCCGTCAACGTAGACCTCAATACTACAACCCTAAACCTCAATACTGGCGCGCCAAACCTAACCTTTAGAGGGTACAAACGTAAGAACGGCGACGTAGGTGTGCGCAACGAGATATGGATTATTCCGACAGTGGGCTGCGTGAACGGAATCATCAACCAGCTTGCCGAAGGCCTGCGCCGCGAAACGGGCGGAAAGGGCGTGGATGCCATCATGGCTTATCCCCATAACTACGGCTGCTCCCAGTTGGGCGACGACCACGAGAATACAAAGAAAATCCTCCGCGACATGGTGCTGCATCCCAATGCGGGAGCCGTACTCGTGGTAGGCTTGGGGTGCGAGAATAATCAGCCGGATGTATTCCGCGAGTTCCTGGGAGACTATGACCAGGAGCGCGTAAAGTTTATGGTGACCCAGAAAGTGGGTGATGAATACGAAGAAGGAATGGAACTGCTGCGCGAACTTTATGCCAAAGCCATCCAGGACCAGCGCGAGGATATTCCCTTAAGCGAACTGCGCGTAGGCCTGAAGTGTGGCGGTTCGGACGGTTTCTCCGGTATCACCGCCAATCCGCTACTGGGCATGTTCTCCGACTTCCTCGTAGCACAAGGCGGTACCAGCGTACTGACGGAAGTGCCGGAAATGTTCGGTGCAGAAACCATCCTGATGAACCGCTGCCGCACCAAAGAGCTGTTTGAGGACACGGTGAAGCTGATTAATGACTTCAAGGAATATTTCCTTTCACACGGTGAACCGGTAGGTGAAAACCCGTCTCCGGGAAATAAGGTGGGAGGCATCTCGACATTGGAGGACAAAGCCTTGGGATGCACACAGAAATGCGGCACAAGCTACGTGGAAGGGGTACTTCCGTATGGCGAACGCCTGAAAGTAAAGGGACTGAACCTGCTGTCTGCTCCGGGAAACGACCTTGTAGCCGCCACTGCCCTTGCCTCTTGCGGATGCCACATGGTGCTGTTCACCACAGGACGCGGAACGCCCTTCGGAACCTATGTGCCGACCATGAAGATTTCCACCAACTCCACTTTGGCAAAGAACAAGCCGGGCTGGATAGACTTCAACGCCGGAGTTATCGTCGAGAACGAACCGATGGAGAAAACCTGCGAACGCTTCATCGAATATATCATCAAAGTAGCAAGCGGTGAATTCGTGAACAACGAAAAGAAAGGCTACAAGGAAATAGCCATCTTCAAGACCGGAGTAACTTTGTAAATTGAAAATTAAGGGCTGATAGATGGAGGGCGGGACAAAACCATTTTGTGCCGCCCTTTGTTTTTGTTACCTTTGCGGCGGAATTGATTTCACCACAGATAACACCGATTAACATGGAATTGATTGAAAGATAGAAATCTGTGGTGAAACATTAATCTCAACCAAACAATACAACTATGTCAGCAACAACCGATACAACCCCTAAAACCAAAGGCGGCTGGTGGGCACTCAGCCCGTTGGCGGTGTTCCTTTGCCTCTACCTGGTGACCTCGCTCCTGGTGAACGACTTCTATAAAGTCCCCATCACGGTAGCCTTCCTCGCCTCATCCTGCTATGCCATCGCCATCACGCACGGCCTGAATCTGGAACAGCGCATCTATCAGTTTTCCGTAGGCGCCAGCAACAAGAACATCATGCTGATGGTATGGATATTCATCCTTGCAGGAGCATTCGCCCAAAGCGCCAAGCAGATGGGCGCCATTGATGCGACCGTAAATCTGACCCTACATATACTGCCGGACAACCTGCTGCTGGCGGGCATCTTCATTGCCGCCTGCTTCATCTCCCTCTCGATAGGAACAAGCGTAGGAACTATCGTCGCACTGACTCCTGTAGCCGTGGGGCTGGCGGAAAAGACGGGCATCGACCTGCCCTACATGGTTGCCATCGTGGTGGGAGGCTCGTTCTTCGGAGACAATCTTTCCTTCATATCCGACACCACCATTGCATCGACCAAGACGCAGGACTGCGTGATGAGGGACAAGTTCCGCGTCAACTTTATGATTGTGGTACCGGCAGCACTTATCATACTGGGCATCTATATCTTTCAAGGACTGTCCGTCTCTGCCCCACCACAAGTACAGACCATCGAGTGGATAAAAGTAATCCCCTACCTCATCGTACTGGGTACGGCCGTAGCAGGCGTCAATGTCATGCTGGTACTGCTGCTGGGCATCCTCTCTACTGGAATTATCGGTATCTATACCGGCACCGCCTTCTTCGACTGGTTCGGAGCCATGGGAACGGGCATCACCGGCATGGGCGAGCTCATCATCATCACCCTGCTGGCCGGAGGCATGCTCGAAACCATCCGCTACAACGGCGGCATCGACTTCATCATCTCCCGGCTGACCCGCCACGTCAGCGGCAAGCGGGGAGCCGAATTCAGCATCGCTGCCCTGGTCAGCATCGCCAATCTCTGTACCGCCAACAACACCATTGCCATCATCACCACCGGCCCCATAGCCAAGGACATCGCCCTCCGCTTCCACCTGGACCGCCGGAAAACAGCCAGCATACTGGACACCTTCTCATGCCTCGTGCAAGGAATCATCCCCTACGGAGCGCAAATGCTGATAGCCTCCGGACTTGCCGGCATTTCACCCATCAGCATCATCGGAAACCTGTATTACCCCTTCTGCATGGGAACATGCGCCATACTCGCCATTCTGCTGAGATACCCCAGGAAATACTCGGGAGAAGGATGAGTGACAAGTGATGAGTTATGGGTGACGTTGTGTGAACATTTAAAAAAAAACACCCCTCGTGCCAACAAATAACTCATAACTCATAACTCAAAACTCAAAATCTTTTCTTACCTTTGCACTCGCTATTACGAGATAGTAGCATAATTCAAATCATTAACTAAAAACATTTTAATTAAATGGCAACAAAAATCAGATTGCAAAGACATGGACGTAAAAGCTACGCTTTCTACTCTATCGTTATTGCAGACGTAAGAGCACCACGTGATGGTAAATTTATTGAGAAGATTGGTACGTACAATCCGAACACCAATCCTGCCACAGTAGATTTGAAGTTCGACCGCGCACTTGACTGGGTTATGAAAGGTGCACAACCGACTGACACTGTTCGCAACATCTTGTCACGCGAAGGCGTTTACATGAAAAAACACCTGTTGGGCGGTGTTACTAAAGGCGCATTTGGCGAAGCTGAAGCTGAAGCTAAATTTGAAGCTTGGAAGAACAACAAACAAAGCGGTTTGGCTGCCTTGAAAGCTAAAGACGAAGAAGCTAAGAAAGCTGAAGCAAAAGCACGTCTGGAAGCCGAAAAGAAAGTGAACGCTGAGAAAGCTAAAGCATTGGCTGAAAAGAAAGCTGCTGAAGAAGCAGAAAAAGCTGCTGCCGAAGCACCTGCTGAAGAAGCAACAGAGGCTCCCGCCGAAGAAGCTCCCGCAGCCGAAGCTGCTGCTGAATAATAGTAAGCACAGCACGATTACAAAAAATGGGATTAAAACTATAAAATCCTCTCCGGTTATGCCGGAGGGGATTTTTTATTGATTATCTTTGTAGCTACATATTTTTACTTAATAATAAAAGCAATGAAAAAATTTATCTATCTGCTCGCTGTGGCCGCCATCGTTGCTGCCTGTAGCGGAAACAAAGGTTACGTGGTAACCGGAACTGTAGAGGGTGGAGCTGACGGCGACACCGTATTTTTGCAAAAAGTAGACGGAAGAAATCTTGTAAAAGTTGACTCCGCAGTTATCACAAAAGGCACATTCACCTTCAAAGGTGTACAAGATACTGCCGTAAACCGTTACGTGACTTACAGACCGGCAGGAAAAGAAGGCATATTAATGGACTTTTTCCTTGAAAACGGTAACATCAACATCAACCTGACACGTGATAATGATTCCGCTACCGGTACGCCAAGTAATGATGCTTACCAGGAAATCAGAGCTCAACTGAACGGTCTGAACAAACAAATGATGACTATATACGAGTCTATGTCAGATACTACACTGACTGACGAACAGCGCGAAGCCAAAATGAAGGAAATGAATGACCTACAAGAAAAGTCAATGGAGATCACCAAGGCAGGTATCGCCAAGAATATCACAAACCTCGTAGGTGTTCATTTGCTGAAGAATAACTACTACTACCTTGAAGTAGATGAACTGGATCCGCTGGTACCGCAGATACCGGCTGAATTTGCAAATGATGAAGTAATCATCAAAATCAAAGAAAATGTAGAAAAGATGAAAGCAACTGCTGTAGGCCAGAAGTTTACAGATTTCGAAATGGAAACTCCTGATGGAAAACCAGTGAAGTTGTCTGACTATGTAGGTAAAGGCAAAGTGGTACTCATCGACTTCTGGGCAAGCTGGTGTGGTCCTTGTCGTCGTGAAATGCCCAATTTGGTAGAAGCTTACGCTCAATACAAAAACAAAGGTTTTGAAATCGTAGGTGTATCTTTGGATCAAAGCGGCGAAGCATGGAAAGATGCTATCCAGAAACTGAATATCACTTGGCCGCAAATGTCCGACCTGAAATACTGGAACTGCGAAGGTGCCCAACTATATGCAGTAAGCAGCATTCCTCACACTGTATTGATCGACGGTGAAGGAACCATCATCGCACGCGGGCTGCACGGTGAAGGTCTACAGGAAAAATTGGCTGAAGTATTGAAATAATCTTTGTCCGGAAAAGAATAATCACAATCGAGAATTTATTCTTATAGCATAAACTCCCTTGTTACAAATAGGTGTAGCAAGGGAGCTTTTTTGTATCTACCTACTACACAGAGTTTTCCATTTTGAACAACTTTTCAGAACCGGCTAAAACAAAAAGTTATCCACTTTACATTCATACATTTCTAAGAATCAACCGATTAACATATTTTAGACCGACAAAAGTTTCCCAAAAACAAAAACTTATAGATAAGTTTATACCTTTGCAGTCCCAATTCTAATGGATAACTAAAAAATTAAAACGAGACCATGATACAGACTGTAATCAAAAGAGACGGACGTGTAGTAGGCTTCAATGAAGAGAAAATAGTAACTGCTATCCGTAAAGCTATGTTACATACGGATAAAGGCGAAGATTTGCAATTGATACGCCAAATCACAGATCATATATCTTTCAAGGGAAGTGCACAAATGACGGTGGAAGCCATTCAGGATGCCGTAGAAATGGAACTGATGAAGAGTAGCCGAAAAGATGTAGCACAGAAGTATATCGCTTACCGCAATCAGCGCAGCATTGCCCGTAAAGCCAAGACGCGCGACATGTTTCTGGAGATTATAGAAATAAAATCCAATGACGTGACACGGGAAAATGCAAACATGAATGCCGATACCCCGGCAGGCATGATGATGAAGTTTGCCAGTGAAACGACCAAACCCTTTGTGGATGATTATCTGCTAAGCGACGAAGTACTGGAAGCCGTAAGCGGCAATTACCTGCATATTCATGACAAGGACTACTACCCTACCAAGAGCCTGACATGTGTTCAGCATCCATTGGATCGTATTTTGACCTGCGGCTTTTCTGCCGGACACGGTGAATCCCGTCCTGCCAAACGTATTGAAACCGCAAGTATCCTGGGGTGTATCTCACTGGAAACTGCACAGAATGAAATGCATGGCGGCCAGGCTATCCCGGCATTCGACTTTTATCTGGCGCCCTACGTGCGCAACAGCTATATCGAAGAAATCAAGAATCTGGAAGAGCTGAACGGAAAGGATTATTCACATCTATATCAGAAAGAACTTACAGACTACCTGCAACAACCGCTGGATGGACTGTCCGACGAGAAACGCATTGTGCAACATGCCATTAACAAGACTGTAGCACGTGTACATCAGTCAATGGAAGCATTCATCCATAATATGAATACCATTCACTCACGCGGTGGCAACCAGGTAGTATTCAGTTCTATCAATTACGGCACGGATACATCTGCCGAAGGACGCTGCATCATCCGCGAACTTCTGAAAAGCACCTATCAAGGTGTAGGTAACGGCGAAACAGCCATATTCCCTATTCAGATATGGAAAAAGAAACGTGGTGTAAGCTATCTGCCGGAAGACCGGAACTATGACCTTTACCAGCTTGCCTGCAAAGTGACGGCCCGCCGCTTCTTCCCGAATTTCCTCAATCTGGACGCTACTTTCAACCAAAGCGAAGAGTGGAAGGCAGATGACCCGAAACGCTATCAGCACGAAGTAGCCACCATGGGATGCCGTACGCGTGTATTCGAAAACCGTTTCGGACCGAAAACTTCAATCGGACGTGGAAATATCTCTTTCTCTACCATTAATATCGTACGCCTGGCTATCGAGTGTATGAAGATAGAAGATAAAGAACTGCGTATAGCCAAATTCTTCGCAAAACTGGATGCAATGCTCGAAGTCACTGCACGCCAACTGCACGAACGTATGGAGTTCCAGAAAACCGCATTTGCCAAGCAATTCCCATTGCTGATGTCTGCCCTATGGGTAGGTTGCGAAAAACTGAAACCAAACGATACAATCGCCTCCGTTATCAATCAGGGAACGTTGGGCATAGGTTTCATAGGTTTGGCAGAATGTCTGGTTGCCCTTACCGGCAAACATCACGGAGAATCGGAAGAAGCACAAAAACTGGGAGTGAAAATAGTAACTTATATGCGCGACCGCGCCGACCAGTTCTCCGATCAGTATCACCATAATTACAGTGTGCTGGCTACGCCTGCCGAAGGACTATCCGGCAAATTCACAGGGGCAGACCGTAAGAAGTTCGGTGTATTGCCGGGAATTACAGACCGGGATTACTATACAAATTCCAATCACGTACCTGTGTACTACAAGTGCAGCGCCCGCCATAAGGCAGAAGTGGAAGCTCCGTATCATGAACTGACACGTGGCGGACATATTTTCTATGTAGAAATAGACGGTGATGCGACACACAATCCTGAGGTCATCATGCGTGTAGTGGACATGATGGACCAATACAACATCGGCTACGGTTCGGTAAACCACAACCGTAACCGCTGTCTGGAGTGCGGCCACGAAAACTCCACCCCAAACCTGGAAGAATGCCCGAAGTGCGGCAGCAAGCATATCGACAAGCTGCAACGCATCACCGGCTACCTGGTGGGGACAACCGACCGCTGGAACAATGCCAAGCTGGCAGAGTTGAACGACAGGGTCGTTCATAATTAAAAATTGAAAATTAAAAATTAAAGGGCTGCGCAGTGCAAAGCGGAGCTTCATTTTTAATGGTTGACGTTTAATTTTTAATGATTAATGTTCAGCTTCCTACCTGCGATGTTTAATTTCTAATTTTTAATTCCCTACTCATGCTTTCTATTCTCGACATTTTAGAAGATACCACAGTAGACGGTCCGGGCTTCCGGACTGCCATTTATGCTGCCGGATGCCCCAACGGTTGTCCCGGTTGCCACAATCCGGAGTCGTGGGACATCAACCGCGGGCACTGGATGAGTACGGAAGAGATTCTGGAAAAAGTCCTTGCCGACAACTTTGCAGACGTCACCTTCAGTGGTGGAGACCCGATGTTCCAGCCGGAAGGATTCACCCAACTGGCACATGCCATCAAGGAGCGGAGCCGGAAAAACATCTGGTGCTATACGGGCTATACTTTCGAAAAGCTACTGCGCAACCCGCGCCAAGCCCAACTGCTGAAGTACATCGACGTACTGGTGGACGGCAAATTCAAGAAAGAACTGAGGGATGAGGAACTCTATTTCCGGGGAAGCCGCAACCAGCGTCTGATTGACGTACAAACATCCCTGCAAAAAGGCGAAACCGTCATATTGATAAGCCCAAAAAGTGCACGATACATCAGCACTCCCGGAATCATCGGGATGACAGAAGGAATCGTCAGTACGTGATTGGGAACATGGAACCAATGCACTGCCTTCACGGCTATCAGGCTGACAACCATGCTGCCCATGAACGAACCTATCACCGGTCCGTAACCCAATTCGAAATTGACAAAGTTACGTGTACAAACGGCAATGATGCCGCCCACCGCAACAACCCACAACAAACGCCGCTGTATGTTGAATATCATGGAAAATCCCATGGCAGCTATCGCCGCCGCAATGGCATACACCAGATAACTGTCATGAGGCACCATACTCAATTCGCTGAACTTCTTGTCAATCACGACATCCTCCACCGTCAGCAGGCGCATGGCTATTACAATGCCGAAGGCCATTGCACAGACCATCAGCACCGTATTCACAGCCCGCACAATGCCCACCTGGATATAATTGTCAATCATATCATCCACAAAGTTTATCAGCGGCACCCCCGGAACGATGAACAGTGCACACGCCAACAACGGATGATAGGGAGTTTCCGAGAGCCCGGCAAACGAAGACACATAGGCCAGACAGGTAGAAATCAATGCGGCAATGGCAATACTCATATAGTGATTGATGCCGAACTCCATGCAACGGGCACGGACGCGGAAGCCGGCAAAAGCGCAGATAGAGGTAAACAGAAACGCCATCCAGTCACCACCGAACAGTTTGCAGAAACCTCCGCAGGCAAAGCCGGCACCGATGGCAACAACGTATGGCACATAGTTCCGCTTCTTGTTTTTGATTCTTTCCAGTTCCTCCTCATACTGGTCGAGGGAATAGTCATTCTCAATAGCCCGCCAGGACAGTTTGCTGATTTCGGAAATGGCAGTCATGTTGATGCCATGCTTTTCACATTTCTGGAATTTGGAGAACGAATGCAGGCCGTCGCTCACATTCACCACCAGCATGGTATAACTTACGTCGATGTGGAGCTTTTCTTCCGGCAGCCCCAGATAGGCGGCAACACGGTTCAGGTTACGAACAACACGGTTCGTATCAGCCGCACTCTCCACCAGCAGCTGTCCGGTACGAAGCAATAAATCGAGTTTCCTGCGCAGCAGGGCAATCTCTTGTTCAGTCAAAGTCTTATCCATGAATCTTTTTACCTATTTTTTTGGAGGCACAAAGATAGGCAAAATGTAGAAAACGATTTCATTCTTTCGGCAGAAAACTCTACCTTTGCAGCCGTTTTTTTAATGGACACAAATGGAAATATTCTGGAATACTATCGCACAATACAACGAGGCCACCTGGTGGACACAGCTCCTCATCACCGCAGCAGGTATCCTGCTCACCACGCAACTCTACCGGAAACCGACCTTATGGGCAAAACGCTCCATGAAAATCTACATGGTATTTCTGAACGGGTGGATATCCATCGTGTACTACATGATGTATTGCGGAGCGCGCGGACACCACCATATACTCGCCATCTTCTGGGGAGTGATTGCAGTGTTGTGGCTATGGGATTTGTTTACCGGCTACACTCCGTTCGAGCGCAACCCGAAATACAAGGTACTGGTGGGGGTACTCTATGCAATGCCTTTCCTCTACCCGCTCCTTTCGTG
>OHNG01000918.1_pt1 | contig 11695 bp, 10 predicted proteins | sample 1569511 | NCBI WGS metagenome assembly OHNG01 (sample SAMEA3879530, study PRJEB24766) | human gut metagenome | biome: human-associated habitat; feature: feces | place: USA | collected 1985/1987
CATCGGCCTTCCCGGAACCATCGACCTGGATATCGCATGTACTGAGTACACCATCGGCTTCGATACTGCAGTGAACACGGCAATGCAGGCTATTGATAAAGTTAAGGATACCTCTTCCTCTCATGAGAGATGCAGTATCATCGAGGTAATGGGCAGAAATGCCGGTTATATCGCTCTGTGGTGCGGTATTGCCAACGGTGCCGAGGATATCCTGCTTCCCGAGAAGTACGATTACAACGAACAGAATATTATCAATAATATCATTACCAACCGTAAGCATGGTAAGACCCATCATATCATCATCAATGCCGAGGGAATCGGACATTCCACTTCCATGGCCCGGCGTATCGAGGCTGCTACCGGTATTGAGACCCGTGCTACGATCTTAGGTTACATGCAGCGTGGCGGAAGCCCTACTGCCAAGGATCGTTACTATGCATCTATCATGGGTGCTTACGCAGTAGATATCATGCTGGAAGGCAAGACCAACCGTGTCGTAGGTTATCAGCACGGTGAGTTCATCGATTTCGATATCGAAGAGGCTTTGCAGATGCAGAAGGGCATCAATGAGTACCAGTTCGAGGTATCTCATCTGCTGTCCATCTAATTTAATTTAACAGTTCAGACTGCGAAGCAGGCACTTTTATAAATAAGAGTGTCTGAACGGATATGAAGACAAAGGCGTTTCCCATTGCGTGGAAACGCCTTTTTGACTATAATAAACTCATCCATAGAATGCATCCCGACTGCTTGCAGGCAGGGGATCATTCTATGAGAGGAGTAAACAAACATAAGTAAGTAGGGCGATTAGCCCGGATTACGCATGTTTGTTATGGTTTCGAGAGTTCGCAGAACGGAGAAACCATATTATTATGATGTTTAGGAGCGGTTAGCAGACAGATATGATCACAAGCAACAACAATGCAAAAGTAAAACAGGTGGTGCAGTGGCAGACCAAGGCAAAGGAGCGCCGCAAGGATCACGTATTTCTGGCAGAAGGTATCAGAATGTGTGAGGAGGCTCCGGTAAAAAACGTGCGGGAGGTCTACCTTACGGAAGAACTGGAGCAAAAGATCCGGCAGAATGCCCAGAACGGAGACACAGCATTCTGGGACAAGCTGCAGCAGACCGGTTACGAGACCGTCTCCACGGAAGTCTTTGCCAAAATGGCGGATACCCAGACCCCCCAGGGCATTCTGACAGTGCTGGAACAGCCGGTCTATGATCTGACACAGCTGTTGGAACAGCCGGATCCTTTATTTCTGATGCTGGAAAATCTGCAGGATCCGGGCAATCTGGGAACCATGATCCGTACCGGAGAAGGAGCAGGGATAACGGGTGTTATCATGAACAACCAGACGGTTGATATCTTTAATCCCAAGACCATCCGTGCCACCATGGGGTCTATTTTCCGGGTACCCTTTGTCTACGTGCCAGATCTGGCACCGGTGCTGGAACAGATGCATGCAAAAGGTATCCACACCTATGCGGCACACTTGAAAGGACAGGAATACTACGATTCCTTTTCTTTCCGGGAGCCTACGGCGTTCCTCATCGGCAACGAAGGAAACGGCTTATCCAAGGAAATCTCCGACCAGGCAGGACAGTATCTCAAGATCCCCATGGAGGGCAGGGTGGAATCCCTGAATGCCTCCATTGCAGCGGCCCTTCTGATGTACGAGGCCCACAGACAGCGAAGCGCAAGACTGTAACTATCCCGGACCCATTTGCCTTATAGATAATATCAAATGCCAGGCATTCGATGCGCAGCCGATAATATTTACATGGCTCTGAATAATTATGATGTCGGGGTCAAAAGCCCCCGACTTTGATGCCTACGGATTGTTCCGTGCTACGCACTCCCACAATCCTACCCAATATTCGCATATCGTGGGATTATCATCCCACTTTTATGCTCATATCGGGGCGGGTCCTAAGGTCTTTCACCCACCTATGAGCAAGCTCATGTGGGCTTAGACCTTTTGACCCTGGCATCATAATTATATAATAATGATGTCAGGGTCAAAAGCCCACGACACCATAATAATAGAAGAAAGACAGAACAGGAGGAAAGATATCATGAAGATCGGATTTATCGGACTGGGAAATATGGCCACTGCCATGATCGGAGGAATGTTGCAAAAAGGAATTGCAGCTCCGGAGGACATCATTGGTTCAGCCAGAACGGAAACAACAGTAGAAAAAGTTAAAACAAAATTTAATATTAACACAACAACGGATAACAAAATCGTAGCGGCACAGGCAGACATTCTGTTCCTGGCAGTGAAACCCATCTTTTTCCCGGAGGTGATCGACCAGATCAAAGATGTCGTGGCAGAGGATACCCTGATCGTCAGCATTGCGGCAGGAAGAACTCTGGACTATCTGAAAGAGGCTTTCGGCAGATCGGAATTGAAGCTGATCCGCTGCATGCCCAATACTCCGGCACTGGTACTGGAAGGCTGCACCGGCGTCTGTGCGGAAGAAAACGTCACGGAGGAAGACATGGAGCAGGTACTGGCACTGTTACGTTCCTTCGGCATTGCCAGTGTGGTACCGGAACGGCTGATGGATGTAGTCGTAGGTGTCAGCGGTAGCTCCCCGGCTTATGTGTTCATGTTCATTGAAGCCATGGCAGACGAGGCAGTAGCCGCCGGAATGCCCAGAAAACAGGCTTATGAATTCGCGGCACAATCCGTCCTTGGCAGTGCCAGGATGGTGCTGGAGACCGGCAGACATCCCGGAGAACTGAAGGACATGGTGTGCTCCCCCGGTGGAACCACGATCCAGGCAGTCAAGGTACTGGAGGAAAAAGGCATGCGCGCCGCTGTCATGGATGCCATGGATGCCTGCATTGAGAAGTCCCAAAGCATGTAGTGACAGATCGACCATGAACAGAGTCGAGAGCAAAAGTCATGTTAACATGATTTTGCGAATGGCGCAAGCCGAGCTGTTATGGCTAAATAGCGCCCAAAGTCCCAAAACTTGACAAAAATTTTGTCATCTGTTATGATATCTCGCGTAACAAATTTAATATTTTTGTAACAAACCGGTGAAAATCTTAATAATTTCAGCATATACTATTCACTGGTGAGATCCACAGGTATCACACCCATCGGGGAATCTTCCTGTGGGAAAGGCGTGTATCAAGATGACAAAAAGCAGAAGAATGCTGGTTGTATGCGTAGGACTGCTCTGTTCTCTCTTCCTGAGCATGCAGATGAGCATGACCGCACAGGCGGGCAATACAAAAAATTATGTAAATGATCTGAACGGTGGTATCGCATCCATCCTGGATCCCGGTTCCAGGAACAGCACTGAGGTGATCAACGCTACGGTGAAGGAACTGAATCTGACCTTCCCGGCAGAGGAAGAGATCAGTTCCGGTCTGGTCATGGCGAACGTAAGGGATGCCGTGAATGTAAGAAGCGATGCCAGCGAGGAAGCATCCAAGGTCGGTAAACTCTACAAGGACTGTGGAGGTACCATCCTGGAGCGTAAGGACGGCTGGACCAAGATCCAGTCCGGCACTCTGATCGGCTGGGCAAAGGACGAATATCTCCTGTTCGGAGATGACGCCAGAGCACTGGCCAACGATGTAGGCAGGATGATCGCACAGATCAATACGGAGACCCTCCGTGTGAGAACGGAAGCGGATCAGGAAGCCGGTGTCCTGGGACTTCTTCCCAAGGGAGACATCGCAGATGTAGTAGACAACAGCAACCCGGAATGGGTCTGTATTGACTACGAAGGCGCAGACGGTTATGTGGCTGCGGAATATGTAACTGTAGATTTCCAGATCGACTCCGGTGAGACACTGGAGGAGATCAAGGCAAGAGAAGCCGCAGAGCGTGAAGCAAAGCGTCACGTCAACTACGGCGAATATACCACCGATGCGGATACCACGCAGCTGCTGGCCGCACTGGTACAGTGTGAAGCAGGCTGTGAAAGCTACGAAGGCCAGCTGGCGGTAGCGTCCGTAGTTATGAACCGTGTAAGAAGCGGAGCATATCCCAATAGTATCCACGGTGTTATCTATGCCTCCGGACAGTTTACTCCAGCACTGAACGGTAAGGTAAATACCGTATACGAATCCGGCAGGATCTCTGCAAGCTGTGTTCAGGCAGCCCAGGAAGCCATCTCCGGTGTCTCCAATGTAGGAGACATGACCCACTTCAGACGTAACAACGGCCGTGACGGACTGGTCATCGGTAACCACGTCTTCTACTAAGTGGCACACAAAAGAACAGCGCATACAACAGAGACGGTATCCCGGAACAGGGGTACCGTCTTTTAATGTACAGGCAGGAGCCGATCCGCCGGATGGAATGAGGAATGAGAAGAGCACAATAGAATCCCGTATCGTGCACTAATAGCGGTTGTCACAGAAGACTATTTGTAGTACACTGGATACAACTACAAAACCAAAGGAGTGATCACATGAATGAAATGGTAACCTTGTGGCTTGTGGTATTGATCGTATCGATCGGTGTGGAGGTCGCCACTCTGGGACTGACGAGCATCTGGTTCGCCGGAGGCGCCGTTGTGGCAGTGATTGCCGCCGCATTGCAGGCACCGATCTGGTTGCAGATCCTGTTATTTTTTGCAGTGTCTCTGCTGCTGTTATTTTTCACCAGACCTGTCGCAGTCAGATATTTCAACAAAGACCGCGTAAGGACGAATGTGGAAAGTATGATCGGCAGACAGGCGATCGTGACCAGTGAGATCGACAATCTGCAGGGCATCGGACAGGTAACGGTGGGCGGCCAGGAGTGGAGCGCCAGAACCGAAAAAGACGGACTGAATCTACAGCCCGGAACGGTGGTAGACATCGTGGCAGTCAGTGGTGTCAAGCTGATCGTCAAGGTGGATCCGCAGATGACGAAGGTCACCGGGGAAGTACCGGAGTCACAGAATTAAGAATCGTGTAACACGGATACATGAGGGAAAAGCGCGTACAGAGGTACGCAGCGTACACGAATGTACGCAGAAGGAGGAAAAATGGTAGCATTAATCATTATTGTCGTTTTAGTATTATGGATCTGTGTATCCTGTATCAAGATCGTGCCTCAGGCACAGGCCTACGTGATCGAACGTCTGGGTGCTTATCAGTCCACCTGGAATGTAGGATTCAATCTGAAGATCCCGTTCATCGATAAGGTAGCCAGAAAAGTCAATTTAAAAGAGCAGGTAGCGGATTTCCCACCCCAGCCCGTAATCACCAAGGATAACGTAACCATGCGGATCGATACCGTAGTCTTTTACCAGATCACAGATCCCAAGCTGTTCACCTACGGTGTAGAGAATCCCATGATGGCTATTGAGAATCTGACCGCCACCACCCTGCGTAATATCATCGGTGACCTGGAACTGGACCAGACCCTGACTTCCCGTGAGACCATCAACACCAAGATGCGTGCGGCACTGGATATCGCCACCGATCCCTGGGGTATCAAGGTCAACCGTGTGGAGCTGAAGAACATCATCCCTCCCGCAGAGATCCAGAATGCCATGGAGAAGCAGATGAAGGCAGAGCGTGAGAGACGTGAAGCCGTTACCCGTGCAGAAGGTGAGAAGAAGGCTAAGATCCTGGAGGCAGAAGGTGCCAAGGAGTCCGCAATCCTTCGTGCAGAGGCAGATAAGCAGGCAGCCATCCTTCGTGCGGAAGCTGAGAAGGAGAAGATGATCCGCGAGGCAGAAGGTGAAGCCGAAGCCATCCTCAAGGTACAGCAGGCAAATGCCGACGGTATCAAGATGCTGAAGGAAGCAGGCGCAGATGCCGCAGTCCTGAAGTTAAAGAGCCTGGAAGCTTTTGAAAAGGTAGCTGACGGCCAGGCCACCACCATCCTGCTGCCCGCAGAGCTGCAGGGCATTGCCAGCGTGGCAGAGACCTTCAAGGCAGCCGCAGGCAAAAAGGCAGAATAAGTAAACTAAAAAACGATAAACCAAAGCCACTTTCCGGGAAATACGGAGGGTGGCTTTTTTATGTCGGATTCACAAAAAACAATGACGGGGGATAAACGCGAGGGGTTGAAAAACACAGAATAATGAAGTATATTGATTACATATAGCTTGTTACAGGCAACGTTCGTAACAGGGATATCAATGGACAAAATCAGAAAACAGAGGCTGCGGGCGCAAGGCCGGAAAGCTTCGGAAAAGAGGAGTATTATGGATTTAAAGGGACGCGATTTTTTGAAATTACTGGACTTTACACCGGAAGAGATCGAATATCTGCTGGATCTGGCGGCAGACCTGAAGGATAAGAAGAAAAAAGGAATCCCCGTAGATACTCTCCGAGGCAAGAATGTAGCGCTGATCTTTGAGAAGACCAGTACCCGTACCAGATGTGCTTTTGAAGTGGCAGCCCATGATCTGGGAATGGGAACGACTTATCTGGATCCCACCGGATCCCAGATCGGCAAAAAGGAAAGCATTGCCGATACTGCCAGAGTACTGGCAGGCATGTTCGAGGGTATCGAATATCGTGGCTTCGGACAGGATATTGTGGAGGAACTGGCAAAATATTCCAAGGTGCCCGTATGGAACGGCCTGACCAACGAATTCCATCCCACCCAGATGCTGGCAGACCTTCTGACCATACGTGAACATTTCGGACATCTGAAGGGAATCCGTATGACTTACATGGGAGACGCCCGTTACAACATGGGTAACTCTCTGATGGTAGCCTGCGCGAAGATGGGCATGCACTTTACCGCATGTACCACCGCAAAATATTTCCCGGCGAAGGAGCTGGTAGCGGAGTGTGAGGCCATTGCGGCACAGACCGGCGGCAGTATTACCCTGACCGAGGATGTGAAGGCGGGCACGAAGGATGTGGACGTGATATACACTGACGTGTGGGTATCCATGGGCGAGCCCGACGAAGTATGGACCGAGCGTATTAAGGAGCTGTCTCCTTATCAGGTGAATAAAGCAGTCATGGACAATGCCGGCGAGCAGGCCATTTTCATGCACTGTCTTCCTGCATTCCATGATCTGAAGACCAAGATCGGTGCTCAGATGGGTGAGCGTTTCGGCATCACCGAGATGGAAGTGACCGATGAAGTATTTGAATCCGGCCAGTCTCTGGTGTTTGAAGAGGCTGAGAACCGTATGCATACGATTAAGGCAGTGATGGCGGCGACTTTATGAGTATGAAAGCAAAGATTTTAGAGCTTCTTCGGGAAAAGAAGGATCGGGTGGCAGCAGGAGCACCGGAAAGCGAGGCCTATGTCTCCGGGCAGGAGCTCTGCGAGCAGTTCGGTGTATCGAGAACTGCGGTATGGAAAGCCATCGGACAACTGAAAAAAGAAGGCTATGTCATTGAAGCGGTACAGAACCGCGGCTACCGTCTGCTGGATCAGACGGAGGAAGTCTACAACCAGGCGGATATCCAGAGCAGATTAAAGACGAAATGGGTGGCACATCCTTTACAGTTTTTTGACAGTATCGATTCCACCAATATCCGTGCCAAACTGGAAGCGGAACAGGGCGCGGAGAGCGGCCTGTTGGTGGTGTCGGATATGCAGAGCGCCGGACGCGGCAGAAGAGGCCGGGGCTGGGAGAGCCCCGCAGGGACAAATATTTATTACACCCTGATGTTAAAACCGGATTTTTCATCGGACTGTGCACCGATGCTGACGTTAGTCATGGCACTGGCGGTGGCGAAGGGCATCCGGCAGACACTGCGCCGCGACAGCGAAGAGGCAGCAGCCAAAGTCGGGATCAAATGGCCCAACGACATTGTGGTGGACGGGAAAAAAGTCTGCGGCATTCTCACGGAGATGAGCATGGAGCAGGGGTATATCCAGCATATTGTGATTGGTGTGGGCATCAATGTGCGTAAACAGGAATTCCCGGAAGAGATCCGGGACCGGGCAGCAGCCATTGATGAACAATGCGGCTTCCGCATTTCCCGCAGTCAGCTGATTGCGGATATTATGGAAGCCTTCGAGGAAGATTACGAGATCTTTTTACGGACCCATGATCTGAAAGGCCTGCGGGCATCCTATGCGGAACTTCTGGTAAATCAGGACAGGGAAGTCTGCGTATTGGATCCCAAGGGTGAATACCGCGGCATTGCCAGAGGTATCAACGACCAGGGAGAGCTTCTGGTGGAGCGTCAGGACGGTACCGTGGAGGAAGTCTATGCCGGAGAAGTATCGGTCCGCGGCATTTATGGGTACGTGTAGGTATGTACAGCATTTTCCGGGATGGCAGAAGGCAGGACGGACAGCCGGATGGAAAGACCGGAATAAAAAGACCGGAACAGATAGTCCGTGACAGAATTGAGACAGAACAGGATATAGAAGTATGGACGAGAACAAGATCGTACTCTGCGGCGCCAACGCCTATGAGAAGAAATATTATTTTAACGAAGAACAATTTAAGATGATTCCGGATTCCATCAAGCAGGAGCTGCATGTGATCTGCGTGCTCTTCACCGAGGAAGTGGGCGGTGTCTTTACCATTGCCTTTGAGGAGGATGGAAATGTGGTCATGGAGACCAATGCGGATGATGATGACATCTATTATGATGAGATCTCTTCCGGACTGTTGATCTCTGAGATCCGTAGGAACAGACAGGAGCTTTTCGAGTCCCTGAGTCTGTATTACCGTGTGTTTATCAAAAAAGAAGATGTATCCGCATTGCTGGATGAGGAGGACGATGAATGATTTTTGTCATTGATGTAGGCAACACGAATATGACCATGGGTGTCTTTCAGGGGAAAAAGCTGGAAGCCACCTTCCGGATCATGACGAAGACCCCCAGAACCTCAGATGAATACGGGATCATGATCACCCAGCTGCTAAAAAATAACGGTATCGAAGTGACGGACATTGAGGGAGTCATCATTGCCAGCGTAGTGCCGGATGTGATGCATTCCCTGACCAGTTCCATCATCCGTTATCTCAAGACAAAACCACTGATCGTGGGCCCCGGTGTGAAGAGCGGCATCAAGGTCGCTACCGAGGATCCCCGGGCCATCGGTGCGGACCGTATCGTGGATGCGGTGGCAGCTTATGTGAAATACGGCGGACCGGTGCTGGTACTGGATTTCGGTACGGCGACCACCTATGATCTGATCACGGAGGACGGACGTTTTACTGCAGGAATCACTGCTCCCGGTATCCGGATCAGTTCGGAGGCTCTGTGGAAAGAGACGGCGAAGCTGCCGAATATTGAGATCCGTAAGCCGAAGACTATTCTGGCACAGGAGACCATTACAAGTATGCAGGCCGGTCTGATGTATGGTCAGATCGGACAGACGGAATACATCATCCGCAAGGTAAAGGAAGAGAGCGGTCTTGCCAATCTGAAGGTGGTAGCCACCGGGGGATTGGGACGTGCCATCGCAGACGAGACCGACAGCATTGATATCTATGACAGTTCTCTGACACTGGATGGACTGCGGATCATCTACGACAAGAACAGACGTTGATAGGGGAATGACATGATAAAGCTGGAAAAAGCAGCAACAAAGATTATGGCAGCCATCGGAACAGCAGTAATGCTGTTCCTGCTGTTTTATTCCTGGAAATATACGAAGAGGCTGGTGGAACCGGAATATTATCTGGATGAAAAAGACAGTATCCTCTGGAATGCTCTTGTCGGCGTAGTGCTGGTGGCGGTATGCGGGGCTCTGTCCGGAGTGATGAAAAAGATCCCGGAGTGGGCACTGCATCTGCTGGCAGTTCTGGGAGCTGTGACAGCAGTGATTCTAGGGATAAGGCTTGCGATGGCCGCCGGAGCGGAGAGCATTGCGGATCAGTATTATGTGCAAAGAGCAGCTATGGCACTGGTGGACGGTGATGCGGAATGGGTGCTGGCACAGGATTACTATGGTATCTATCCGTTCCAGCTGGGACTGGCGGAGATCTTCGCCTTAATCTTCCGTGTGGCAGGCTCCACGGAACGGCTCGTGATCCAACAGGTACAGGCGGTCTGCGGAGGCATCACGCTGTATGTTGGATTTAGGATCGTGCGGGAACTGTCGGGAAGCAGGGCAGCGGAACTGCTGTATCTTGTGGCGGAGCTTTTGTTCCTGCCGGTGTATTGCTATGCTTTGTTTATCTATGGTGAGAGTATCGGAACCTGCAGTGTCCTGTGTGCCATCTGGTGTTACCTGATGGCCAACCGGCCGGAGGGAAAGGTGTGGCAGAAGGGACTGCTGTGGAGTGCCGTCGCGTTGTTCATGGGACTGGCGTATGCGACCAGAAATGTATTGCTGGTGGTATGGATCGCCATGGTCATCATGCAGATCCTGGTGCTGCTTCGCAGTAAAAAATGGCAGGGGCTGCCGGCTCTCTGCGTGGTGCTGGCAGTCATGCTGCTGGGGAAAACGACTCTCTGTCACATGGCGGAAGGACAGCTTGACCGGGAATATGGTTCCGGTGCTCCGTATGTTCTGTGGGTTGCCATGGGAATGCAGGAGAATCCCGACGCCCTGAAGGGGCCGGGAACCTACAATGACTATAATCTGGACACTTATCTGCAGGCCGGGTATGACAGCATAGAGGCAGCAGAAGTGGCCAAAGGAGATATCAGGCAGTGTCTGGCAAAATGGCAGGAGGATCCCGTGGCAGCCGTTACGTTTCTCAAGGAGAAACTGCTGATCCAGTGGATCGAGCCTACTTATTGCAGCTTTAACCAGACCAGATACCAGTACCGGCCGCAAGGCTGGGTGGAAGACCTCTATACCGGACAGGCCAATGAAAGAGCACTGGCATTCCTGAACCGTTTTCAGGGAATGGTATATCTGGCGGTTTTCGGGTATTATTTGAGGATCCTGTTGGGAAAACTGAAAGGTGTACAGGTACTTCCGGGGATTATTTTTCTGGGCGGCTTTTTCATTACGATCCTCTGGGAGGCCAAGAGCCGTTATGTGTTTCCCTATATCGTCATGATCCTTCCCAGCGCGGCATGCAGTATGGAGTATTACGGCCGTCTGCTGGCGGGTGGCATCGGGAGGATCGCAGGCGGTATTGTGAGTAGTAGGGAAAGGAAACAGAAACAAAAAGAAATAGGAAGGACAGCATGAAAAAATTACAGATTGGTAATGTGACCCTGGACAACCCGGTGATCCTGGCACCCATGGCGGGAGTATCCGACCTGCCGTTCCGCCTGCTTTGCAGGGAGATGGGAGCGGCGCTGGTGTGCATGGAAATGGTCAGTGCCAAAGCCATATATTATAACAATAAAAATACGGACAGTCTCATGGAGATCCATCCCGAGGAAGTGCCGGCTTCCCTGCAGCTGTTCGGCTCAGATTCCCAGATCCTTGCGGAGATGGCAAAACGGATCGAGGAACGTCCTTTTTCCATACTGGATCTGAATATGGGCTGCCCGGTGCCGAAGGTCGTGAACAACGGCGAAGGCTCCGCGCTGATGAAGGATCCGAAGCTGGTGGAGCAGATTCTGACCGCACTGGTAAAGGCCATCAACAAGCCGGTGACAGTGAAGATCCGAAAAGGCTTCGACGATGACCATGTCAATGCCGTGGAGATCGCGAAGATCGCGGAAGCCTGTGGTGTGGCAGCGGTGGCGGTGCACGGACGGACGAGAGCCCAGTACTACAGCGGACAGGCAGACTGGGATATCATCGCACAGGTGAAGGATGCAGTGAAGATTCCAGTGATCGGCAACGGGGATGTGGACAGCCCGGAAAAAGCAAAAGCCATTCTGGAACAG